>RCMY010000934.1_pt1 | contig 61104 bp, 54 predicted proteins | sample 2041341 | NCBI WGS metagenome assembly RCMY01 (sample SAMN09708234, study PRJNA481090) | Marine sediment metagenome, whole genome shotgun sequencing project.
TTTTTCCAGCACGGCCCACATTTTCTCAGAAACAATCGACCCCGACAACGGCGCATAGGCAGAGGTCAAACCCTTGGCAATGGTGATCAAATCGGGGCGCATGCCATAGTGATCGGACCCGAACATCGTACCCAATCGGCCAAAGCCAGTAACAACTTCATCTGCGACCAGCAGAATGTCATGACGGTCCAGAACCTCTTGGATGGCGGGCCAATAGCCTGCGGGTGGTGGCACGATCCCACCGGTGCCAAGCACGGGTTCACCGATGAATGCGGCGATGGTGTCGGCACCTTCACGGTCGATCATGGCCTCTAGCTCGGACACACAATGGGCGACGAATTCACTTTCGCTTTGATCCAGATTCTTGCGCTGGAAATAGAACGGTGCCTCGGTGTGGATCACCTGCGCCAAGGGCAGATCGAACTTCTTGTGAAACAGATCCAGCCCTGTCAGCGATCCGGTCATCAGGCCAGAACCATGATAGCCACGCCAGCGCGAGATCATCTTTTTCTTCTGAGGACGACCTAGGATGTTATTGTAATACCAGATCAGCTTGATGTTGGTTTCGTTCGCATCCGACCCTGACATGCCGAAATACACTTTGGACATGTGATCGGGTGCGCGGTCCAGCACCATTTTCGCAAGGGTGATCGACGCTTCGGTGCCGTGACCGACATAGGAATGGTAATAGGCTAGTTCTTTCGCCTGATCAGCGATGGCTTGTGCAATCTCGGGGCGGCCATAGCCGACGTTCACGCAATACAGCCCGGCGAAAGCGTCCAGCATCCGGTTCCCGTCGCGGTCCTCGATGTGGCAACCCGACGCGGTTTTGATCACGCGCTGCGGGATATTGCCCCGTGCGAATTCAGCAAGATGGGTGGAGGCGTGAAAGAAGTTCTCGCGGTCCCATTGTTCAAGTTTATCATTATGTAGCATGGCTTACCCTTCAACTTTGGCGGCGCGCCGCCTGTTATATGAATGGAGCCGGTTGCACGCGTGGGGCCGGATAGGGGCCAGAGTGTGAGCAGAACGGCTCCGCTCACCCAAGCAGCAGCGCGCAATGCCTTTATTGCCAAGGTAATGCAGCGTTTTAATCACGGTTGATCGCCAAAACCAACTGAATTGTCAGTGTAGGTGGCGTTTTCAATTTGATGTTGGGTGAAGATTCGAATGCGTAGTGCGGAAACAGGTGGCTGGGCGCATTTCGTTGGAACGATGGTTTAGATCGATAGCTGGATAGGCTTGGACCGATTACCTTGATTTGCTGTCAGCGAGGGCCTCTTTTCGAGGCCAGTGTGACCGAATTAAGCATTGTTGCGAAAGCCTGATTTAAGGAGTGACCCTTTTTGAGACCACGGGAACGGATGGTCACAAGCCGATCTGCTCGGGGATTGGGAGAAGCGGTGAAAGAGGTTCAACTACATCTAAAATTCAGCACACAATTTCCTGTGTGTTGAACATCGTCTTAAATTATCTTTGGCAAGCTGTGCGAATTGGAGTTCTAATTGCATAGGTAATTTATGCCCACTACCAGCACCGTTGAAATGTTCTACATCGGCAACTTTGCCGATATGGACACAAACGAGTCAGATGCTGATAACGAAAATCCCAACGTTGTCCTGGGTACGTACGATAACCTTGTGATCCTGCCAGTTTCAGAAGTTGACGTGAACGATGATGGTGTCATCCACGACGATGAATATGGCACTGGCGACTTTCTAAGTTACGATACGGGAGGCGGCGTGAACACCACCACACTCGACAATCCGTCCCTATATAATGCGGATATTCAGTTGGGGGACGGATCGACCATGTCGGTTCCTGTACTGGTTATTCAGGCCGCCAATGGCGACGTTTTTGTGTCCGAATATCCTAGCAATCCACTCGACGGTCTCGCGATCCAGTCAATTTCACTTGTCAGCCTAAGAACTTCCCAAGCCTCAGGGATTAATCAGGGTGCTTCCAATGTCGAAAACTCTACAGTTGTATGTTACTGTGAGAGCACCCTCATCACCACGTCAAAAGGCGAAATTCCAGCGGGGGCGCTAAGGCCAGGTGACCTTGTTATGACACTTGACCATGGTTTGCAGCCAATCCGTTGGATTCACAGTGACAATTGTCCTCTAGAAGAAGTTGGTGTTGATGCAAAGCCCGTGTTGATTGCTGCTGGCGCATTGGGCAACGGGCGACCCCACCAAGACCTGATCGTGTCACCGCAGCACCGTTTGCTTGTCGGCGGCGGTGGGCAATTGGACGGCTGGTTCAAGACCGAAAGCTTTGCCCCAGCAAAATCGCTGACAGGACTACATGGTATTCGCCACATGAAGGGGAAAAACACCATCACTTGGATACATTTTGCCTGCGACAGACACGAGGTTGTCACGGCCAATGGCTGCCTGTCTGAGTCATTGTTGCTGGGGCCCATGGTTTTGAATGCGCTAAAAAGGAACGAGAGGAGTGAGCTGGCCGATATTTACGGCGCTGCGCCTACATTGCACGCGGCCCTGAACGGACCTGCCGCGCGAAAGTACCTCAAAGCTGGCGAGGTCCGACACCATCTTGCCCAGTGCAAGAAGAACGTTCGCCGACGAACTTCAAAAGCGATCAGCAAATGGGATCTCGACCATGCAATGGCGCAATTCGAGGCAGATGAGTTAAAATTCACCGCGCCCAACGGCAAGCGACCAGAACTTAGACTTGTATCCTAAGACTTCTGGCGAAAAAAACCACTAGTCCGACCTTAGCGAGGGCGTATCGAATTCGTCCTTTGTCAGCGCAGCAGACCTTGGGTTGCCAATCAAGTGACATCCGTAAACGCTGGACAGTAGATATAAAAAGGTATCGTAAAATAAAGAACGGCGGCGCTTTGGGAGGAAAGCACCGCCGTCTTTTTCGACGTCTCCAATCCAATCGGGAGGAAAGGAGGAAGGAGACGTTTATGAAGGCCTCGGGTCTCAGGGAGGAGGAGGAACCGTTAGCCTTTTACAGACACACAACAGGGAGGGTGCGTGTGCCCGATCTCAATTCATTTAGGCAGCGTTGCGACCTGTTTCCAGTGCGATGCTGCGGATTTGCGAACGGCACATGCCGAGGTCCGACAGTTCACGGTTCGAAAGGGAGCTTAGCTCGTCGAAAGTAGCGCGGTATACGCGGCGCTGTGTGCGGCGTGTCGCCATTCCAGCAAGCAAAGCGTTAAAGCGGTCTGCGATCGAAGGGGCGTTGGTTACGTTTACATATGCCATTTCAGCACCTCGTTTGTTTCGACTTCGTTTCGTTGTGATCAATATGTAGGAAGATGCTGCGGGTGCACAACGGACAGATCGACAATGCTGCTATGCAGCAAATGCATACGCCAAGTTGACGTAACGTATTGTAAAAAATTGACAAAAAAATGGCGATGACACCAGGGAGGAGGAGGGTGCCATCGCCTAAAACAGAAACATCCGGGAGGAGGATGGATGCGTCTGGTCTTTCTATTGGTCAGCAACTTGCGCTGTCCTGAACCCTTTCTGACCTAATTGCTGCAGTTGCACAAATATAAACTGCGCAATGCTGCTATGCAGCGCAAACATAATGGGAATGATTAATTAGCGGGCAGGTTTTCGGAGCTTTGCCGCTTGTGTGGGCAGTATGGCGACACCCTCTTGCGGTTTGGTCAAAAACTGCCATGTCAAACCCCTGGATCAGAAGGAATACGGTATGCCGGTCACCAAAGCCCAAGTCGAAGCCGAACTTGAACGAGTCACTATGCCGGATGGGAAATCCATCCTTGCGCATGATTTAATTCGTGCTCTGACGATCGATGGTGATGTCGTGCGTTTTGTGATCGAGGCACCGAATGCGCAGGTTGCAGCGCAAATGGCACCTTTGCGTGATGCTGCTGAACAGGTGGTCAAGGCGATGGAGGGTGTCACTACCGTTACTGTTGCCCTGACAGCCCACGGTCCGGCTGCGAAAGCGCCCGCGCCCAGTCTAAAGATCGGCGGCCATCCCAAGCCGCAGGACGGGCCGACCAAGCCCAAAGGGGTGCAGCGCATTCTGGCCATCGGGTCAGGCAAGGGTGGCGTTGGCAAATCGACGGTCAGTTCAAACCTTGCGGTCGCTTTAGCGCGGGCAGGGCGCAAGGTTGGCTTGCTTGACGCAGATATCTACGGACCCAGCCAACCGCGCATGATGGGAGTGAACAAGCGCCCAGCATCACCGGATGGCAAAACGATCATTCCCTTGCACGCCCATGGTGTCACCTTGATGTCGATCGGTTTCATGATGGAGGAAGGCAAAGCCGTTGTCTGGCGTGGCCCGATGCTGATGGGCGCGTTGCAGCAGATGCTGGGGCAGGTGGAATGGGGCGAGCTTGACGTATTGCTGGTTGATCTGCCACCGGGCACGGGCGATGTTCAACTGACACTATGTACTAAGTCTGAATTGTCGGGGGCCATTGTGGTGTCCACGCCGCAAGACGTCGCTCTGATTGATGCGCGCAAGGCTATCGACATGTTCAACACGCTTAAAACGCCGGTAATTGGCTTGATCGAAAACATGTCGACGTTTGTGTGCCCCGATTGCGGGTCGGAACATCAGATATTTGGCCATGGTGGTGTCGCAGCCGAAGCCGAAAAGATTGGGGTGCCCTTGCTGGGCAGTCTGCCCATTGATCTGGATACCCGCCTTGCTGGCGATGGTGGCACGCCTATTGCCGCGGGTGACGGCCCTATGGCGCAGGCCTATGCCCGTATTGCCGAAGGGTTGATAAAGGGAGGGATGGCGTAAGCCTTCCCTCCTTATTACTGCTGAATGGTTTCGAGGTAGGCAGCGATGTCGATAATCGCCTGCTTGGTATCGATCACCTGACCGGTGGTCGTTGTATAGGGTACTGTTGGACCTGACAGTTCGCGTTCGAACTCAGGCATACCGCCAAAGTCGTGCCGCCCCGGATAGCCATTGATGTGCGTCATCACACCCTCAGCAGGGAAAACGCCCCCGTTTTTCTGACTTAGCAACGTCAGGTTTGCAGGACGCATGCCATATTGCTTGGCCAGTGGTCCGTCGCCTTGTGCCGATTTTCCATGACAGCTGGCGCAATTTGCCTCGTATAGATGTGCGCCGCGGCTTTGAGGGGTGGGTTGAGTACATGCCGCAAGTACCAAAGGTATTGCAGCGATAAGGGGGAGGGTACGTGTCATGCGGTGCCTTTTCATATTCTGCACACAGAATGCGTTTTGGCCCGACAGGGGTCAATGCAGATTAAAACATCAATTTTGATCCGGGCATTTTCGCCCAAATTATCCCGAAGCGACGATCTGTGCGGGATTTCATGGGATTTCCTAAACGCCAGAATGAACCGGCCGTCAGGTGATTCGGCCAAAAAGCGCCGATTCAAGCTTGGATTCACACTTGGGGTCTTGAATCCTGTTGCGGGGGGCAGGTGATTTGTGGAACAAGGCAAGAACATAGCTTGTGGATAAGTTCGGGGATCATTTTTTTTCGGGAATTCGTGGGAAAGCTTGAGAGGCAATCGGTTGCACTAGATGTAGTAGTTTGTTTCCATTTTTTATCACAATAAGGTAAAATTCCCGTGATTGCTTCGACTAGATGTTGTTGTCGTGGCCTGTGTAGAACCAAATCCTGTGTGTTTTTCCGAAAAAAAATGTAGACGCCCATGAATTCCCATGGCATCCCTAGTACATCAGATGAGAACGAGACACGGGGCACCAAACGACCCCAACGACCAAATAAAACTCTAGCAGGTTCATACAGGCACCTCGCTTTCATCAGACCAAGAGATCCGGCGCGCGAGCGAGCAGACATCCCCCCAGGTGGCGCGCGCAGTCGGACTTGCAAACGCGGGATACGCGGCGGGTTGATCAGTGGCAGCAGATCAACCCGCCGTTTTTACATCTACCACCGGGGAAAAGAATTCAGACGCACAAGCGTCATAAGCAGGGGCAGACACGTGAGCCGCAGGTTCAGAGGCGAAAGCCAACACAAAGTCGATACGAAGGGGCGGGTGTCTATCCCAGCCTCTTTTCGTCGTGTGTTGGAAGCCGGTGATCCGAATTGGCAGAACGGTGGCACACCCGAGCTGGTGATCGTCTATGGCGATACCCGCCGCAGCTATCTTGAATGCTATACTATGCAGGCAATCGACGAGGTTGACGACAAGATCGACGCATTGCCGCGCGGTTCGATGGAGCGGAAAATGCTGCAACGGCTGTTCCACGGTCAATCCTTTCCCACATCTGTTGATGAAACGGGCCGCTTGGTGCTGCCCGCCAAGTTGCGCAACAAAATTGATCTGGAAGGCGAGGCATTCTTTATCGCCGCCGGCGATACGTTCCAGATCTGGAAGCCCGAAACCTATGAAACCGAGGAAAAAGCCCGCGAAGTAGAATGGCTGGACGACCTGCCAGAAGACTTCGATCCGATGGCCTTCCTGGATGGCAAGCCGGAGGCGTAAGCGACATGACCGCTGCCTCTGACACCCCATCAGCCCCCCATACACCGGTACTGTTGCGCCCCTTGCTGGCTGCGGTTGCGCCTGTCAAAGGCCGCTGGCTGGACGGAACGTTCGGCGCGGGTGGTTATACCCGTGGCCTGCTGGACGCAGGTGCCGATCAGGTCATAGCCGTTGACCGTGACCCGCTGGCGTTCGAGATGGCGCAAAGCTGGGCAGCTGAATATGGCGACCGGATTGTCATGCAGCTCGGCGTATTTTCCAAAATGGACGAATATGCCCAAGACCTAGACGGGGTGGTGTTGGATCTGGGCGTGTCTTCAATGCAGCTTGATCTGGCGGAACGCGGTTTTTCCTTTATGCGCGACGGGCCGCTGGACATGCGGATGAGCCAGGAAGGCCCGTCAGCCGCTGATATTGTCAACGAGGCCGAAGAAGAAACCATCGCCAACATCTTGTTCCAATTCGGCGAAGAACGCGCCAGCCGCCGCATTGCCAAGGCAATCGTGCGGGCCCGTGAAGAAGCACCGATCACGACGACCTTGGAACTGGCAGGGTTGGTTGAGGGCTGTTTGCCCCGCTCGAAACCCGGTCAGTCGCACCCCGCGACCCGCAGTTTTCAGGCGTTGCGAATTGCGGTTAACAACGAATATGGTGAATTGTTCGAAGGGCTTATGGCCGCTGAGCGGGCGCTAAAGCCCGGCGGTCAACTGGCCGTCGTTACCTTTCATTCGGTCGAAGACCGCATGGTCAAACGCTTTTTGACAGCGCGGGCAGGGGCAGGCGGTAACGCCAACCGCTTTGCCCCCGAGGCCACCCCCGAACCTCCGCAGTTCAAGATCATCAAGCGCAAGGCCATCGGGCCCGATGCGCAAGAGCTTGAGGAAAACCCGCGCAGCCGTTCTGCAAAACTGCGCGTTGCCATTCGTACCGATGCGCCTGCCGGATCCGTGGATGCAAAATCGCTCGGAATGCCCACCGTCAAAGGATTCCTGCCATGAGAGCAGTGCTTTACGTCCTCACCACAATGTTTGTCATCGGGTTGGCATTTTGGGCCTACCGCGAAAATTACGCCACGCAAAAAGCGCTGAGCGATACCGACAATCTGCGTCATGAAATCCGCGAGGCGCACAGTCGCTTGGCCGTGTTGCGCGCCGAATGGGCCTATCTCAACCGCCCAGACCGGCTGCGTGATCTGGCGGAAATGAACTTTGACCGCCTTGAGCTGTTGCCGCTGCACCCCGACCAGTTTGGCGCGATTGATCAGGTGGGGTTTCCACCGCTGCCTGACCTGCCGATGTTCGACATCACCGAAGGCGTCGACGTATCCACCATGGAGGCATCAGAATGATCCGTACCCCGCTGCGTCCGCTGGCCCGAATTCTTGAGGCGCGCCAAAAAGGCGAAAACCCCGACGCGATTGAACGCGAAAACACGCGTATCCGGCACGAACAGATGCGCGACAGCGCGCGCCAGCGTGCCGAAGGGCGTTTGCTGGTCTTGGGTGTGTTCTTTTTCTGCGCTTTTGCGGTTGTCGGCGCACGCATGGGCGTGATGGCCACCACCGACCCGACAGAACCCCGCGCTGCAGCACCCGGTTCTGTTATCTCGGCCACTCGCGCTGACATTGTTGACCGCAACGGCAATCTTCTGGCGACGAATTTCGAGACACACGCGTTGTATGCGCAACCGCATCACATGATTGATCCCGAACGCGCCGCCAAAAAGCTGATGAAGGTGTTCCCCGATCTGAACGAGGAACGTCTGATCCGCGACTTTACCGGCAAACGAAAATTCCTGTGGATTCGCAAGAAAATCAGCCCCGAACAAATGCAAGCCGTTCACGAAATCGGTGAACCCGGTCTGTTGTTCGCGCCGCGCGACATGCGCCTGTATCCCAACGGTAACTTGGCCGCGCATATCATGGGTGGTGCTAGCTTTGGCAGAGAAGGCGTGCACGGTGCCGAAGTAATCGGCGTTGCAGGTGCAGAAAAGTATTTCGACGACTATCTGCGCGACCCTGCCAACGGAAACAAACCGCTGCAACTGTCGCTGGATATGACAGTGCAGGCCGCGTCTGAGCGTATTTTGTACGGTGGTATGAAGCTGATGAACGCCAAAGGCGCGACGTCGGTTTTAATGGATGTCCACACAGGCGAAATTGTTAGCGCTGTGTCATTGCCATCGTTCGACCCCAACGACCGTCCGCATGTCGCCATCAAAGGTGACGCGTCTGACAGCCCCCTGTTCAACCGTTCGGTTCAGGGCGTGTACGAGCTGGGATCCGTGTTCAAGATATTTGCTGCGGCACAGGCGATTGATCTAGGCTTGGTTAATGCCGATACCATTATTGATACCTCTGGCCCGATGAAGGTCGGCGGATTCCGGATCGGTGAATTCCACAACAAGAACTATGGAAAACAGACGGTTACTGGGATCATTGTTCACAGTTCGAACCGTGGGTCAGGCCGTTTGGCTTTGCAGATCGGGTCAGAACGCCAGCAGGCATTTCTGAAAAGCCTTGGCTTCTTTGAACCCACCCCCTTCGAGATTGTCGAAGCTTCGGGCGGCCAGCCATTGTTGCCAAAGCGCTGGGAGGAGCTGAGCTCGGTCACGATTTCATACGGGCACGGTCTTTCCTCTAGCCCTATGCATTTGGCGGCGGGATATGCGGCCATCGCAAATGGCGGTCTAAAGGTTGTGCCAACGTTGCTAAAACAATACGGGCCGAAACTGGGTGAACGTCTGATGTCCGAACGCGCGGCGGCCGATGCACGGATGATGCTGCGCAAGGTCGTCACCGAAGGGACCGCCAGCTTTGGCGAAGTTCCCGGCTATCAGGTTGGCGGTAAAACCGGCACTGCAGATAAACCCGGGCCCCGTGGTGGATACCTTGAGGACAAGGTGATCAACACATTCGCCAGCATGTTCCCTGCCCATGATCCGAAATATGTGCTGATCGTGACCTTGGATGAACCTGTTGAAACATCAGGTGAAAAACCGCGCCGCACAGCGGGTTGGACGGCTGTGCCCGTCGCCGCCGAGATGATCCGCCGGATCGCACCTTTGCTGGGGCTTAGACCAACTGTTGAACCGGGCAGTGTCGCTGGTATAACGCTGTCCAGCAGCAACTGATAAAAGAGCGTCCCCCATGGGCAAACAGGCCGTCCCCCTATCCTCACTTGGTCTGACCGCAAAGGGGGAGGCCAACCCCAACATTACCGGTATTGCCGTTGACAGCCGACAGGTCAAAGACGGCTTTTTATTCGCCGCGATGCCAGGCAGCACCGTTCACGGGGCCGAATTTATTCAATATGCACTGCGTATGGGTGCCGCTGCGGTTCTGACCAACGCTAAAGGTGCCGCGATCGCCGCCGATCTGATGGCCGAGGCTGGCGTTGCCGTTGTGGTCACCGATGCCCCCCGCGAGGCGCTGTCCCGCTCTGCCGCGCTGTGGTTCGGTGCGCAACCTGCCACGATGATTGCGGTTACTGGGACGAATGGCAAAACCTCTGTCAGCACGTTCGTGCGCCAGATCTGGATCGAGATGGGGCTGTCCGCCGTCAACCTCGGAACCACGGGCGTCGAGGGCGCATGGACCGCCCCGCTGGCCCATACCACGCCCGAACCGATCACCCTGCACCGTGCCTTGGCGGAAGCTGCGGCAAACGGCATCACCCACGCGGCGATGGAGGCGTCTTCCCACGGGCTGGACCAGTGTCGCCTTGATGGCGTGACGTTAAAGGCGGCAGGATTTACGAATTTTAGTCAGGATCATCTGGACTACCACGCCACATTCGAGGCCTATTTTGACGCCAAAGCGGGCCTATTTTCCCGAGTCCTGCCCGAAGATGGCACGGCGGTGATCAACATCGACGACCCCAAAGGCATCGACATGGCTGCCATCGCCCGCGCACGTGGTTGCGAGGTGATCAGCGTTGGGCGTGACGGCGGCGATCTGCACCTGACGGGCCAACGGTTCGATGCGACTGGGCAGGATCTCCGCTTTGACTGGCGGGGCAAGACCTATCAGAAACGGCTGAACCTGATTGGTGGGTTTCAGGCCGATAACGTGTTGCTGGCCTGCGGTCTGGTCATCGCCTGCGGGGCAAAGCCTGCCGATGTGTTCGACACGATCCCACATTTGACAACTGTGCGGGGCCGGATGCAACTGGCCGCGACCCGCGACAATGGCGGCGCGGTGTTTGTGGATTACGCGCATACGCCCGACGCCATAGCCACCGCGCTTCAGGCGATGCGCCCCCATGTGATGGGCCGTCTTATTGCCATCGTGGGCGCTGGCGGCGACCGCGACACCTCTAAGCGGCCCTTGATGGGTCAGGCGGCGGCGCAACATGCTGATGTGGTTTTTGTCACCGACGATAATCCCCGCTCAGAGGACCCCGCCGCCATCCGCGCTGCGGTCATGGAAGGGGCCCCCGATGCGACAGAGGTCGGCGACCGAGCCGAAGCGATTTTGCGCGGCGTAGATGCCATCGGCCCCGGCGATGCGTTGTTGATTGCGGGCAAGGGCCATGAAACCGGGCAGACCATCGGCGACGATGTCCTGCCCTTTGACGATGTGGAACAGGCTAGCGTCGCAGTCGCGGCAATGGACGGGAGGCTAACATGAGTTTGTGGACATCAGCGGAAGCGGCGGCCGCGACAGGTGGTCGTGCGGTTGGCGATTGGGACTGCAATGGCGTGTCAATCGACACCCGCACCATTCAACCGGGCGATCTGTTTGTGGCCCTCAAGGATGTGCGCGACGGGCACGATTTTGTCGCTATGGCGCTGGAGAATGGTGCGGGTGCCGCTTTGGTCAGCCACGTGCCCGAAGATGTGGCCGACGATGCTCCTTTGCTGATTGTTGCTGACGTTTTGCAGGGGCTTGAGGCGCTTGGCGCTGCGGCCCGAGCCCGCACAAAGGCCAAGGTTGTCGCGGTAACGGGCAGCGTCGGCAAAACCTCGACCAAGGAAATGTTGCTGGCGATTTTTTCTGATCAGGGTCGGGCGCATGCCTCGGTCGACAGCTACAACAATCACTGGGGGGTGCCCCTGACACTGGCGCGGATGCCTGTCGATACCGAATATGCCGTGATCGAGATCGGGATGAACCACCCCGGAGAGATTTCTCCGCTTGCGATCCTGACCAAGCCCGATGCGGCCTTGGTCACCACGGTTGCCGCTGTTCACCTCGAGGCATTTGACGACGTTGCGGGAATTGCCGTCGAAAAAGCGGCGATTTTTGACGGGTTGGAACCGGGCGGCGTGGCCGTGATCAACGCTGATATCGAACATGCTGCTATTTTGATGGCCAAAGCCGTGGATCGTCGTCTGCGCGAGGTAGAGTTTGGTGAACATGGATATCATTTCAAGCTGAAAGACGTACAGGTTCAGGGCGATGTGACCGTTGTTCAAGCCGACGCCGATGGCACCCCCTTGCTGTTCAAGATCGGCTCGCCAGGGCGGCATTTCGCGATGAACGCGCTTGGGGCGTTGGCTGTGGCACAGGCAATGGGGGCCGATCTGGCGCTGGCGGCTGCATCTTTGGGCCGCTGGACCCCCTACAAAGGGCGCGGCGTACGCGAGATCATCTTCTTGGATGCGGTCGAGACCCACATGACCCTCAACCTGATCGACGACAGCTATAACGCCAACCCCACTTCGATGGCCGCAGCGCTCGAGGTTCTGGCCGCGTCAGACGTCACCCACGATATTGGCCGCGTCAGCAAAGGACGGAGGATTGCCTATTTGGGCGATATGAAGGAACTTGGCCCGGACGAGATCGCCCTGCACGCAGGCCTGGCCCATCTGGATGCAACAAAAAAGTTGGACGTGATCCACTGCGTTGGTCCGTTGATGCGGTCGCTATATGATCTGATCCCTGCGCATCAGCGTGGTGAATGGGCGGCGACATCGGCAGAATTGTTACCCGGGTTATCGGGGCATTTGGACAGTGGTGACGTTGTACTCGCCAAGGGGTCTTTGTCGATGAAATTGGGCCTGATCGTTGACGCGATCCGTAAAATGGGCCATCCGGTCACGAACGAAGGACAGGGCTGAGGCCCACATGATTTTGAGTTAGGACTCCCACAATGCTCTATTGGTTGACCCTGCTGTCGGATGGCGGCGATTTCTTCAACCTTTTCCGTTACATCACCTTCCGGGCTGGTGGCGCGTTTCTGACCGCTCTGATCTTCGGCTTCCTGTTCGGCAAGCCATTGATCGCAGTCTTGCGCAAACGTCAGGGCAAAGGCCAACCCATCCGTGATGATGGTCCCGAAGGGCATTTCGTCAAAGCGGGCACACCCACGATGGGCGGTCTGCTGATTGTGGGGGCTTTGTTGACCTCTACCTTGCTATGGGCACGACTTGATAACCCGTTTGTCTGGATGGTGCTTTTTGTCACCATGAGCTTTGCCGCTATTGGTTTTGCCGATGATTACGCCAAGGTCAGCAAGCAAACCGTTGCAGGGGTATCTAGCAGATTGCGCATGCTTTTGGGCTTTGCCATTGCGGGCATCGCGGCGTATTGGGCGGCGCAGTATCACCCCGATGAGCTGCAAAACCAATTGGCGCTGCCGGTGTTCAAAGACACTCTGATCAACCTCGGTTACCTGTTCGTGCCCTTTTCGATCATTGTGATCGTGGGGGCTGCCAATGCAGTCAACCTGACGGACGGGCTTGACGGTTTGGCCATCATGCCGGTGATGATTGCTGCCGGTGCTTTAGGTGTGATCGCCTATGCCGTCGGACGGGTCGACTTTACCGAATACCTAGACGTGCATTACGTGCCGGGTACGGGCGAAATCCTGATCTTTACCGCTGGAATCTTCGGCGGAGGGCTCGGGTTCTTGTGGTACAATGCCCCCCCCGCCGCTGTGTTTATGGGTGACACCGGATCACTTGCGCTTGGCGGGGCCTTGGGGGCCATCGCCGTCGCCACCAAGCACGAGCTGGTTCTGGCCATCGTTGGCGGCCTGTTCGTGGTCGAAGCGCTGTCGGTGATCATTCAGGTGCTCTATTTCAAACGCACGGGCAAACGGGTGTTTCTGATGGCCCCGATCCACCACCATTACGAGAAAAAAGGCTGGGCCGAACCGCAGATCGTCATCCGTTTCTGGATCATCTCGTTGATCCTCGCGATGATCGGACTGGCGACGCTGAAGGTGCGGTAATTACTGTACCTTAGCATTGGATTGAGCCGACAATCTAAGTCGCCTCTAGGTGGCGTTAACCTCTGGCATCCTCGACTCCTCCGTGTATTGTGAGGGGAAGTGATGATGGAGTGGGCGTGTGTGGGAAAGTGCATTAGCATTTTTAACTGAAAATGCTGTTGTGGTAGGTACGCTTGCTGCCTTGAGCGCAATAGTAGGGTCTGCATGGGGCAGCATTAAAAATCTATTCACAAAGACGAAGCCTGTCGAGCTCAGCGAAAACACAATCGCGCAAATCCAAACGCCTAAGCCTACCGATACCACCGCCTTGACCGTCGCGGAATTCATAAGACTTCGTCGCGAACTCAAGGCAGACCTTGAAGAAGAGTTCAAAACCGCAAATTCGGCTGAACAAGACCGCTTGCGTAGTAGAATTGCCGAACTTCAATCTCAGATTTCCGACCCCGAACCTGCCTTGGCAGAGGCGCAGGCCCGCATCATTGATCTGGAAGCCCGTTTGGACAGGATGGGTAACGAGGTTGGTGGCGACCGTCTTGCTGAAGCGCGCGAAGCGTTCAAACGACTAGACTATTCAATCGCAGACGAAATTTTCGCAGAAGTCGAAGAACGCCATAAGCTCGAAGTGCAGCAGGCCGCCCGCGCCGCTTTTGGACGTGGCGAGATTGCCGAAGCCGAAGTGCGCTGGCTGGACGCGGCTGATCACTACACGCGGGCGGCGCGACTAGAGCCGGATATTGATACGATTGAGAAGGCAGGAGAGTTCTTGTGGCGTGCAGGCCGCCATGCCGAGTCGATCCAGCATTACGAACAGCTTGATCGGTTGGCCAGGGACAGATTTGGTGCAGAGCACGATAAAACAGCGTCTGCGCTGAACAACCTCGCAGAAAGTTATCGTGCGAACGGACAGTATGAAATGGCAGAGCCGCTGTTTCGCCAGGCGCTGGAGATTGGCCGCAAGACGCTTGGAGAGGCGCATCCGGACTATGCGATACACCTCAACAATCTGGCTGGGTTGCTTAATGCGACAGGTCGGGTTGAGGAGGCAGAGCCGCTGTACCGTGAAGCGTTGGAGACTACCCGCAAGACGCTAGGAGAGGCGCATCCGGCCTATGCGATACGCCTCAACAATCTGGCTGTGTTGCTTCGGGAGACAGGTCGGGTTGAGGAGGCTGAGCCGCTGTTTCGCGAGGCGTTGGCCGTATTCGAGAACGCTTTCGGGGCGGATCATCCCTCGACCAAGACTGTGGCCAAGAACCTAGAGAGTTTCCTCGCCAACCGCCCCTAAAACACTGACCAGTCCATTTCGCGAGCGAGGAGGGCCATCGCTTGGGTGCCTTTTTTGGAATTGCCATAGCGGTTCAGGCCCGGCGACCACACGCCGATGCTGGCAACGCCTGGCACGATAGCAAGGATGCCACCGCCGACGCCGGATTTGGCGGGCAGGCCGACGCGGTAAGCAAAGTCACCGGAGCCATCGTAGTGCCCGCATGTCAGCATCAGCGCGTTCATGCGGCGGATGCGTTGCGGCAGGATCAGGCGCGGTTGGTTTGGCGTGTCGATCAAAAACCGACCAGACATTGCCAATTGCCGCGCCGACATCTCAATCGCGCAGTGGTGGAAATAGGTGCCCAAGGTTTTCTCGGGCGTGTTATTCAGGTTGCCGCAGGACGCCAGAAAATGCGCGAGCGCAAAGTTGCGGTGGCCGTGGGCATTCTCTGAGGCGGCGACGGACTCGTTAATGTGGATATCGTCATCACTGGCAGCGGCGCGGATAAACTGCACGATCTCGGCCAGCGTTTCGCGCGGTTCGCGCCCCGTCAGGATTTCGTCGGTTGTGACGATGGCGCCTGCGTTGACGAATGGATTGCGGGGGCGCCCGTTTTCCTGTTCCAGCTGAACGATCGAGTTGAACGCCTTGCCCGAAGGTTCGCGGCCTACGCGGCGCCACAGTTGATCACCAGAGCGGCCCAAGGCGATGGCGAGCGTAAAGACCTTGGTAATCGATTGCACCGAAAACGGCGTGTCGGCATCGCCTGCGGTAAATACCTCTCCGTCGGCTGTGGTGACGGCGATGGCGAATTGCGCGGGGTCGATATGGGCGAGTTCGGGGATATAACCGGCCACGGCCCCCCAGTCATCGTCGCGGCGCATGTCGTCGTTGAGCTGGGACAGAATATCTGGCAGAGGGGACATATGAGGCTCCGAAGGCGAATTCAGGGGCATCGCTAACAGGAGATCGGGCATGATACCAGTTCAGGGTTTGGCAGGCGCACGGGTCGCTATTTTGGGCTTGGGGCGGTCTGGTCTTTCGGCAGCGCGCGCTTTAGCCGCGGGCGGAGCGGTGCCAGTGTGTTGGGACGACAACCCCGCAGCACGCGACAAGGCGCAGGCCGAAGGGTTCGAATGCCTTGATCTGGTAAAGGCAGGGGCGTTCGACAATATCGCGCGTCTGGTTGTCAGCCCCGGTATTCCGCATCTGTATCCCGCGCCCAACCCAATTGTTGTTGCCGCACAGGATGCGGGGGTTGCGGTTGATAACGACATCGGTTTGTTCTTTCAGAGCTTTGCCACGCAGGAGTGGGACAATTTCGATCAAACCCCCAAAGTGATTGCGATCACGGGGTCGAATGGGAAATCGACTACTTCGGCTTTGATCCATCACATTTTGAAGCACGCAGGGCGGCCGACGCAATTGGCGGGCAATATCGGGCGTGGCGTTCTGGACATCGAGCCTGCAATTGATGGCGAAGTCGTTGTGTTAGAGCTGTCGAGCTATCAGACCGAACTGGCGCGCAATCTGACGCCGGATATCGCGGTGTTTACTAACCTGAGCCCCGATCATCTGGATCGTCATGCCGGGATGGGTGGCTATTTCGCGGCCAAGCGTCGGTTGTTTGCCGAAGGTGGGCCGGACCGGGCAATTATTGGCGTCGACGAGGCCGAAGGGCGCTTTTTGGCCGGGCAGTTGAGCGAAGGGGCGTCGGATGACCGGGTCATTCGCGTGTCGGTGGATCGCAAACTGGCGGGCCTTGGGTGGAATGTCTTTGCGCGCAAAGGTTTTCTGGCTGAGCTGCGCAACGGCAAGCAGGTCGCGTCGATTGACTTGCGCAAGGTTGAGGGGCTGCCGGGGGCGCATAACCACCAAAACGCTTGTGCCGCCTATGCGGCGTGCCGGACATTGGGCTTTGCACCTAAAGTGATCGAGGCAGCATTCCACAGCTTTGGCGGATTGCCGCATCGCAGCCAGACAGTTGGCGAGGTGCGCGGCATTCGATTTGTGAATGACAGCAAGGCCACCAATGTAGACAGCGCCGTCAAGGCCGTTGCTGCGTTCCAGAACATTCGCTGGATTTGTGGCGGGCTTGAAAAAGAAGGGGGCTTGGGTGATCTTGCCAAACCCTTAGAGACCGTGCGCAAGGCCTATGTGATCGGGCGCGAGGCAGCGCAGTTTGCGATGAAACTGGGGGTCGAAGCCGAAGTCTGCGGCACGATGGATGTTGCCGTCGCGCGGGCTGTAGCAGAGGCGGAAGCGGGCGATGTTGTTCTGCTTGCCCCGGCAGCAGCAAGTTTTGACCAATATGACAGTTTCGAGCGGCGCGGGGATGATTTTGTAGCGCAGGTGCAGAAGCATTTATGAGGCAGTGGGGGCGCTGCCCCCTTCCCGGGATCTTAGTCCATTTGGGATCTAAGCAGTCTGGGCGATATGCCGCGCGGTGGCCATCGCCGAGGACCAGGCCCATTGGAAGTTATATCCGCCGAGCCATCCCGTCACATCGACGGCTTCGCCGATGAAAAAGAGACCCGGCGTGGTTTTGGTTTCCATCGTCTTGGACGACAGCGCATCCGTGTCGATCCCGCCTAAGGTCACTTCGGCAGTGCGGTAACCTTCGGTACCGGAAGGTGTCATTTCCCAGTTTGAAAGGTTGTCGCAGAGGGTCTGCAAGCGGGCGTCGGACCAATCTGCAAGGTTGTCTGTCAGATCGAATTGCGTGGCTAGGTGATCGACCAAACGAGAGGGCAGATGTTTTGCCAGCTCCGTCGTCATGTTGCGGCGGCCATAGGTTTGACGTTGATCGCGTAACTTGGCGAACAAATCGTTTTGTGGCAATAGGTTGAGGGTGACGGGCTGGCCGTCATGCCAATAGCTGGATGCCTGAAGGACAGCCGGGCCTGACAGGCCGCGGTGGGTAAACAGGAGTGCCTCGTCGAAAGAGGTGCTGGCTGCGGTTACGCGCGCCGGTGTGGCCGTGCCGGAGATCGGCGCAAATCGGGCGTCAGTAAAGGTGAACGGCACAAGGCCCGCGCGGATAGGAGTGACAGGGATGCCGAAGCTTTCTGCGATCTCGTAGGCGCGGCCTGTGGCCCCCATCTTGGGGATGGATTTACCGCCAGAAGCGACCACCAGATGTGTGGCGGTGATTTTCATGTTGGTATCCGGCGTGGTCAGCGTCATCGCAAAGCCACTGTCGGTTTTAGTGATGTCACCCAGGGTGCTTTGCAGCCGCAGGTCGACGTGAGCCTTGTCCATCAGGCCGCGCAGCATGGCGACGATTTCCTTGGCCGAGGTGTCACAGAACAATTGGCCAAGGGTTTTTTCGTGCCATGCAATGCCATGGGCGTCGACAAGTTCGATGAAATCCCACTGGGTGTATTTCGCGAGCGCGGATTTTGGGAAATGCTGGTTTGCGCAGATAAATGCGTCAGCCGTGCAGTGCATGTTGGTGAAATTACAGCGACCGCCCCCCGAGATGCGAATTTTTTCGCCGGGGGCTTTGGCGTGATCGACCAGCAAGACACGCCCGCCCGCGTGGGCGGCGCACATCATGCCGGCGGCTCCGGCGCCAAGAATAACGGTATCATAGTGCATGGACCGCGCTTTGCATGAGGCGGGTAGGGCGGTCAAGGCCCGCGTGAGCATGGGCAGCTTTGCGCGAACCGGATGAAAACAGGCTAGCGTCGATGGGAAAATAACGGTACAGTTAAAGCTAGACCCCGAAAAGGGGCGTTCTGAGGCAGTGTAAGGCAGATACCATGACAGAAATGGTCTATGGCGCGGTACCCGTTCGGGACGGCGAACCCATTCTTCCAAAATGGTGGCGGACAATTGATAAATGGGGCATGTTTTGCATCCTCATGTTATTTGCTGTGGGTATGTTGCTGGGGCTGGCTGCGTCGCCGCCCTTGGCTGCCAAGAACGGATTTGATGCGTTCCATTATGTACAACGTCAGGCTGTGTTCGGGTTTCTAGCCATTGTAGCGATGCTGCTGACATCCATGATGACACCAACGATGGTGCGCCGTCTGGCCGTTTTGGGCTTTTTGGCTTCGTTTATTGCGCTGGCGCTGCTGCCGTTTTTCGGGACGGATTTTGGCAAAGGTGCTATGCGCTGGTATTCGCTGGGCTTTGCGTCGTTCCAGCCGTCCGAATTTTTGAAGCCCGGTTTTGTCGTGGTTTCAGCGTGGATGATGGCCGCTACGGTCGAAATTAACGGCCCGCCGGGCAAGACATGGTCGTTTGCGTTGTGCATTTCGATCGTTTTGATGCTGGCGTTGCAGCCTGACTTTGGGCAGGCCTGTCTGGTTCTGTTTGGTTGGGGCGTGATGTATTTTGTGGCGGGTGCTCCGTTGGTATTGCTGGTGGGTATGGCCGGGATGGTCGTGGTCGCAGGCACGGTTGCCTATTCGAATTCCGAACACTTTGCCCGCCGGATTGACGGGTTCCTATCGCCTGACGTCGATCCGCGCACGCAGCTTGGCTATGCCACGGATGCCATCCGCGAGGGCGGGTTGTTTGGTGTTGGCGTGGGCGAGGGGCAAGTCAAATGGTCGTTGCCCGATGCGCATACAGATTTTATCATTGCCGTCGCAGCCGAAGAATACGGCCTGATTTTGGTGATGATCGTGATTATCCTTTATGCAGCAGTTGTCGTTAGGTCGCTACTGCGTCTGGTGCGTGAACGTGATCCGTTTATTCGGTTGGCGGGCACCGGCCTTGCTTGCATGTTCGGGGTTCAGGCGATGATCAACATGGGTGTTGCCGTGCGGTTGCTGCCGGCCAAGGGGATGACTTTGCCTTTCGTAAGCTATGGCGGGTCGTCGGTGATTGCATCGGGCATTGCAGTTGGCATGCTTTTGGCCTTTACGCGCACAAGGCCGCAGGGCCAAATTTCAGACCTGTTGGGTCGAGGACGTAGCCGATGACGACACGCGCACCGCTTTTGACGATCGCCGCTGGTGGCACCGGGGGGCACATGTTCCCCGCGCAAGCACTGGCCGAGGTGATGCTCGCGCGCGGTTGGCGGGTCAAGCTGTCAACAGATGCACGCGGCGCGCGTTATACCGGTGGCTTTCCCCATTCGGTCGAGATCCAGCAAATCAGCAGCGCCACCTTTGCCCGTGGCGGGGTTTTGGCTAAGGCCCTTGTGCCGTTCCGCATCTTTGGCGGTGTTGTCGGTGCAGTCTTTGATATGATGCGCGACAAGCCTGATGTGGTTGTCGGCTTTGGCGGGTACCCGTCGATCCCGTCTTTGACGGCGGCATGGATTTTGCGCAAACCTCGAATGATCCATGAACAAAACGGCGTGTTGGGGCGGGTGAATACTTTCTTTGCCAAACGCGTTGATCTGGTTGCGTGTGGCACTTGGCCCACAACTCTACCCGAGGGTGTCGAAGCCTATCACGTCGGAAACCCTGTGCGTGGGGCGGTGCTTGAGCGCGCTTGTGCTGCATATATCCCACCGGGTGATTACCCGATGGAAGTCTTGGTGATGGGCGGCAGCCAAGGCGCGCGCATCCTAAGCGAAGTCGTCCCGCCAGCCATCGCGAACCTGCCGATGAGCATGTTGCGCAACATCCGCGTCAGCCATCAGGCCCGTGATGAAGATGCAGAACGGGTTGCCGAATTCTATTCCCAAAACGGGATCACCGCCGATGTGCAGCCGTTTTTCAACGACGTGCCCCGCCGCATGTCCGAGGCACAACTGGTCATCAGCCGTGCCGGTGCATCCAGCGTTGCCGATCTTTCAATCATCGGGCGGCCGTCGATCCTGATCCCTTATGCTGCGGCGACCGGCGATCACCAAAGTGCTAATGCCCGAGGTCTTGTGGATGCGGGCGCGGCGATCATGGTTCCGGAACACATGGCCAACCCCGAAAGCCTGACCGAGCAAATCGAAATGGTGCTGTCCAATCCGGACGGGGCACAGCAAATGGCCCGCGCCGCAATGTCCGTGGCCAAGCCCGACGCGGCAGAAGAGCTGGCACAAATGGTAGAACACCTGGGAAATCAAGGATCCGCAACATGAACGCTGCCACCAAGCTTCCCACGGATGTGGGCCCGATCCATTTTGTCGGCATTGGTGGCATCGGCATGTCCGGCATCGCCGAGGTTCTGCTGAACCACGGCTACCGCGTGCAGGGGTCCGACCTGAAAACGACCAAGATCACCGACCGTCTGGTTAAACTGGGTGCGACCGTGTTCGAGGGGCAGGCTGCCGAAAATATCCAAGGGGCCGAGGTCATCGTGATTTCGTCTGCGATTAAACCGGGCAATCCCGAACTGGATGCGGCCCGCCTTGCCGGCTTGCCGATTGTTCGTCGGGCGGAAATGCTTGCTGAATTGATGCGCCTGAAATCCAACATCGCAATTGCAGGTACCCACGGCAAAACGACCACCACCACGATGGTTGCTGAATTGTTGGTACATGGCGGCATTGACCCCACGGTCGTAAATGGCGGGATTATTCACGCCTATGGTTCAAACGCGCGGATGGGGCAGGGCGAATGGATGGTGGTCGAGGCCGACGAATCCGACGGCACGTTTAACCGTCTTCCTGCGACCATTGCGATTGTGACCAACATCGACCCCGAACATATGGAACATTGGGGTGACTTTGACACCTTGCGGCAGGGTTTCCTTGATTTCGTGTCCAACATTCCGTTTTACGGCCTTGCGATCTGCTGCATCGACCATCCCGAAGTGCAGGCGCTGGTCGGCAAGATCACCGACCGTCGCGTGATGACATATGGCTTTAACGCACAGGCAGACGTGCGCGCAGTCAACCTACATTACAAGGCCGGTGTTGCGCATTTCGACATCCAGTTTCAGGCCGAAAATATTGTGATCAAGGATTGCTCCCTGCCTATGCCGGGGGACCACAACGTGTCCAACGCCTTGGCTGCTGTCGCCGTGTCGCGGCACCTTGGTATGAAGGTCGAGGAAATTCGCGCCGCCCTTGCCAGTTTCGGGGGCGTGAACCGCCGCTTTACCAAGGTGGGTGAAGTTAATGGTGTCACAATTATTGATGACTACGGTCACCATCCTGTTGAAATTACGGCGGTCCTCAAGGCCGCGCGCCAAGCAACAGAAGGTCGCGTCATCGCCGTGCACCAGCCGCACCGCTACAGCCGTCTGCATCACCATTTTGAAGAATTCTGCGCCTGCTTTAATGACGCTGATGTCGTGGGCATCGCCGAAGTTTATGCCGCTGGCGAAGACCCGATCGAGGGGGCAAGCCGTGATGATCTGGTTGCGGGGCTTATCCGCCATGGTCACCGTCACGCCCGCGCTGTGAAAAGCGAAGATGACCTTGCACGCCTTGTGCTGGAACAGGCGGGGCCAGGCGATATGGTGGTCTGCCTTGGGGCAGGTACGATCAGCGCATGGGCCAATGGCCTGCCTGCCGCGCTTGGCGCGATGAAAAAGGAAGTCGTCTGAATGGGGCGCCTCTACAACTCTGGGTGTCCACGATGACTTTGGTGTGGCTTTGCCTGATCTGGGTTTTCCTGTCGGCCACCGTCGCCACCCTGCCAATGCGCATGCAATATATCCCCGGCGTGATCCTGCTGGCCGCCGGGCCAATTTTGATTATCCTGATCGGTTTTAAGGTCGGGTTCATCTTTAGCGTGCTTGCTCTTGCTGCCTATGTGTCCATGTTCCGCAACCCTTTGCTGTTTCTGCTGGCAAAGTTGCGCGGCCAAAACCCCGAGGTACCAAGATGAGTCTTTCCCTGACGCTTGCCTGTCTTTGGGCCGTGATCGCCAATATCATCGCGATGACCCCAAGTTCGGATAACCATTGGCGCAATGCCTATGGGTTGATCGCAGTAGGTATTCCGATTGTCGGCTATGTCACAACGCAGCACGGTCCATGGGCAGGAATGCTGGTGCTGGCAGCAGGCTGTTCGGTCTTGCGTTGGCCGGTCATCTATATGATGCGCTGGCTGCGGCGCACGACCTTTCAAGGGCCGGCTGAATGACACCGACACTGGCAGTCTTGATCGCGGTTCTGGTGGTATGGATGCTGGCGCTAGGCTGGTGCGGGTATGCCAAACGGTTTTTGCTGGTGTTGCCTGTATTGCTGGTAGGGCTAGGCCTGAATTGGGCCTGGATGGTATTCGGCCTTGGCGCAAAGCGGTTCGAGACCCCTGTGCTGATGGCCCAGATGTCTGCGGTCTTGTACGCCATTTGCGCGCTTGCGACTGGATGGCTGATTGGCCGTTTTATGCGCCAGTGGCGCGACAGCCGTATTGAAAAAGGGCCGCATGTTTGACGCCATCCGCAAACAACGCTACGCCCCACGCCATGACCGATATTTCTTTTCCCGATATGCGCGGCAAGCTTACGCCGCAGCGACCGTTGAGTGATCTAACATGGCTGCGTGTCGGCGGTGTGGCAGATTATTTGTATCAGCCTGCCGATGCCGATGATCTGGCAGCGTTCATGCGGGCCTTGCCTGAAAACGTGGCAGTTTTTCCCATGGGTGTTGGGTCAAACCTTATCGTTCGCGATGGCGGATTGCGCGCCGTGGTGATCCGGCTAGGTCGCGGCTTTAATCAGATCGAGATCGACGGCGACCGCGTCATTGCAGGGGCGGCGGCACTGGATGCCCATGTTGCCCGCAAAGCAGCGGATGCGGGGTTGGACCTCACATATTTGCGCACGATCCCAGGCAGTATCGGCGGGGCAGTGCGGATGAATGCAGGGTGTTATGGCAGCTATACGGCCGATCATTTTGTCAGCGCGCAGGCGATTACGCGTGGCGGCGACAGGATTACCTTGACCGCGCAAGACCTTGATTTCAAATATCGTCAATCCACTCTGGACGACGGCTGCGTTGTGATTTCGGCGACGTTTGCCCCACCGAAAGGCGACCCCGAAACGCTGCACGCCCGCATGGAAGACCAACTGCGCAAGCGCGATGAAACCCAACCAACCAAAGACCGCAGCGCGGGATCAACTTTTCGCAATCCTGCTGGATTTTCCAGCACAGGTCAGGCCGATGATCGCCATGATCTGAAGGCGTGGAAGGTTATTGACGATGCCGGCATGCGTGGGGCCACCTTGGGCGGTGCCCAAATGAGCACTAAACACCCTAATTTTCTGATCAACACGGGTGGTGCCACTGCCGCTGAGTTGGAAGGATTGGGCGAAGAGGTGCGAAAAAAGGTTTACGATTCCAGCGGTATCACGCTAGAGTGGGAAATTATGCGGATCGGCGAAAAATAATCGCGCGAACGCACAGGCGCTACGCCGCGTTGCGGCAAACTACATAACAAATAGGGTCATCAAGACCCAGTTAAAAAGGCACATTGAGTGGGCATGTCGAGCAGGACAGACCCGAAAGTAGTGGTATTGATGGGTGGCCCTTCCGCAGAGCGCGAAGTGTCGCTTTCAACAGGGCGTGCATGCGCAGCTGCTTTGCGGGACAGAAACGTTAACGTTATCGAGGTGGACGCCGGTCCCGATCTGTACGCAGATTTACGTGCTGCGGCACCTGATGTTGTTTTGAATTGCCTGCATGGTCGCTGGGGCGAGGACGGCTGCGTTCAGGGTATACTTGAATGGATGGGTATCCCTTACAGCCATTCGGGCGTGCTGGCATCTGCCCTTGCGATGGACAAACAACGCAGCAAAGAAGTGTTCCGCGCTGCCGGTTTGCCCATCGTCGAAAGCATTATCGCGGCAGCCTCGGATGTGCGGGCGCGCCACATGATGGAACCGCCCTATGTAGTTAAACCCAACAACGAAGGGTCCTCGGTCGGGGTGTATCTGGTTGATGTCGAAAACAACGGCCCGCCGCAGTTAAGCGCGGATATGCCAGCCGAAGTGATGGTCGAGAAATTTGCCGCCGGTCGCGAATTGACCACCACGGTGATGGGGCAACGCGCCCTGACGGTGACTGATATTCTGACCACCGGTTGGTATGATTACGACGCGAAATACAAAGAGGGCGGATCAACCCACGTGGTCCCCGCCGATATTCCCCAAGAAATTTTCAATCTGTGCATGGATTATGCCCTGCGCGCCCATAACGCGCTTGGCTGTCGCGGTGTCAGCCGCACGGATTTCCGGTGGGATGAAACCCGCGGTGCGGAGGGGCTGATCCTGCTGGAAACCAATACACAGCCCGGCATGACGCCAACATCGCTGTCGCCTGAGCAAGGTCAAGCGGTGGGCATTTCCTTTGGCGAACTTTGTGCCTGGATGGTGGAGGACGCGTCATGCGATCGCTGATTAGCCGGGTCAAACCCACAAAGTCGCTAAAGGCTGATCCGGCCCCGTCCCGCTGGGCTTGGCGCATGCAACGTCTAATGTTGACGCCGACATTCCTGTTCGGTCTGCGCGTTGGCGTGCCGTTCAGCTTGGCGCTGTTGGCAGGCACGGTCTATTTGGCCGATGATACACGTCGGGGGCAGTTGACGGAAAGCTACTCAAAGACGCGGGCAAGCATCGAGCAGCGCCCTGAATTTATGGTCAAGCTGATGGCCATTGACGGGGTCGAAGCCGATCTGGCCGCAGATGTTCGTGCCGCTGTTCCAGTTGAATTTCCCACCAGCTCATTTGATCTGGACCTGCCCGCGATGCGGTCTGCAATTATGGAATTGGCCGGCGTCAAACAGGCGACCTTGCGGGTGAAACCGGGTGGCTTGCTACATGTCGACGTTGAGCCGCGCGTTGCGGTCGCGGTCTGGCGCACTGAGGACCGTTTGGCGCTGATTGACGCCGAAGGCACCTATATCGGCGACATTGCGCATCGTACCGACCGCCCAGATCTGCCGCTTGTTGCGGGCGAACAGGCCAACGCAAGCGTCGCCGAGGCGCTGGATTTGCTGCGCGTTGCGACCCCCTTGGGCAACCGTTTGCGCGGGTTTATCCGCATGGGCGCGCGTCGCTGGGATGTTGTGCTGGATCGCGAGCAGCGTATTTTGCTGCCCGAGATAGGCGCAATTCAGGCACTTGAGCGTGTCATCGCGCTGGAAGGCGCACAAGAAGTTCTGACCCGCGATGTTGCGCGGGTCGATATGCGGTTGGCACAAAGACCAACCGTGCAAATGAATAAAGAGGCCACCCAAGAATGGTGGCGCATCAGGCAAATTTCGGGACAGTAACGTTATGGATCTTTACGACAGTCAACGGTCGATGCGCCACATGCGCAAGCTTGCAATGCAGCGCGGCGTTGTGGCTATTTTGGATGTGGGTAGCTCGAAAATCGCGTGCCTTGTCCTGCGTTTTGACGGGTCCGGCCGCATTTCGGACGAGGGCGAGATCGGATCGCTTGCCGGTCAGTCCGGTTTCCGCGTCATCGGTGCAGCGACAACCCGTTCGCGCGGTGTGCGCTTTGGCGAAATCTGCGCGATGCAAGAAACCGAACGTGCCGTCCGCACGGCCCTTCAGGCGGCGCAAAAAATGGCCAACATCCGCGTGGATCATGTGATCGCCTGTTTCTCGGGGGCCGAGCCACGCAGCTATGGTCTGGATGCCGAAATTGATCTGGAAGGGCAGGTGGTGACCGAGCAGGACGTCGCACAGGTCTTGGCCAGCTGTGATGTTCCTGAATACGGCGAGGACCGTGAGGTGCTGCACGCACAGCCCGTGAACTTTGCCATTGATAACCGTTCCGGTCTGTCTGACCCGCGCGGACAGCTGGGCAATTCCCTCTCTGTCGATATGCACATGTTGACGGTCGATGCCGCCGCCGTGCAGCACTTGGCGCATTGCATCAAACGCTGCGATCTTGAATTGGCCGGGATCGCGTCATCGGCCTATGTGTCGGGGATTTCTGCGCTGGTGGAAGACGAACAGGAACTGGGCGCTGCCTGTATTGATTTGGGTGGCGGATCGACTTCGGTTTCGATCTTTATCCGCAAGCACATGATTTATGCCGATAGCGTGCGTATGGGCGGGGATCATATCACCTCGGACATCTCGATGGGTTTGCAGGTGCCAACCAACAACGCTGAACGGATCAAGACATTCTATGGCGGTGTTCATGCAACGGGCATGGATGACCGCGAGATGATCGATATTGGCGGCGACACGGGCGATTATGAACATGACCGCCGCACCGTCAGCCGCGCCGAACTGATCGGCATCATGCGCCCCCGGGTCGAGGAAATCCTTGAAGAAGTCCGCGCCCGTCTTGACGCCGCTGGGTTCGATCATCTTCCCAGCCAACAGATCGTTCTGACCGGTGGCGGCAGCCAGATCCCCGGCCTTGACGGATTGGCCAGCAAGATTTTGGGCCATCAGGTGCGTCTTGGCCGTCCGCTACGCGTGCATGGCTTGCCACAAGCGGCGACCGGTCCCGGATTTGCGTCTGCCGTGGGGTTAGCGCTGTTTGCAGCGCACCCGCAGGATGAATGGTGGGATTTTGACATTCCGGCGGATCGTTATCCTGCACGCTCGCTAAAGCGCGCTGTCAAGTGGTTCAGAGACAACTGGTGACCGCAAGATGCGGTGCTTTGGTCGAGATCAGGTAAGAATAGGCAAAAAAACGCCCAGATAATGTGTCGAAATTGTGTTTTTTGGGTGACGTAAAGCTTTAATCCCTATACGCTGAAGGGGATAGAACTAAAAAATGCCCCGCAAGTGGGCTAACAATACAGGCGGACGGCACATGACATTGAATCTTTCACTGCCCGGACAGGGCGACCTGAAACCCCGGATCACCGTTTTCGGTGTGGGCGGCGCAGGTGGTAACGCTGTAAACAACATGATCGAGAAGAACCTCGATGGCGTTGATTTTGTGGTTGCCAACACCGACGCGCAGGCACTGCAGCAAACCAAGGCAGAGCACCGCGTTCAGCTGGGGATCAAGGTTACCGAAGGTTTGGGTGCTGGGGCGCGCGCAAGCGTTGGGGCCGCCGCTGCAGAGGAAAGTATTGAACAGATCGTCGACCACCTGGCCGGCGCGCACATGTGCTTTATCACTGCTGGTATGGGTGGGGGCACCGGGACAGGTGCCGCACCGATCATCGCGCAGGCCGCACGTGAGCTGGGTGTTTTAACAGTTGGTGTTGTGACCAAGCCTTTCCAGTTCGAAGGCAACAAGCGCATGCGTCAGGCCGAAGATGGGGTCGAAGCCCTTCAAAAGGTCGTCGATACGCTGATCATCATTCCAAACCAGAACCTGTTCCGTCTTGCGAATGAAAAAACTACATTCACCGAAGCGTTTTCCATGGCGGATGACGTTTTGTACCAAGGTGTTAAGGGTGTGACCGACCTGATGGTTCGCCCCGGCCTGATCAACCTCGACTTTGCTGACGTTCGCGCCGTGATGGACGAAATGGGCAAAGCCATGATGGGTACAGGCGAAGCCGAAGGCGAAGATCGCGCGATCCAAGCCGCAGAAAAAGCCATCGCCAACCCGCTGCTGGACGAAATCAGCTTGCGCGGTGCCAAGGGTGTTCTGATCAACATCACTGGCGGCCACGATCTGACCCTTTTCGAACTGGACGAAGCAGCCAACCGTATCCGCGAAGAAGTCGACCCAGATGCAAACATCATCGTCGGTTCAACTTTGGACACCGAAATGGGTGGCCTGATGCGCGTCAGCGTCGTTGCAACTGGTATCGATGCAGTTGACGTAAACACAGAAATGCCAGTGCCGCGCCGCTCCATGTCGCAGCCTTTGAAGCAAAAAGTATCTGCACCACAGCCCGCACCAGTTCAAGAAGCACCCCAGCCTGTAGCGGCTGAAGTGGAATACGAAGAAGAGCAGCAGCAGTTGTTTGAAGAGGTCGCATCGGACGACAACGAAAACTTTGTCGAAGAAGACATTTACGCCGAAGATGCGGGCGATGCAGATGATCTGCCACCCCCTGCATACCGCCCCGAGGTTGCCTCCTTTCAGCCGCGCCACGAGCCAGAGCAAGAAGCCTTTGTGGCTCCACGCGCTCCTGCTCCCGGCACACCATCGCCAGAGGCCTTGGCCCGTCTGCGTGCAGCCGCACAAAAGACATCGCCAGCAGCCGGCCAGCAGCGTCCTCATCCACAAGCACAGCCCCAGCAGCGCCCACAGCCTGCACCGGCAGAGCATGGCGAAAAGCGCTTTGGCATCAATTCATTGATCAACCGTATGACCGGCCACAGCGAGCCTGAGGCGCAGCAGCGTCCAACTCGCCAGCAGCCACCAGTTCAGACGCGCGCTTCCTCGGCTGCACCACAGCCGCGCGATGCTCAGGACGAAGACCAAGAACGCATCGAGATCCCTGCGTTCCTGCGCCGTCAGGCAAACTAAGAGTTTCAAGGTGACGTAGTTAACGATTAAGCGGGCCACCCTTCGGGGTGGCCTTTTTTCGTTTTTGTCTGGTTTTCGCGGGCAGGGTGGGGCTGCAGAAGCGGTTCGCAGTGTAATGTTTCGTCGATTTCCGTGTGATCGTGACTAAAAACCGATCACGCTTTTAGCGGTAACATTAGGGAAGTGACTTTAAGTATCCCTAACATTCAAAGACTTACCGGGTCATAAGCGCCATCGTGCCAGATTGTAACATTCATGTTTCAGACCGTAGCAATGATTGAGTTGAGCATGAGGAACCACGCCGATAGGAGATTGTTCAACTTAGACAGATGATCTTTGACCATTGAGGTGATATTGTGCAGACAACGATTAAGACAGCGATCAGCTTTAGCGGGAAGGGCCTGCATTCAGGCCGCCCTGCAACTGTGACCATCCGTCCGGCCGGCGCACATCATGGCATCTGGTTTTCCCGCAGCGACCTTGACGTAGGTGATCGTTTGATCCCGGCCCGTTGGGACGCTGTGAATCGTTCCCCCCTTTGCACCAAACTTGAGAACGCCTCGGGTCTGCAGGTTTCAACCGTCGAGCATTTGATGGCGGCGATTGCCGGTTGTGGAATCCACAACGCCCTGATCGAGATAGACGGCCCCGAAGTGCCGATCCTTGACGGATCTGCGGCCCCCTTTGTGCGCGGTATTATGCAGCGCGGCGTGCGTGCATTGTCGGCACCTGTCATGGCGTTTGAGGTACTGAAAACGATCACCGTGACCGAAGGCGACGCATCTGCAACTATCGCGCCCAGCGATACGATGAAGATAGACTTTGAGATCGAATTTGTTGACGCAGCAATCGGCAATCAAAAGAAATCACTGGTTATGAACAACGGGTCTTTCGCCCGTGAACTTTGTGACAGCCGCACCTTCTGCCGTCAGGCGGATGTGGATACGATGCAGGCCAACGGTTTGGCGCTTGGCGGCAATTCTGGTGAAAATGCAGTGGTTTTTGATGGGGACAAGGTACTTAGCCCTGGCGGCTTGCGCCATGCTGACGAACCTGTGCGCCACAAAATGCTGGACGCATTGGGCGACCTTGCGTTGGCAGGGGCCCCTTTGATCGGCCATTACACAGGTGTGCGGGCTGGCCACACGCTGACCAACACTCTGTTGCGCGCTCTGTTTGCAACACCCGGTGCTGTGCGCCTGGTCGAATGTGACGCGGAAATGGTTGAACGTCTGCCAGGTTATGGCCTTGTTTGGGATGAAATCCCCGCCGTAGCCTAAGCGAGCGTTGTTGTAGAGTTGAAACTCTTGTTCAGCTTGGTTAATCCTACCTTTGATAAACAAGCTGGCGATCGCAAGACTTTGTCCTGCAGGATTAATCACCGTTTTGTTGCGCGATCTATTGTGGTAGTCACATGCAAAGTCGTATCATAAAGCGTGGCTGACGAAATGAAGCGAGGGTGTAGGGCATGACAATTGCGAAGTCGCGCAAGCGGTTGATCGGTGCGGTGGTTATGGTCGCTGTGCTTGGCGCATGTGGTGGCAACCAAAACACCGGCCGTGTGACCAACGGCTTTTTCAGCCGCAAAGAAATCCCGCTCGAAACCTACAGCGCGGAACAGATTTTCGAGCGTGGCGAATTTGAATTGAACCGCAAGCGCCCCGCCGAGGCAGCTGAATATTTCTCTGAGATTGAACGCCTTTATCCCTATTCCGACTGGGCCAAGCGCGCTTTGATCATGCAGGCTTTTGCATTTCATCAAGATCAGGATTACCCCAACAGCCGGTCTGCGGCCCAGCGATTCATTGATTTCTTCCCCGATGACGACGATGCGGCCTATGCCAGCTATCTCTTGGCGCTCAGCTATTATGACCAGATTGACGAGGTCGGTCGCGATCAGGGTTTAACCTTTCAGGCGTTGCAGGCGTTGCGTCAGGTGATTGAAGTATATCCGGACAGCGAATACGCGCGGTCGGCCGTTCTGAAGTTCGATCTGGCGTTCGACCATCTTGCTGGCAAGGAAATGGAAGTCGGCCGGTACTATCTGCGCCGTAACCATTACACTGCTTCGATCAACCGTTTCCGTGTCGTGGTGGAAGATTTTCAAACGACAACCCACACAGCCGAAGCCTTGCACCGCTTGGTCGAGGCATATCTGTCGCTGGGTCTCACGGACGAGGCACAGACCGCCGGTGCGATTTTGGGCCATAACTACCAATCTACCGAATGGTACGGGGCCAGCTATAAATTGTTGACCGGTAAGGGGCTTCAGCTGAAGTCCTTCGGAAACAACTGGCTGTCTGCGATTTATCGCCAAACAATCAAGGGCGAATGGATCTGACGGACGCGTTCAGAGCGTTTCATACGGAATTTGACCCATGCTACGCGGCCTAGATATTTCGAATATGTTGATCATCGACCGGCTGGAGCTTGCGTTCCAGCCGGGTTTGAACGTTTTGACAGGCGAAACCGGGGCCGGTAAATCGATCTTGCTAGACAGTCTGGGGTTCGTGCTGGGCTGGCGCGGTCGTGCCGATCTGGTGCGCCAAGGGGCCGAGCAAGGCGAGGTGACGGCATGGTTTGACCTAGCTGATGCGCATCCTGCCCATGGTGTGCTGGAAGAGGCTGGATTGCCCGGTGGCCCCGAGCTGATCTTGCGCAGGATTAACGCGTCAGATGGCCGAAAAACCGCTTGGGTGAACGACCGTCGCTGTTCTGGCGAAGTGTTGCGGGCCCTTTCAGAAACGCTGGTGGAACTGCACGGACAACATGATGATCGTGGTCTGCTGGACCCCAAAGGCCATCGGGCCATTCTGGATGACTTTGCAGGAACATCTGGCTTGCGCGACAAGGTTCGACAGGCGTGGAACGCCCTTGCTGCCGCACGCAGGGCTGCGACCAAAGCCGCACACGAACGCGAAGCTATTGCCGCCGAAGAAGAATTCTTGCGCCATGCGGTAGCCGAGTTGGACAAGTTAAACCCGCAAGAAGGCGAAGAGGCGCAGTTGGACGTCCGCCGCCGATCGATGCAAGGTGCCGAGAAAATTCGCGCGGATGTGGTCAACGCCTATGAGATGTTAGGTCAGGGCGGTGCTGAGACCCAGTTGGGCGATGCGTTGCGTTGGCTGGACGGTGTCGCGGACAGGGCTGAAGGCGCGCTGGAGGCCCCGATGGCAGCGCTTGCACGTGCCATGGTCGAACTGGATGACGCGATGGAGGGCGTGGTTGCGGCGATCGACACCATGTCATTCAATCCGATCGAGCTGGAAGAAACCGAAGAACGCCTTTTTGCAATCCGTGGCCTGGCCCGCAAGCACGAGGTTCAGCCGGATGATCTGGCGGGTTTCGCCGATACATTGCGCGCCAAGCTGGATGCCTTGGACGCAGGAGAGGCAGCGCAGGCGGGGCTGGAAAAGGCCGTCCGCGATGCACAAGCCGCCTATGATGCGGCGGCAGATGCGCTATCTGCGGCGCGGGCCAAGGCGGCCGGCAAGCTGGACAAGGCCGTGGGCGGTGAACTTGCCCCGCTCAAGATGGAACGCGCCGTGTTCCAGACCCAGATCGGCCCGGAAACCGCTGGCCCCGACGGGCGCGATGCCGTGTCATTCACCGTCGCCACCAACCCCGGCGCGCCTGCTGGTCCCTTGGGGAAAATCGCATCAGGTGGCGAGCTTAGCCGGTTCCTGCTGGCGCTCAAGGTTGTTTTGACCAAAGGGCAAAGCGGGCTGACGATGATCTTTGACGAAATCGACCGTGGCGTTGGCGGGGCAACTGCTGATGCCGTCGGGCGCAGGCTTGCCGCTCTTTCGCAGGGTGAACAGGTGTTGGTCGTGACCCACTCACCCCAAGTTGCCGCCCTAGGCGCGCATCACTGGCGGGTGTCCAAGGCCGTGCAAAAAGGCATGACCCTGTCCACCGTGACCCCCCTGTCAGATGCGGAACGGGTGGATGAAGTGGCCCGCATGTTGTCTGGCGACACAATCACAGACGCCGCACGGGCGGCTGCGCGCGAACTTTTGGGCGATCAATTCGCAGAGTAATCCAGCGGCAGCTGTTGCGGGGGTTTTCCTAAGGGCAACTGTGTCTTAGACAGGATGTACCCTTGATCAAAAGCAGTCGTGCCCGTGAATCCGCGCCCTTTTCTGACCCAACAATATGATGTCGCCTGCGCCAAGGCACGATCCGGCTGGGGTGTGTTGCGCGAAAAAGGGCCAGGCAAGGTCACATTCTGGTTCATCGCTTTGGTCGTTGGTATCGCCGCCGGTTTTGCAGCGCTGTTTTTTCGCAAGGGCATCAACCTGATACAGGCGTCTCTTTATGGCACAGAAGACGTAGAGCACCTGCACAGTTTTATCGGCAGTCTTGAGTGGTATTGGGTCATCCTGATCCCGACCCTTGGCGGCTTTGTGGTTGGGTTGATCCTACATATCTTTACCCGTGACGCCCGTGTGCGCAGTGTCGGGGATGTGATTTTGGGCGCTGCCATGCACGAGGGCAGGGTCGAAACCCGCGCGGGTCTGGCGTCTGCTTTGGCATCTCTGATCACGCTCAGCACGGGGGGGTCTTCGGGTCGCGAAGGGCCGGTTGTCCACCTTGCCGGGGTAATTTCCACATTGATCAGCCGGGATCAATGCCAGCGGAATCACAGGTCGCGATCTGCTAGGCTGCGCTGTGGCGGCGGGCGTGTCGGCGAGCTTTAACGCACCAATCGCTGGGGCGCTTTTCGCGCTTGAGGTCGTGCTGCGGCATTTCGCGGTCCATGCGTTTGCGCCCATCGTCATCGCATCCGCTGCAGGGACGGTCATCAACCGGCTTGAATTCGGCGGCCTGACCGAATTCGTCCTGCCGACGGTCGGTGATGTGGCTTTTTATGCGGAATTGCCTGCCTTTTTGCTGCTGGGTCTGACATGTGGCCTGGTCGCTGTCATTCTGATGCGCAGTATTTTTTGGGCCGAAGATTTCGGCAACTTTATCCAAGCCAAATCGAAACTGCCCCGCTATCTGCGCCCAGCTGTTGCAGGGGCGCTGTTGGGGTGTATCGCCTTGTGGTTCCCTCACATCATCGGCGTCGGATACGAGACCACGACACGGGCGTTGGCTGGCAGCATGGTGCTGAACGAAGCAATCGTTTTTGCTGCGCTCAAGATCGTAGCGGTGTCGATTACGTTGGGTGGCCGGATGGGCGGCGGGGTGTTTTCACCGTCTTTGATGCTGGGGGCGCTGACGGGGCTGGCCTTTGGGCTGATCGCCACCAGCGTGTTTCCCAACGTGTCTGGCGTTACGTCACTGTATGCATTGGCAGGGATGGGGGCCGTCGCCGCAGCCGTTCTGGGCGCGCCGATCTCTACCACCCTGATCGTGTTTGAGCTGACAGGTGATTGGCAGACCGGCCTTGCCGTTATGGTAGCGGTCAGCATGTCTACGGCCCTAGCATCGCGCATCGTCGACCGCAGCTTTTTCCTGTCCCAGATGGAAAGGCGCGGCGTGCATCTGGCGGCGGGGCCACAGGCCTATTTGCTGGCGATGTTCATGGTGGGCCGGATTATGCGCCCGCGCGACGACCCTCGTGCCGCTGACGAAGATGTCTGCTGGGAGCTTATCGGCGAGGGGACTTACATTGACGGCACCGCTACGCTTGAGGTCGCGATGCCGATATTCGAGCAGTCCGGCGCGGCCTTCATTCCGGTTGTGACTCTCAAACCGGATTCGCCACCCGAACTGCTTGGCGCATTGTTTCATGTGGATTCGCTGAAAGCCTATAATCGGGCTTTGGCCGAAACCGCCGCAGAAGAGCATTCCTGATAGCCCCAAACTGATTGTGCAGCTTTGCGAGACAATAATATAGCTCCCCAGCCATTGTGCCTGTGGTGGCCCGAACCAATTGAAATGTGGCAACAATAAGTCTTAACAGTGTCAAAATTTAAGTTAATGATTTTAAGAATTACTTTTCAAATGGGGACTTATTTATGCTTGGCTTGGTTTTACTACCCGTGATTGCGCTTTTCGGATTGGCCGGACTTTTTGATGACGGGGATGACGACACCGATACGCAAAACACAAACCCAGATGGCGCGGACCCGATCATAAACACTGAGACCGGTACCGATGGTCCTGACCTTTTGAACGGTACAGGTTCGATGGATGATCTGGACGGGCTAGGGGGCGACGATACGATTAACGGTTTCGGCAACGACGATCTTTTGTCCGGCGGCGCGGGCGCTGACAGCATTTCTGCCGGCGGCGGTAATAACCTCGCCTTTGGTGATGACGGTGACGATACGATCAACGGAGGCCCGGGAATGGACGGGTTGTTTGGCGGTGTCGGTGCAGACGTTCTAACCGGCTTTGGCAATGATGATTCGTTGGTGGGGGGTGACGGCGACGATCTGCTGCGTGGCAACGACGGTAACGATGCCCTGACCGGTGGAAATGGTGACGATACGTTGGACGGCGGCGCAGGGGATGACTACCTCGAGGGCGGTTTTGGCGACGATAACCTTGCCGGTTTTGGCGGCGATGACACGCTGGATGGCGGCAACGGTGCCGACAGTCTGGATGGTGGCAGCGGTGACGATACTCTGTTCGGTAACGGTTTGGCTGACACACTGGTTGGTGGGCAAGGCAATGATGTCCTGCGCGGTGGCACCAACAACGATCTGCTGAACGGTGGGTCTGGCAACGACGACATCCAAGGCAATTTTGGCGCGGATACCCTGTTTGGCGGGCGCGGTGCAGACACGCTGTCAGGCGGCGAAGGCTTTGACTATCTTGCCGGTAATGACGGCGATGACCTGCTGTCCGGCAATTTGGGCAATGACGGATTGAACGGCGGTGCCGGCGACGACACATTGCTGGGCGGCGTTGGGAATGACACCCTTAGCGGTCTGACCGGCAATGATATGCTGGATGGCGAAGGCGGCAGCGACCTGATCAATGGCAACGCCGGCAATGATACGCTGCTCGGTGGTGGATTGAACGATACACTGAATGGCGGATCCGGCAATGATGTGCTTGACGGTGGCACTCAAAGCGACCTGCTGAACGGTGGCGGCGGCGATGACAGCATGGCGGGCGGCAGCGGTGCCGACACGCTGAACGCAGGCCCTGGCTACGATACGCTTGATGGGGGCGAAGGCCCTGACCAGTTGGCCGGCAACAAAGGGGACGATGTCATTTCTGGCGGTTTGGGCAATGATGCGATCTTTGGCGGTCCGGGCAACGACACCATGTCAGGCAATGAGGGCAACGACTTTTTGCTGGCGGGTACCGGGTCGGACAGCATTGATGGTGGGGCTGGCAACGATGTCATTCGTGCTTATGACTTTGACTTTGGCAATGATGTCACCGGCGCATCCGATACGCTGGCTGATACAATCGTTGCGGGTGATGGCAACGACACGGTCAGTGCCAACAATGGCGACATTGTCACCGGGGGCGCAGGCACCGATGTGATCAACGCTATCGGCTATGATCAGGTCGGCACGGCACCCGTGATCGTGACAGATTTTAATCTGGCCGAAGACGGTTTGTATTTGCAGGAAACCCAGACATCACCTGCCAAATTCGCACCCGGCGATGGCAATTTCGAGATCCGCGCCGCTGTGAACGGCACGGACAGTGAAATCGTTGTAGGTGGAAATGTGGTTGTGATCTTGCAAAACACCAATGCCGCCGCCCTGAGCGCCGACACAAGTTGGTTGCTGAACGTGTAAGCTCTTAGATCTGCTCGACGGTGACTTCGGGCAGATTGTAAAAGGCCAGATGCCCTTTGATCTCAGCGACTTGGTCGCTGGGATTTTCGTATGACCAAGCAACATTATGCAACGTCCGGCTTTTGGTGACGACCGAGTAATAGGTCGCATCACCCTTGTGCGGGCAATGGGTCGTCTTGTCGGTCTTGTCCAGAAACGCCATGGCAATGTCGGCGTGCGGGATATAGATCACCGCGCCCAGGTCACCCTCGCGCAGTTCCAGCGCATTCTTGGTCTCTGCCAGAACCGCACCACCTGCGCGGACTGTCCATGTACCATCCGCTTTTATAATCTTGATATGGTCATGCATCTCGGACCGCCCTCCCTTAAACTACTGTAATAATCGGCGCTCAAATCGGGGCCGTTGCCGCATCCAACCATAGTTTCGCATCAGGCGATAGCCGGGGGGCAATCTTTTCCGCAACTTCGCGGTGGTACGTATTCAGCCAGTCGCGCGCATCATCCTCCAGCATGTCCGCGATGACCAAGCGCGTGTCGATTGGTGCAAAGCTGAGGGTTTCCCAATTCAGCATTTTTCGATGCGCATCACCGCCCGGCAGATCAGGAGCAGGGCGCACCACCAGCAGGTTCTCCAACCGGATGCCAAAGGCCCCCTCGCGGTAATATCCCGGCTCGTTGCTCAGGATCATGCCGGGCATCAGCGGCACAGTGCTGATCTTGCTCAGGCGTTGTGGCCCTTCGTGTACGCTTAGATAGGCGCCGACGCCGTGGCCTAGGCCATGGTCAAAATCCTGTCCAGCCATCCACAGCGGCAACCGGCCAACCGCCTCGATATCGCGTCCAGCCAGACCCTGAGGCCACCGCAGGCGGCTCATTGCGATCATGCCCGACAGCACGCGCGTAAACGCCTGCTTCGCCTCTAAAGGGGCGGTGCCAATGGCGATGGTGCGGGTAATGTCGGTTGTGCCGTCAAGATATTGTCCGCCGGAATCCAGCACCAACAGTTGGCCTTCCTCAAGCGTGCTGTCGGTTTCCTCGGTCACGCGGTAATGCATGATCGCGCCGTTCGGGCCGGTGCCTGCGATGGTTTCAAAGCTGATGTCTTGCAAGGCGTTGTCGCGGCGACGTGATTCCTCAAGCCGGCGCACGACCTGAGCTTCGGTCACCTTGCCAGCGGCTTGGGCGTCCAGCCACGCCAGCAATTCAATCAAGGCCGCCCCGTCGCGCAAATGCGCAGCGGCTGATCCTGCGACCTCGGCCTCGTTCTTGCAGGCCTTTGGCAAGGCGCAGGGGTCATCACCCCATGACGCACGATCGCCGACCGCATCTGCCACAGCAACCGGAACAGTAGTTTTATCCAGCCGGACCGGACCGGCGAGGGTGCCAAGATACTCAAGCAACGCATCCGGGGAATGAACCGTAACGCTATCGCCCAGATGATCCATTAAATCGGCCACTTTCTGAGATGCGACAAACAAATCAACCGCCGCCGACCCGTGAAGAACGACAAAGCCATGCACGACGGGATTGCGCGCAATATCTGCACCGCGCACGTTCAACAACCAACACAAACTGTCGGGCAGGGTAATAACCGCGGCCGCTTCGCCCTTTTTGCGAAGCTCCTCGCCCAGACGGGCGCATTTGTCAGCATGCGATTCCCCGGCAAATTCCAACGGATGTACCTTGGCGGGAAACATCGGCGGGGCAGGCTGATCGTCCCAAATACGGTCCACCAGATTGGCACAGCGCCGCATCTCGATCCCGCTGCCCATTAAATCTGTCTCAAGCTTTTCAATTTGCCCTACAGCGTGCAACCAAGGGTCAAAGCCGACAATCCCGCCATCGGGCAACTCCGTGCGCAACCATTCGGCCAAGGACACCTCTGGCCATGGGACTGGAGTGTAAACATCGGCCACCTGCGCCTTAACTTGCGTCCGGTATCGCCCGTCAATGAACACGCCCGCCACATCCAACAGAGCGGCACAGAAACCGGCGGATCCGGTAAACCCTGTCAGCCAGCTTAGGCGCTCGTCATGGGGTGCTACGTATTCGCCCTGATGGGCATCCGCCCGTGGAACCAAAAAACCGTCCAGTCCGTCGGCCTTTAATTCAGCACGCAGCGCTGCCAATCGAGGTGGCCCCTGTTCAGGCCTCGATGTCACCTCAAACGATTGAAACATGACGCAGGTCCCTCTTCATTTTGCCAGATAAATTCCCCGCGAAGCCTTTTACCGCGTTAGCTTGCGCGGCGGATGCCCATGACGCGCGCCCGTGCGCGGGGATCGGTATCAAACAGCGCCGCCAGCTGTTCGGTCATTGCACCGGCCAGCTGATCGACATCTGTAATCGTAACCGCGCGGTCGTAATATCGCGTCACGTCATGGCCAATCCCGATCGCCAGAAGCTCAACCGCTTTGCGATTTTCGACCATGGCGATCACATCACGCAGGTGCTTTTCGAGATAGTTGGCGGGGTTAACCGACAGCGTGCTGTCATCGACAGGCGCACCGTCACTGATCACCATCAGAATCTTGCGTGACTCATGGCGGGCAACCATCCGGCGGTGCGCCCATTCGAGTGCCTCGCCGTCGATGTTTTCCTTCAGCAAGCCTTCCTTCATCATCAAACCCAAGTTTGGCCGCGTACGCCGCCAGGGGGCATCGGCGGATTTATAGATGATATGGCGCAGATCATTCAGGCGTCCGGGTTGCACGGGGCGGCCTTCGTTCAGCCACGTCTCACGGGCTTGGCCACCCTTCCAAGCGCGGGTGGTAAAGCCTAATATCTCGACCTTGACGTTGCAGCGTTCCAGTGTGCGCGCCAGAACATCCGCGCAAATCGCAGCGATCGAGATCGGACGTCCGCGCATGGAGCCTGAGTTATCCAAAAGCAGCGTCACGCAGGTGTCACGGAATTCGGTGTCTTTTTCCATCTTGAACGACAGCGGCGTGGTCGGGTTGGCCACGATCCGCGCCAGACGACCCGCGTCCAGCGTGCCTTCTTCCAGATCAAACTCCCACGACCGGTTCTGCTGGGCCTGCAAGCGGCGCTGCAGCTTGTTGGCAAGGCGGCTTACAGCCCCCTTAAGCGGTTCTAGCTGCTGGTCCAGATAGGCGCGCAGGCGTTCCAATTCGGCGGGCTCAGCCAGATCTTCTGCGCCGATCACCTCGTCATTGTCGGTTCGGTAAACCAGATAATTAGGGTCTGCGTCTGATGCTTGCGGCGGGGCAGGTGGCTCCATCGGGGCGTCGCCATCGGGCATCTCGGCCTCTTCACCAAGTTCCTGATCTGCCATGTCGTCCATCGACACTTGCGCTTGGGATTCGTCTTGCTGTTGGTCCTGCGATTGCTCGGGCGAGGCTTCTGCCTGCTCGTCGTCGTCTTCATCCTGACCGGTGCTATCGGGGTCTTGCTCTTCTTCTGTACCTTCTTCTTCGGCGCTGTCTTGGTCGTCGTCCGACTGGTCAGGGTCGTCGCCCAGCTGGTCGCCATAACCCAAATCAACGATCATTTTGCGGGCAAACCGTGCAAACGCGGCCTGATCGTCCAATGTGTCGTTCAATGTCTCGAGCGTGCCACCGGCCTGTTCTTCGATATAACCGCGCCATAGTTCCATCGCGTTAGATGCACCAGGCGGCAGATCGCGGCCCGTCGCCAGATGGCGCACAAGGTATCCCGCAGCGGTGGACAGTGGCACATCGCTGGGCTGTTTCGCCTGATCGTAACCCTTGCGCAGGGCATCATGTTTGATTTTGGCGTCGATGTTTCCGGCGGTGCCGGGCATGTCGCGTGCGCCCACAGCCTCGCAACGGGCGGTTTCCATCGCCTCGTACAGCTCGCGTGCCATGTCTCCGTTCGGCAGGTACTTTGAATGGGTCTGACCGTTGTGATAGCGCCTGTTCAACGCCAGTGCATCCGCAGTCCCACGGGCCAGCAACACTTCGTCGCGGGTCATCCGGCGGCTGATTTGCGGTAGGCGCATCGCGTCGCCCGAGATGCCCGACGGATCGACGGAATAGCTGACGGTCAGATCAGGGTCATGGGACATGACCTTGGTCGCTTCGGCCAGCGCCTTTTTAAATGCGTCTGCGGGATTGTCTGATGGTTTGCTCATTTCAAATCTCGCGTCTCAGGATGTTTACTTGCAAAACTCTCGCAGGTTTGTGTCAGTGTTTCAAACACCTTGCGAGACTGCTTGTCGTTGGCATAAATCACCGCTTCGGCCAAAAGGGCCATTTCGCTGCGCTGGTCTTGGATTGTCCGGTCAATTTCGGTGACACGGGCAGGGGCCAGTCTGACGGCTACAGCACGAAATGCATTCGAACGTTTCACATTATCCGCCGAGCTGTCCAAAAATGGTGACCACTTGGCGTAGTCGTTGAACCCCAACCAGAAGGCAGCGCATTGTGCGGCAGGGTAAATTGCTGCGTCATCATCAGCCTGCGCGCCGCTGTTAGCCAGCAGGGCGGCACAAACGCCGATGATTGATGCGCCTTTACCCAAGGCTCACGCTGGCCGCTGACTCCGGCAGTTCTTCGTCGAACAGACGCTGGTAGAACTCGGCAACCGTCTGGCGCTCAAGCTCGTCACATTTATTCAGGAAGGACAGGCGGAAGGCATAACCGACGTTGCGGAAAATCTCGGCGTTTTGGGCCCATGCGATGACAGTCCGCGGGGACATTACGGTCGATAGATCGCCGTTCATAAAGGCGGTGCGCGTGAGGTCAGCAACGGTAACCATTTGCTTGATCGTCTTGCGGCCTTTGTCGGTGTTGTAGTGCGGGTTCTTAGACAAAACGATCTGGGTTTCGGCCTCGATTGACAGATAGTTCAGCGTGGCGACCAGTGACCAACGGTCCATCTGACCTTGGTTGATCTGCTGGGTGCCGTGGTACAGACCCGTAGTATCGCCCAAGCCGACTGTGTTGGCCGTCGCGAAAATGCGGAAATAGGGGTGCGGTTCGATCACCTGGTTCTGGTCCAGCAACGTCAATTTGCCGTCCACTTCCAGCACGCGCTGGATCACAAACATCACGTCGGCGCGGCCTGCATCATATTCGTCGAATACAATCGCGGTGGGGTTGCGCAGGGCCCAAGGCAGGATACCCTCTTGGAAAGTAGTGACCTGTTTGCCATCCACCAGTTTGATCGCGTCTTTACCGATCAGGTCGATCCGGCTGATGTGGCTGTCAAGGTTGACGCGCACACAGGGCCAGTTCAGCAGGCTTGCCACCTGTTCAATGTGGGTGGATTTTCCTGTCCCGTGATAGCCTTGGATCATAACGCGGCGGTTGTGGCTAAAGCCCGCAAGAATAGCCATCGTGGTGTCAGGATCGAACTTATAGGTGCTATCCAGATCCGGTACGCGGCTTGTGCGTTCCTCAAACCCATGCACGATCATGTCTGTGTCGATGCCAAAGACTTCGCGAACGGAGATCTCTTTGGTGGGTTTTGCGTTAAGATCCAATGAGGTCTCGGCCATTCTGTGCGTCCTTCATAATCATGCGCGCCTGCAGGTCAGGGCGGTTTCGTTAGGCAACATATCTTTCTTAGGCCTGAGGGAAAGGGCCAATTCGTATCTGCGGCAATGACGCCGTGTCGCGTCTGCACAAACCGGTGCAGTCGACTGCACCCCCTGTTGTTGCCCGCGCGCTTTGACTCATGCCCAGCCGATGCGCGCGGGTCGTTGCTTACTTGTCTTTAAAGTGGCGGCTGGCCTTTATCTGGTCCCAGGCCCAGACAACCTCTTGCAGCTGTTCTTCCTGGCTGCGGTCGCCGCCGTTCATGTCAGGGTGCAGGACCTTGATCAGTGCCTTGTACGCTTTGCGCACTTCGGGCTTGGTCCAGTTGTCCTTCGCCTCGAGAATCTCGATCGCGCGGCGTTCGGTGGGCGGCAGACGGCGTCCAGATGCCGGGCCTTTGCCTGGATTTTGGGTCGCGTTTTTGCCCAGCACCTGGTGGGGATCTTCGATGCCCAGACGGGCCCAGGCCCGCGCTTCGGGGTCCCCTAGCGGTTTAGTTGCACGCTCCCAGACTTTGTCCTTGGACATTTGGGCATTCAATTCGGCCTCGGTGGTCCCGTCAAAGAAGTTCCACTTGAGGTTATATTCGCGCACGTGCTGCTGGCAGAACCAGAAATAGTCGTCCAGCACATCTGGGGCCTTGGGCGCGCGGTACTTACCGGGCTCTTTGCATCCCTCGTGGGAACACAACCGCTGTGATGTCTCGGATGCACCGGACATACCCCTGCGGCCGCGGGGGTTTTTCTTTTTGGAAGACGACACGGACATGTCGAATCCAAAGGGATCAGGCTTGGGCATGATATGGACCTTTCCGACTCAGGACGATCACTCTAAAGATTGCAGCGCCAGATTGAAGGGGGCTTTGCGAAAAAATGTCAGTAACTCAAGAAATTGCCGACCGATTGGAAGCCGCCTTTGCGCCAACCGAACTGAGCGTGGTGGATGATAGTGAAAGCCATCGAGGGCATTCGGGCTTTCAAGAGGGGGGCGAAAGCCACTTTAACGTAAAAATCCGGTCCGATAAATTCAAGGGCATGAACCGGATTGCGCGGCATCGCGCGGTGCACGGGGCCTTGGGCCCTGAGCTAATTGGTCGCATCCATGCCTTGGCGCTGGATCTCGACGTTTAGTCTTTTGCTACGGGTGGCTTCGGGTCTGTCGGTGCCTCGCCCTCTTCAGGGTCATCGTCGAGGGGCGATTTTTTCCGCCGTTGAGCCAATGTGCTGAGTATTTTAGAGGCGGCATTCAATTCTTCGGGATCTTCTACGCCGTTTTCACCGGCCGTGAACTCCGCGTAGTCCTTGGGATTGCCAGCGATTTCGTTCTTTTTGGCCTCAAGCGGGTCTTGATCCGGCGCGAAATCTTGCGGCGAGGGAAGCAATTCAGGGTTAAACGCATCTGCGTCCCCTTCGCGCATGCGGCGGAAAACAAGCACATTGCGCCATTCCGTTGTCGACCCTGTCAGGCCAACGCGTTCGATTGAGGGCAGGGTTTCAGTACGCTGAAATTCCCATCCATAGCCTGAAAGCCCGTTCATAAGTTCTTGTAAGGCATGCGAAAAACGGGCCTCAGCCCCTTTGACATCTTTGCCCTTCAGCCCCTTTTTCGGGGCGGGTACGACTTTGTATTCGTAACGGGGCATAGGCATCCTTTGACGTTGCTTGATCCGTCTTACCCCATCGTAAATCGTCGCACAATGTGCTCAGGCTGCGGTTGCAGAGCCTTATCAGGCGATGCTACTTTTTTAGGCCGATCTTACGTCCCGCGCGATCGGGATAGGGCAAAGTGCTGTGGGCTTGCTTCATCGCGTCAAGCTTGGTCAGGATCGTGTCTGGCATGGGTGCAACGCGGGGCCCTGATTGATCGACATGTAAGGTCAGTGCCTCGCCGGTGGCGGCAAGCCAGCCATCGACATGACGAAGCTCAGTAAAACTGTGGAACCGCTTTTCGTCATAATCCAACAACTGAAAGGTGCAATACGTCTGCGCGCCCTCATGCAGCTCTCGGATATAGCAGATGTGAAATTCGGCCACATAGGTGGTGCAGCCCTGCTTCTGGTATTCTGGCCCAAAACCGATCTGCTCATAGGCGTCATCAACGGCATTATCCATCAGGACAGAATAATAGGCCATGTTCAAATGCCCGTTAAAATCGATCCATTCCGGTTTCACGATCCGAGGGGAAGAGCGGAAAGGGGTGTTCATCTATGCGCCTTTCGAAAGGATTGGACAGCGGTTCGGGATACGCCGTTCTCTTTCAAAGAAAACGGGTCGGAAGTTTTGAAAAGTTCCGTTGCGCACCTTAGCCGTTCAGCTTTTTCGCCACGATTTCATTGACGGCCTTCGGATTGGCCTTGCCGCCCGTGGCCTTCATGGTTTGACCAACGAACCAACCGGCCAGCTTGGGGTTCTCGCGGGCTTTGGCGACCTGATCGGGGTTGGCGGCAATAATCTCGTCCACGGCGGCTTCGATGGCAGATGTGTCAGTGACCTGCTTCATGCCGCGTTCTTCGACGATCACGGCCGGATCGCCGCCTTCGGTATAAACGATCTCGAACAGATCTTTGGCGATCTTGCCGGAAATGGCGTCGGACGCGATCAGATCAACCACGCCACCCAGTTGGGCAGGGGTAACGGGGCTTTCGTTGATCGTCTTTTCGTCCTTCTTGAGTCGGCCAAAAAGTTCATTGATTACCCAATTTGCGACCATTTTGCCATCGCGCCCTTGGGCGGTTTCTTCAAAATAGCTTGAGCTGTCGAGGTCTGCCGTCAGGACTGACGCATCATAGTCGCTTAGACCAAAGTCATTGATAAAGCGCGATTTTTTGGCGTCTGGTAATTCGGGCAGAGTTGCGTTGATGTCATCGACCCACGCCTGTTCGATCACCAATGGCAGCAGATCGGGGTCTGGGAAATAGCGGTAGTCATGCGCTTCTTCCTTTGAGCGCATGGACCGGGTTTCCATCTTGTCCGGATCAAACAACCGCGTTTCCTGCACGACAGTGCCGCCACCTTCAACGATGGCGATCTGGCGTTTGGCCTCGACGTCAATTGCTTGTTGGATAAAGCGCATGGAGTTCATGTTCTTGATTTCGCAGCGGGTGCCCAGATGGCTGAAATCCTGAGTGGCTTGGTATTTTTCATACTGGCCGGGCAGGCAGATCGACACGTTCACGTCGGCGCGCATGGCACCCGATTGCATGTCGCCGTTACATGTTCCCAAGTACCGCAGGATCTGACGCAGTTTGGTCAGATAGGCAGCGGCCTCTTCTGGGCCACGGATGTCGGGCTTGCTGACGATCTCCATCAGCGCGACGCCTGTACGGTTCAGGTCAACGAATGACATGTTGGGGTCCATGTCATGGATGGATTTACCCGCGTCTTGTTCAAGGTGGATGCGTTCGACGCGCACCAGACGTGCAGTATTGTCGCCCATCTCAACCAACACTTCGCCTTCGCCCACGATGGGGTGATAAAGTTGGGAGATTTGATAGCCTTGGGGCAAATCCGGATAGAAATAGTTTTTGCGGTCGAATGCGCTTTCCAGATTGATTTGCGCCTTAAGGCCCAGACCGGTGCGCACTGCTTGTTCAACACAGAATTCGTTGAGCGTTGGCAACATACCTGGCATCGCGGCATCCACGAAGGACACGTTGCTGTTCGGCTCTGCGCCGAATTTGGTGGACGCGGACGAGAAAAGTTTGGCGTTGGACAGCACCTGAGCGTGGACTTCCATCCCGATCACCAGTTCCCAGTCATGTTTGGCACCAGCAATAGTGCGCACTTTGGGGGTGTCATAAGTCAGGTCAAGCATCAGGGCACCTTTTGCGTCTTTGGAATTATGATTTCGTCATAAGACAGGGGACGGGGTGCTGCAAGAGGCGGCTTGGACTGGTCTGCAAACGCGATGCGCCGGACCCGCAATAAAACTGGCCCGGCGCTGAATTAGGTAGTGCATTAGGTGCGGCCCATATGTGCTGCGTTAAAATGCGTGCGCTTGTGGTCCATTTTCCGTGAACACAATGCGTTTGCCTGCTGCGATCTCTGCTTTGAACAGGCTTGCCATGATCCGCATCGCATCATCCTGACCCGCAGCCGCGAATTTGCGCGGTGACCGGATACGCAGGGTATTGTCAAACCCATGTGCGGCGTGTGCCCAGATCATCGGGTGCAATTCGGTCAGATGCTCGCGCACGATCCATTCGGTACAGTCCGCTATCTGCGCACGGACCTTATCGGCTTCGTCGTTGCCGGTAAATCCTTGACCGATCGTGTTGGCGCAATAGGCCGCAAGAAGGTTTGCCGTATATGGGTTGGGATTGCGGGTCAGGATGTCACGTAGGCCATCGATGAAAAACGGCAGATCCAAATTCGCACAAGCTACATCATCGCAAGAAATCGCGTCAAATTGGACCCAAGTGTAGCCACCAGCGCCCCAAATATGCTCGGTACGCGCTGCGGTGCGCCGTGCTTCAAGCTCAAGTTGGGCATAGCTGCCGAACCAGCGCGGCAAAAGATGATTGCCCATCGCACGCATCGGACCCGGGTTATGGGGGTTAAGATCTATCAAATGCTCGTATTTGTCGGCAACATGTTCCTTTGTGCCCACGGGCCCGCTGACTTGGGCACAATGTGTTGCGGCAAGCAGGGGGCTGTCAGCGTGTTGGGCCAGAAAGGGTTCGATGATCTCTCGGGCGCGGTCGAAATGCGCCTCAAATGCTTCGCGGTTGCGTTTCGGGATTTCCGCATCCCAGCCGTTGCCACGCCAAGCCCAACCGATATCAATATGTGCCTGTGCGACAATGCAGGCGATAACATAGTCGGTTGGATGCTCTTCCAGAACATGTTCAAAGTCTTCGATCCCTGTCAGAACTTCCTTTGCAACGCGGGTGTCGCTTTCCCCGATTGCGTGTTCAGCAGCCATCACAACATCGGCGCGTGCGCCAAAGGCGATCAGTTCAGCGACAGGCATTGAACCCGGGGTCAGGGTTCCTGCGTTGTCATGCTCGCGTATGGTTTTGCTGAGGGTATCCCAGTTCTCCTGACGCACCATAGATTGGCCGGTTTGTTGAAAACTATCGCGGAAACTTTCCTCGGCGGTGGGGTCGGGGCATTCGATTTTCAGGATATCCTTGCCATTTTCGGGCAGCCCTTTACGCGCGTTGCGCGGACGGATGTTTGCCTGCTTTATCTTTTCGGACAATTCAGAAACAGAAGGCCGGGAAGTAAGCTTTGCGGTGCCATGCGAAATCGTTGGCGTGCTTTTGCGTTTGAAAAAGTTCTTAATCTGCAGCATGTTTTGTCCGGTCTTTCGTTTGAACGTCTCGTACTACAACAATCTGCCCCCAGATTCGGGCGCGAACATGGCCTTGCCAAGGTTCATATGGGATTTTTTTACATCTAAAGCGTGTGTTTCAGGCCTTATTCTGGCCAATTGTGTGAAGGTGGGAAACTGTAGTGAGTATGCGGATGGTTTGTTCAAATCGCCTAAGGGTATTGCCCCATTGCCCAGCCTTGTGGGGGTTTTCCAGATTTGGTGGTGCAATGGCGCGCTTTGCAGTCTCTGGATTATTGTCTATGTCAATTACAACCTATGCGGTTGCAGATGGGGTAGACCCCGTACGCCCGATTGCACGGCCTGACGGCTCTGTCAGCACTGCGGTAATGGTGCCGATGCCGTCCGTTGCGGTGGGTCAGGCAGGCACCAGCGTGACTGATCGTGGCATGACAGATCTGACACCTCGCGTCCGGCTGAACCGAGACGACCTGTCACCGCCAGCCCGAACAGTACATCTGCCGCGCACACGGTTTCAGCATCAACCGGGGCATGCATTGTGGACGCGTGCGGCGTTGTCGGCGTTAAAGACCCATGGCAAACCCTTGGTGGATATGGTGCCAGCGGACATCATGGAATGGTGCCCTGCCTACCCAGCGGCAGATGACAAAGGGCGACGGGCGTTCTGGGTCGGCTTCCTGTCGGCCTTGTCAAAGCATGAAAGCACGTACAAAGCGTATGCGGTTGGTGGCGGGGGGCTTTGGTATGGTCTGTTGCAGATATTGCCTTCGACCGCGCGGGGGTATGATTGCAATGCGGGCACCGGAGAGGCGCTGAAAAGCGGGGCGGCGAACCTTAGCTGTGCCATTCGTATCATGGCGGTGACGGTCCCGCGGGACGGGGTGGTCTATGGGCCGGGCGGGCGCGGTGTTGCGGCTGATTGGGGCCCATTGCGCAGCGCCACCAAACGGGCCGATATCGCGCGGTGGTTGCGGCGGCAAAATTATTGCAAACCGCTTGATGCGACGCGGCCCAAGACGCGGCCATAGCGTAAAACGGTGGGCGACGGGCCGAGTGTCGCGTCTGGTTAGCTTCGGCAGGGAAATCTAGGAGCCAGAGAAGCCGGAGGTCATTGCCGGAGGCTGAAATGATGGCGTTCGGTTTTGATGTTTTGAGCGTTCAGCGCGCGTTCGAAATCTTGATGGGGCGGAGTTGCCTCAAACGGAATCCGGACTTTGCGTCCGTTTTTCAAGATTACTGTTGCGCGCACGGAAAAATCCAGCCTCGTATCGAGGCGGACCCCGCTGATTTCTGAAAGAGGTATGTCGGCTGTGCGCGGGCCGCTGTGCCAACTTAGGTTATCCTGAGCAAGGCACAGGCCTGACGAGGGGTTTCTAATCACATCCAAGAGGGCGGGCAGAGTACAGACCGTGCCGATCCCGATGATCAGTGGGGCTGCGTTAAGCAGCACCCACGCGCAGATCAATATTGCCCAGATCGCGACAAGGAGTAAAACAGCGCCCGTGCTGCGCCCTTGTCGCTGGTACTTGTATGGCGGAGACATCAACGCCCGCCGCTGACATCCAAAGTGGTGCCCGTGATATAACTGGCCGCATCAGAGAGCAAAAACAACGTGGCGCTGGCGACTTCAACAGCAGTGCCTGTGCGCTGCATCGGGATGTTTTTCGCAAGGGTTTGTGCACGATCTGGTGCGCCAGCTTTGGCGTGGATTTCGGTTTCGATCAGACCAGGGCGGATCGCATTGACGCGGATGCCTTGTGGGGCGAGCTCATTTGCGAGACCTATGGTGAACGCGTCAATCGCGGCTTTGGAGGCGGCGTAATCGACGAATTCATTGGCAGAGCCCAGCCGTGCTGCGATGGACCCCATGTTGACGATTGCACCGTGGCCTTGGGCCTGCATGCGTTTGGCGGCTGCTTGGGCCACCATCATCGCACCGATCACATTGACGTCGAACATACGTTTCAGGCGGGCGTGGTCCATCTGGGCGACGGTGGCGATCTGGTCGACGATGCCCGCGTTGTTGATCAGCGCATCAAGGCGGCCATAGTGATTGTCGATCTGATTAAAGATGCGTGCCACATCGGCAGGGTCAGCCACATCGCCTTGGCACAGCAGGGTGCGCGCACCTTGGGCTTCGGCTTGTGCAGCGACCGCTTTGGCCCCTACGGTATCAGACCGGTAGTTCAATGCCAGATCATAGGTGGGTGCTGCGAGCCGCGCGCAGGCAGCACCGATGCCCGCAGAGGCACCGGTGATAAGCAAGATGGGGCGCATGTCTTAGGCCCCCCTGATGCGGGTCAGCATTTCGGTTGTATCGCGCGACAGGTCGGGTTGCGCGAGAATGCGGTCGAGTTCGGTTTGGATTAACGCCTGCCGGTCTGCATCATAGCGCTTCCAAGTCTGGAAGGCCGAACACATCCGAGCCGTGGTTTGCGGGTTCAACGGATCAAGCTTGATCAGCCAATCAGCAAACAGGCGATATCCTGCGCCTGATGCATGGTGGAAACCGGCATGATGGGCGGCAAAGGCCCCCAGCACCGAGCGGAACCGATTGGGGTTTTTCCAATTGAAATCTGCGTGTTTGGTCAGGGTTTCGACGACCTCGTGGGCCTCTTCCGGGTCGGCTTCCATAACTTGCAAGCCGAACCATTTGTCCATGACCAGACGGTCGTCTTTCCATTGCGCCTCAAAGGCTTTCACCGCGCCGCTGCCTTTGCCCGCGCGGATCAGGTTCGCCAAGGCGCTTAGCTGCTGAGTCATATTATCGGCGGCGTCGTATTGCTTTTGCGCCATGGTACCGTCGTCTGTGCGGGTCAGCAGGGACAAGGCCGCGTTGGCGAGGGACCGTTTGCCGGATTGCGCCGCGTTGGGTTCGTAGTCATCCGTCACCGTGTGGCGCATGTAAAGAGTCGGCACCAGATTGGCATAGGATTTCGCCATGGCGTCGCGGGTTGCTTCGACAGCGGCATAGATGATGTCAGGGTCGGGGGTATGGCCGTCTTCGGCCAATGCGCGTGCCAGATCGGATTGCGAGGGCAGCCCCAGCATGAGCGCGCGATAGGCGGGATCAAGATGTTCGTCGCTGATCACGGCGCGGATGCCTTTGAGCCAGTCCTTGTTGGGTTTCTTGCCCTCAAGGATCATCGCCAACAGTGAGGTGCGCGCCAGAATGCGTCCCTGTTCCCAACGGTTGAACGGATCGGTGTCATAGGCCAGCAGGTGGGCGCGGTCGGCGTCCGTCAGGTCTTGGGTCAGCACCACGGGGGCGGAAAAGCCGCGCAGAATCGACACAATGGGGCGCGTGCCGAGGTTATCAAAGACAAAGCTTTGTTCGGCCTTGGTCATCTCAAGAACGTTGGTTTCTTCGACCTCGTCGCCATCCTGGTCGATCAGGCCCACGGCGATGGGCAGCACTTGAGGCTGTGGATCAGGCGTGGTGGCGCTGGGCGAGGTGTGCTGCTTAAAGTTCAGCGTCAGTTTGCCGTGATCCCAATCTTCGGTCACCGAAAGTCGCGGAGTGCCCGCTTGGGAATACCAACGTTTGAACTGGGTCAAGTCCCGGCCAGTGGTGTCCTCGAACACCTTGAGCCAGTCTTCGATGGTGCAGGCTTGACCATCGTGGCGGTCAAAGTACAGGTCAAGCGCGTCTGAATAAGCCTTGTCCCCGACCAGCAATTTGAGCATGCCGATAACTTCGGCCCCTTTTTCATAGACGGTCGCGGTGTAGAAATTGTTGATTTCCTGAAAGCTTTCGGGGCGCACGGGGTGGGCCAGCGGGCCTTGGTCCTCGGGGAATTGCCGCGCGCGCAGGTCGATAACATCGCTGATGCGTTTCACAGGGGCCGAGCGCATGTCAGAGGTGAACTGGCTGTCGCGGAAGACAGTCAGCCCTTCTTTCAGGCAAAGTTGGAACCAGTCGCGGCAGGTGATGCGGTTGCCGGTCCAGTTGTGAAAATACTCGTGTGCGATGATCGCTTCGATGCGTTCGAAATTCATATCGGTCGAGGTTTCGGGCGACGCCAATACGGCAGAGGAGTTGAAGACGTTCAACCCCTTGTTTTCCATCGCGCCCATGTTGAAATCATCGACGGCAACGATATTGAACAGATCAAGGTCGTATTCGCGGCCATAAACCTCTTCGTCCCATTTCATGCTGTCTTTCAAAGCCTGCATACCGAAGGCGCATTTGCCCTCGTCGCCGGGGCGCACATACAGGTTCAGCGTCACATCGCGGCCGGATTTGGTTGTGAAACTGCCGGGGTGGGCGATCAGATCGCCTGCGACCAGTGCGAACAGATAGGCAGGTTTGGGCCACGGGTCATGCCATTCGGCGGCATGTTCACCCGCGCTGATGGGGTTGCCGTTGGACAACAAGACCGGATGCGGCCCGTTGATGGTTACAGTGAATACCGCCATCACATCGGGACGGTCAGGGTAATAGGTGATCTTGCGAAAGCCTTCGGCCTCGCATTGGGTGCAATACATGCCTTTCGACATGTACAGCCCCTCAAGGGCGGTGTTGCCGGTCGGGTCAATCTCGACCTCGCTTTCCCAAATGAACGGTGCGTCGGGCACGGCGCAGGTCAGGCCCTCGGGCGTGACGTCGGGCGTCACAGGATTGCCATCGATTTTGGCGCTGATCAGGTTCAGCTTTTCGCCATGCAAAAAGAAAGTGCGATCAGTGGCATCCGGGTTAGGCCGAAAGGCGACGGTGCTTTTGACGCGGGTCTTATGAGGGTCCAGATCAAAGTGGAGGGCAACGCTGTCGATAATAAAGCCGAATGGCGTGTAGTCGGCGAGGTATATCGTCTCTGGGGCAGCGTCGCGCATATTATTTCCTTTATTTCGGAACTGAATGTCCCTTTCCGAAGTTAGTCTGGCAACCATGCACCCGCAAGGCGGTGGCGAAAATCTCTTAACCGGAGGATGGACTATGTCAGCACCCGACACAAATACGGACAAACAAGAAAAGCGACATAAACCCGCCCTTTTAGGGATCAGGGGTGCCATGATTTTTGGCGTTTTAATGATTATTTTGTTGTTGTTTTTTGTTCTTGATAACGGCCGAGGTGATGACGCGACCGATGGCGTGATGATCGAACAGAACGACGGAACCACGTCAACCGTTGCCCCCGTTGATCCCGTCGAGCCGGGTACAAACGAAAGTAATTAAGTTTCCGATTTTTTAGTTAACTAGTGTTTTTAAGGCAGGTTCTGAAATTCAGAACCTGCCTGTTTTTATGACTGTCAATACACTACGGGACCACCCGCATGGCAAAAATGCGTAAGAAAGCGGACCTGCCTACGAAAGCCTGCGTCTACTGCGGACTGTCTTTCACGTGGCGCAAGAAATGGGCCAAAGACTGGGATGCGGTTCGCTATTGTTCGGACAAGTGCCGGGGGGTGTCGAAAAAGCTGTGATTGGTCGATATTGGTAATATAATTTTACCAATACAACTTGATCAAGCAGATGTTACCTTTTAAGCATTCGTGAAAGCGATCGCAGACGAAACCCCAAGGAGCATTCAATGACCCAACGCACTGATAAGAACGGCTTGCAGGTCGCGGACGAATTGGTCCGCTTTATAGAAACCCAAGCGCTGCCCGGAACAGGTGTCGAACCTGACAAGTTCTGGGCCGGTTTTTCTGATCTCGTGCACGGGCTAGGCCCAAAAAACCGCGACCTGTTGCAGGTGCGCGAAGACATGCAGGCCAAGATTGACGCATGGCACAAAGATCGCGCCGGTCAGGATCACGACGCAGGTGCCTATACCGCGTTTCTGCGCGAAATCGGTTACTTGGTGCCCGAGGGACCTGCATTCGAAATTGATACTGCAGGCGTCGACCCCGAAATCGCATCCGTGCCCGGCCCTCAGCTGGTGGTGCCAATCACCAATGCCCGCTTTGCCTTGAACGCGGCCAATGCCCGGTGGGGCAGCTTGTATGATGCGTTTTATGGCACCGATGCCTTGGGTGACCTGCCGCAGGGCAAAGGTTATGATGCTAAACGCGGTGCGCGGGTAGTGGCCAAGGCCAAGGCGTTTCTAAATGAGGCAGCGCCGCTGGCCTCTGGCTCTTGGGCTGATGTTTCCGGGATCAAGGTTTCGGACGGGTCTTTAAGCTTGTCGGTTGGGGACGCAGCTGGCGGTCTTGCCGATCCTGCACAATTTGCGGGCTACCGCAGTGCCGCAGACGCGCCGACCGCGATTTTGCTGAAACACAACGGATTGCATATCGAAGTCCAGATTAATGTGGACCACCCGATTGGCAAAACCGACCCAGCCCATATGTCGGATGTTTTGATGGAATCCGCGCTGTCCACGATTATGGATTGCGAAGACAGCGTTGCCGCCGTGGATGCAGAAGACAAGGTCGTCGCCTATAGTAATTGGCTGGGTCTGATGAAGGGTGATCTGTCCGAGACATTCGAAAAGGGTGGCCAGCAAGTCACCCGCGCGATGAACCCTGACCGTGAATACACGGCACCGGATGGTTCTGTGCTGACGGTGAAAGGCCGGTCGCTGATGCTGATCCGAAATGTGGGCCATCTGATGACCAACCCTGCCGTATTGGACCGTGATGGTTTAGAAGCGGGCGAGGGGCTGATGGATGCGATGATCACGACGCTGATCGCAATGCACGATCTGAAAAAGACCGGCGGCATGCGCAACTCGATTGCGGGGTCGGTTTATGTGGTTAAGCCAAAAATGCACGGGCCTGACGAAGTTGCCTTTGCAGACGAGATTTTCACCCATGTGGAAAAAGTGCTGGGCCTGCCTGCCAATACAGTCAAGCTGGGGATAATGGACGAAGAACGCCGCACCTCGGCCAACCTAGCGGAATGTATCCGTGCCGCGAAATCGCGAGTGGCGTTCATCAATACCGGTTTCCTTGACCGGACAGGCGACGAAATCCACACGTCGATGGAAGCGGGGCCAATGGTGCCCAAAGGCGAGATGAAGAATTCCGAGTGGATTGCCGCCTATGAGGACCGCAACGTCGATATCGGTCTAGCCTGCGGTTTGCAGGGCAAGGCCCAGATCGGTAAAGGCATGTGGGCCATGCCCGACATGATGGAAGCGATGATGGAGGCTAAGATAGGTCACCCCAAGGCGGGTGCAAACTGTGCTTGGGTGCCGTCGCCCACCGCCGCGACGTTGCACGCGATGCACTACCATCAAGTCGATGTGTTGGCGCGGCAAGAAGAGATCAAAGCCGGTGGTGCGCGTGGCACGCTAGACGCGCTGTTGAATATTCCGATTTTAACAGGTCGTAATCTATCTGACGCCGAGATCAATCAAGAAATCGAGAACAACGCGCAGGGGATCCTTGGCTATGTGGTGCGGTGGGTCGATCAAGGTGTGGGCTGTTCCAAAGTGCCGGACATTCATGATGTAGGTCTGATGGAAGACCGCGCGACCTGTCGGATCTCCGCACAGGCATTGGCAAACTGGCTGCACCACGGTGTGATTTCCGAAGATCAGGTGATGGCAGGGCTGAAAAAGATGGCCGCTGTTGTGGATGAGCAGAACGCGGGTGATCCTTTGTACAAACCTATGGCACCGTCTTTTGACGGGATTGCATTCAAGGCAGCCTGTGATTTGGTGATGAAAGGGCGCGTGCAACCCTCAGGTTATACCGAGCCTGTGTTGCATGCGCGGCGGCTTGAGTTGAAGGCTGCGCAAGGTTGAAGGGTGATGAGCGAGGGGCCAGCCCCTCGCGCTCCCCGGAGTTTATTTGGCAAAATGAAAAAGGTTTAGAGTGATGGTATCGTTAGAGCAGGCGCGGGTAATAATTGCAGAGACGCTGAAAAAGGGCGGCGAGATGGGGTTCAAGCCTTTGTCGGTCGTGGTGTTGGATGCGGGTGGGCATGTGCAAGCGTTCGAGCGTGAAGATGGTGCCGCACCGGGGCGTTTCGGCATTGCGCATGGCAAGGCATATGGCGCTGTGATGCTTGGAATGGCTGGCCGCGCGCAGATGGCCCGTGCCGAGGCGCAGGCTTATTTCATGTCAGCAGTAAACGGCGTTTACGGGGGCGCAGTTGTGCCGGTGCCCGGTGGCATCTTGTTGCGTGATGCCAAGGGCGCGGTAATAGGGGCGGTTGGCGTGACAGGCGACACATCTGACAATGATGTCGAGGCCGGATTGGCCGGCATTGCGGCAACCGGGATCACCGCGGAAGCCTGATGCGGAACATTTATGGGGTGTTGAGGTCGTGCGGAGGACGCGATAAGCTTTGAACTATTCGCAAGTTTGAGGCTGCATATGTCACGTCCTGTCGTCGGTATTATTGGCAATGCCGGCCTTTTGAATGACCAATACCCGATCCACGCTGCTGGTACGATGAACACTGTTGCAGTGGCACAGGTGTCGGGCTGTATGCCGTTGATCATCCCCAGTGACCCGTCACTTGTTTCAGTCGACGAACTGTTGGTCGCCTGCGATGGTTTTCTGTTCACTGGGGGCCGCCCAAACGTGCACCCTGAGGAATACGGCGAGGCCGAGACCGAAGCGCATGGTACCTTTGACCGCGCACGTGATGCGATAGCATTGGGTCTTATCCGCGCATGTGTGGACCGGGGGCAACCGTTTTTTGGCGTGTGCCGTGGCTTTCAAGAAGTCAACGTCGCCATGGGGGGGTCGCTCTACCCTGAAATTCGCGATCTGCCGGGGCGGATGAATCACCGAATGCCCCCCGATGGTACGATAGAAGAGAAATTCGAATTGCGGCACGATGTGACGTTCACACAGGGCGGTATTTTCCATGAAATACTAGGGTCTACAAAGGTGCGGACGAACACCTTGCATGGGCAGGGCATCAAAGAACCCGGTCCACGTGTTGTGATCGACGGCTTTGCGGATGATGGCACGCCCGAAGCGATTTATATCAGGGGGGCACCGGGTTTCACCCTTGCGGTGCAGTGGCACCCTGAATGGGACGCTGCCAATGATCCGGTGTCGCGCCCCTTGTTCCAGAGGTTCGGCGCAGCGGCACAGGCATGGGCCGTAGGCAAGCGTCAGGAATTACTGCAATCAGCCTAAGGCGCGCGGTTTTCGCCTTTGAAGTCGAAAGTATGGCGCGGCGTTGCCGCAACGGGCTTGCGCCGTGACCGCCATATATAGCCTTGGGGATTTCGCTGCATTTGGTACGATGCCAACGGTTCTGATCCAGCGGGTGCCGACGGGTTGACATTGCGCCTACTTTTGAAGGTCAGCTTCATCTTGCGAGCCTGCCATCTAAAGGGCGGGCACCGCGCACGGAACAATCGAGAATCGAAGAGACATTAACCATGCCACGACATTAGCGGTGCATGGTTAATGAATGTTGAAACCCAGCTTACATATGGCCGCCGGTGACCTGAATGCATTGGCCATTGATGCTTTGGGATCCGGGGCCGATCAACCAACCGGCTGCAGCAGATACCTCGGAGACATCGATCAGACGTTTGTGCGGGTTGGAATTCACCATAATCGCGCGAGCTTTTTCCTCGGATATGCCCGCGCGTTCCGAGATGGACGCGGTGTTGCGCGTGACAATCGGTGTGTCCACATAACCGGGGCAGATTGCGTTGAATGTATAAGGTTGGCCCATGTAATCTTCGGCCAGGGAACGGATTAACCCGATCATTCCGTGTTTGGACGCGGAATAGGCCGCAGCACCGGGCAACCCGCGCAAACCTGCCATAGAGGAAATCGCGATTACGCGACCCCAGTCGGTTTCTCGCATGGATTTCAACGATTCGCGGATGGTCAGGAACGCGCCGTCCAGATTGGTCGCCATCATGTTGCGCCAGAAATCCATATCGGTCTTATGTACGGCTTTGCCTTCGGCGATGCCTGCGTTGGGAATGCAAATCTGGATCGGGCCATGCGCCGCAACGGCGGCCGCTATCTTTGCGACCACATCGTCTTCGTCTCGCACGTCCATTGCAACGCCAGTCATGTTCGGGCCAGCGACCGCGTCCAGCACCTCTTGGCGGCGGCCGGTGATGGTCACATGTGCGCCCTTGGCGGCGAGGTCTTGGGCGATTGCCAGGCCAATCCCGGTGCCGCCACCCGTGATAAATGCGTGTTTTCCGCTCAGTTCCATGATCTTCTCCCTTTGAGTTTCAGCCATGCTGGCGACAGGGGCGTACGGGCGCAAGCCATGCGCCATTGTCACGCAACGTCGCGGGCCTAGAAATCGGGCTTTTAGCGCTAGCAGGGGGCAGAATTGCCCTTCTAACCGGGGCCACGTCTTGTACTATAGGAACCCAAGCAGTACTGCTCAGAGTAATTATGTTGCGCCACGGTGGTCGCGACACGGCAACACGGGGGATTCTGGATTGAAGATCGGGACGCCAAAGGAAGTATTTGAGGGGGAACGCCGCGTAGCGATGACCCCCGAGTCAGCGCTTGCGCTGCAAAAACTGGGTCATGAGTGCATGATCGAAACGGGCGCGGGGATTGCGTCGGGTTTTGACGATGCAGCCTATACCGCTGCTGGTGTTAAGGTCGTCAAGACGGCGACGGCGCTTTGGAAAGCTGCTGACGTGGTTGCCAAGGTGCGTGCACCTGATGATGCCGAGATGAAAAAGCTGCGGAGCGGTCAGACGTTGATCTCGTTCTTTAGCCCCGTCGCGGACGAAGCAAAAATGAAAGCGGCTGCCGAAAAAGGTGCCACCGTTGTCGCGATGGAAATGATCCCCCGGATCAGTCGCGCGCAAAAGATGGATGCACTGTCATCCATGGCGAACATCGCGGGCTACCGTGCAGTGATCGAGGCGGGCAATAACTTCGGTCGTTTCTTTACCGGTCAGATCACAGCCGCGGGCAAGGTGCCCCCGGCCAAAGTTCTGGTCGTCGGTGCCGGTGTTGCGGGTCTTGCTGCGATCGGTACGGCGACGAGCTTAGGCGCGATTACCTATGCGTTTGACGTGCGCCCAGAAGTGGCCGAGCAGGTCGAATCCATGGGTGCAGAATTCGTCTACCTTGATTTTGAAGAAGAACAGCAGGACGGGTCTGCCTCTGGTGGCTATGCCTCTGTTTCCTCGCCTGAATTCCGCGAAGCACAGCTGGCCAAATTCCGCGAGTTGGCACCGGAAATCGACATCGTAATCACCACCGCGTTGATCCCTAACCGCGAAGCGCCAGAGCTGTGGACCGAAGATATGGTCGCCGCGATGAAGCCGGGGTCGGTGATAATCGATCTGGCAGCGGAAAAGGGCGGCAACTGCAAGTTGACCAAGATGGATGAGAAAGTCGTTACAGCGAATGGTGTTACCATCATCGGCTATACTGATTTCCCAAGCCGGATGGGTACGCAAGCATCTACGCTTTATTCGACCAACATCCGTCATTTGTTGACCGATCTGACGCCGGAAAAAGACGGTGTGATCAACCACAACATGGAAGACGACGTGATCCGTGGTGCCACGATTGCTCACGCCAGCGAAGTGACCTTCCCACCGCCCCCACCAAAAGTGGCGGCAATCGCGGCTGCGCCGAAAAAGGCACCCGTCAAGGAACAGACACCAGAAGAAAAGCGCGCGGCTGAAACAGCAGCGTTCAAGAAGCAGACCAAGTCGCAGGTCACGTTACTGGCAGTTGGTGGCGCATTGCTGCTGGCGGTTGGTTTGGTGGCTCCGGCCAGCTTTATGCAGCACTTTATCGTGTTTGTTCTGGCGGTCTTTGTCGGTTTCCAAGTCATTTGGGGCGTGGCGCACAGCTTGCACACACCTTTGATGGCGGTGACGAATGCGATCTCGTCGATCATCATTCTGGGCGCGCTGATGCAAATCGGTTCGGGGTCCTTCTTGGTGATTATTTTGGCGGCTTTGTCGGTCTTCATGTGTGGGATCAACATATTCGGCGGCTTCCTCGTGACACGGCGCATGCTCGCCATGTTCCAGAAATCTTAAGGGGGCAGGGTTCATGGATTTTGGTTTCACAACAGCGGCTTATGTGGTCGCAGCAATCCTGTTTATCCTGTCGCTTGGCGGGCTGAGCGGGCAGGAAAGTGCGAAACGCGCGGTGTGGTATGGTATTGTAGGTATGGCCTTGGCCGTGGCTGCAACACTGATCGGGCCGGGCTCTGGCTATTGGCTTTTGTCGATCATCCTGATCGGGGGTGGCGGTGCCATCGGCTATCAACTGGCGACAAAAGTACAAATGACGCAGATGCCCGAACTGGTTGCCGCGATGCACAGCCTTGTGGGTCTGGCGGCGGTTTTCGTCGGTCTGATCGCACATTTCGAGATTGGCCGCGTGGGTGGCTTTATCGCCGATGGTGGTGACGTCAAAGAACTTGGCACTTTCGCGGCATTGATCGCCAAGAAATCTGGTGTCGAGCTAAGCATTCTGCGCGTCGAACTGTTCTTGGGTGTGTTCATCGGGGCGGTAACTTTCACTGGTTCCGTCATTGCTTATGGCAAGCTGGCGGGGCGCGTGTCGTCCACGGCGGAAAAGCTGCCGGGTGGTCACATGCTGAACATTGCAGCGGCTGCTATCGCGGTGCTTTCGTTGATCTGGTACTTTAACACTGGTGGCTTCCTGCCGCTGTTCTTGATGACGCTGGCAGCCTTGTTCATTGGCTATCATCTGATCATGGGCATCGGTGGTGCCGATATGCCGGTGGTTGTGTCGATGCTGAACAGCTATTCTGGCTGGGCCGCGGCGGCGATCGGCTTCTCGCTTGGTAATGATCTGTTGATCGTTGTTGGCGCGCTGGTGGGTTCCTCGGGTGCGATCCTGTCTTACATCATGTGTAAGGCGATGAACCGCTCCTTTGTCAGCGTGATCTTGGGCGGCTTTGGTGGCCCTGCAGGCGAACAAATGGCCGTCGAAGGCGAACAGGTCGCGATCGAAGCAGATGGCGTAGCTTCGCTATTGAACGAAGCTGACAGTGTCATCATCATTCCCGGTTACGGGATGGCGGTTGCGCAGGCTCAGCAGGCGGTCAGCGAGTTGGTCAAAAAGCTGCGCGCCCAAGGCAAGAACGTGCGTTTCGCCATTCACCCCGTTGCGGGTCGTCTGCCGGGTCACATGAACGTGCTGCTGGCCGAGGCCAGAGTACCCTATGACATCGTGATGGAGATGGACGAGATCAACGACGACTTCCCCAAGACGGATGTTGCCATCGTAATCGGGTCCAACGACATCGTGAATCCTGCCGCACAGGATGATCCCAACAGCCCCATCGCCGGTATGCCGGTTCTGGAATGCTGGAAGGCCAAGAATGTCATCGTGTCCAAACGCGGGCAGGGCACCGGCTACTCAGGTATCGAAAACCCGTTGTTCTTCAAAGACAACACGCGGATGTTCTATGGCGATGCCAAGGCCAGCTTGGACAAGCTACTGCCAATGATCGACTAACTCCCTTTGCGCCTAACACGGCCATGCGATTAGTAAAAAGCGCCCTGCCAGAAATGGTGGGGCG
>RCMY010000479.1_pt1 | contig 60976 bp, 51 predicted proteins | sample 2041341 | NCBI WGS metagenome assembly RCMY01 (sample SAMN09708234, study PRJNA481090) | Marine sediment metagenome, whole genome shotgun sequencing project.
GAGGCCGGCACCGCAGTGGTCGTCGACATTCGTGACAACCGAGAGCTCTATCTCAAAGGCAAAATCCCCGGCTCGTTCAACGCCCCGCGCGGCATGCTGGAGTTCTGGGTGGACCCCGAAAGCGAGTACTACCGCGAGATCTTCAAGCCAGAGAGCAGGTACATCCTGTATTGCGCGGCCGGTGGTAGGTCAGCGCTCTCGGCCAAAGCGATGAAAGATATGGGCTACACCGACATCGCGCACCTAGAACCAGGTTTCGGTGGCTGGGAAGCTGCCGGTCTCGACATCGAGGACTGCAAGGCGGGTGCCAAATGGATTCCCGCACCTCGAGACTAGGGATCTGACTATGCTCGGCGAATGAGCACTAGCCGCCAGCAGCCAGAAGCTCAGACAATTGCGAGCCGTCGTCAGCAACGATTGCGTGACGAGCTTCTCGACGCCGGAATCGAGCTACCCACTAATCCTGCGCTCGCCAACGACCTCATCGAGGAACTCGATTACGCCCGATTTCCGCCGGTCCATGAGGGTGTATTGCCAACCTATGGGGCAGTGCTGACGGGCCTGCCTGTGCGACCAGAGGTGTTTGGTGGTACGCCGTCCTCGATCGAAGGTTTGGACGAGACGGTTCTCAGGAGATTGGCTGACGGTCGACAATCGTTTGTCTTGCGTGGACCGTCTGGCCGTGAACTTCTCCTCCTCGATAGTCCCCACGACCGCGAGGCGGCGCTTGTCCGACTGCGTAGTCGTGGACCCCTGAATTTGACCATCATCGTGCAGCGGGGCCCTGGCGGGGTTGTCCGAGTTCTGGCGCCTGATGGTCTCTTCATCTGGGACGGTGCTCACTGGTGGGCGAAGCCGTATGCCTCATCGTTTACCCGGGCGGTGCAGCATGCAGTTCCGACTGCCCCAATCGACACTCTGCGGCAATTACTGGAGTTCTGCGTACACACAATGAGCCCCGCCGATGCCGGGACCGCGTTGGTGTGGGCCCTCAATGCCGACACCCTCTCCGATGTCAAGGGCCTGAACCCGGCCCGACCGCCGACGCCTGTTCCACAGCTTCTATTCTCGAACATCGCTACTGGGGCTGCCATTCGACAGCTGCTGGCCCAAGTTGATGGCGCCGCCATCGTCAATCGTGCGGGTCAGCTCATCGCAATCGGCGCTCATCTTCGTTCGTCGCCCGAGAGCCACGAACGCGTACAGCTCGATCCCAAACGCGGGACCCGCCACGCCGCCTCGAGGCGATTCTCTTACGACCACACTCAAAGTGTTGTCTTCGTCGTATCGAGAGACGGACCGGTCACCGTGTACTCCAAAGGCGAAGAGGTGACGTCGATTCAGACCAGGATCGAGGATCCAGAAAACGATGAAGAAAGGCTCGAACTCGATGACTCAATCGACGAATGACTCGCCTGATACCAACGCCATCCCCGCATCAACAGACAAGGGAGGACGGGCGATGCTTGCCGACCGTTTCTCCAATAAGGGGACTGCATTCACCGTCGAGGAGCGGTTGCGTTTTGGGCTAGACGGGCTGCTACCTCCTGTCATTGAAGACCTAGCGACACAGCTCAGTCGCGTGGAAGTCGAATACGAGTTGAAAGACTCCGACCTAGCGCGCCACGTGTTTCTTCGGGCTCTCCAAGATCGCAACGCCGTATTGTTCTACGCCTTCTTAGAGCAGAACATGGACGAATTGCTGCCCATCGTTTACACGCCGACGGTTGGCCCTGCGTGTGAACAGTGGTCTCGAATCTATCGACGCGAGCGTGGCTTGTTTTTGTCCTGGCCACTGCGCCATCGCGTTGACGAACTCCTCGACAATGCGACTGCGGGCCGAGACATCAACGTGGTCGTTGTCACCGACGGCGAGCGAGTCTTAGGACTCGGAGATCTCGGGATCGGGGGAATGGGAATCCCCGTTGGCAAGCTCGCGCTCTACACGGCCGGGGGTGGACTCGACCCGTCTCGCACCCTGCCCGTCTTCCTCGACGTCGGAACCAATAACGAGGCGCTTCTGTCGGACCCCTTGTATCTCGGGTGGCGTCATCAGCGTGTACGAGGCTCGGAGTATGACGAGTTGGTCGATCCGTTCGTCGACGCCCTTCGTCGACGATTCCCCAACGTTCTCCTGCAGTGGGAGGACTTTGCCCAGCTTCACGCGAACCGCCTATTGAGCCGGCACCGAGAGCAGATCTGCTCGTTCAATGACGACATCCAGGGAACTGCTGCCGTCACGGTTGCTGCAATCGTCGCCGGTCTTGCCACGACGGGAGTGCCAATAACGGAGCTTCGCATCGTGATTGCAGGCGCGGGATCAGCCGGCACCGGCATCGCAAGCCAAGCAGTGCGGGCCATGGTCGCTGGCGGCTTGGATGAAGCCGAAGCGCGCGGCCGATGCTGGCTTGTCGATCGTGATGGGCTTCTCCATGACCGCATGGAGAACCTGCTGCCATTTCAGCAACCATTCGCCAAGGCTTGGAGCGAAATCGAACGATGGGATGACGACAACGATGGGGTCGTTGAATTGCCTGACGTCGTCGAAGCCGCGAAACCACATGTGCTTGTCGGTGTCACTGGTCAGCCCGGCATCTTCACCGAGGCCGTCATCAGGAAACAAGCGGCGGGCGTCTCGCGCCCCATTGTTCTACCGCTGTCGAACCCGACACCACGCGCCGAAGCGATCCCGGCCGATGTCATCGCGTGGACCAATGGCAATGCGCTCGTTGGAACAGGGAGTCCGTTCGCCCCAGTCGAGTTCAACGGACAACATTTCCCGATCGCTCAGGTCAACAACGTTCATGTTTTCCCCGGCGTCGGACTCGGTGTGGTTGCGGTGCAGGCCAGCGCCGTGTCTGATGCGATGTTGACCGCAGCGGCCACCGCCATTGGGCAACTCGCCGCCGAGGGTGAAGACGGCGCACTACTGCCACCGATCAGCGAGAGTCGCCTTGTTGCGCGTCGTGTCGCTCACGCGGTCGGCCGGGCCGCCATTGACGATGGCCTCGCGGCAGCCCTAAGCGACGACGAACTGACAGCACGGATCGACGAAAGGATCTGGCATCCCGAATACGTCGAATTCGAGTGACCAACAACACGGACTAGCTCGCTCCGGCGAGCAGCAAACAACCGGGGGCAACTGACACGGTGAAGGGTCCCATGCTCATCGGTTCACCATCTCCCCAGAGCTGAACATCATCTGGCAGTGTGACTGTCAATTCGCTGGCAGTTGACGATTCGACCGCTCGGTGGTTCATGTGCCCGCCCCAGAACGTGGTGGGAAGAAAGGCAAGCATCTCGAACTTGCTGACTGGCCCTACGGTCAGAAGGTCGAGCCGCCCATCGGTCGCTGATGCGAGCGGACACACCTTCATTCCGCCACCGAAGTACGCAGTGTTGGCGATAGCAATCATCGAGACGTCGAGATTTCGGGCGATACCCTCGCTCTCGATGGTTATGGGGACCGACGACATCTTTGGGATCTCGAGCAAGGTCGCGGCGGCGTACTTCAGCTGTCCGGGCGGAAATGACATCCCGTTCGCCCGCTCGTTGACATCGGCGCTGAAACCGGCGGTTGCGACCGACGCCACGTATCGGTCGCCGACTCGAAGAAGGTCAACCGGTTTGGCATCAGAGAGCGCAACGGCCACAGCCTTCTTCAAACGTTTCGGCAAGCCGAACGCTCTACCGAAATCGTTGCCTGTGCCGCTAGGTACGAGCCCAAGCGGGACCTGACGACCGACCGCCTCGCCAACAATCGCGTGCACCAAGCCGTCGCCGCCGACACCAATAATGCGTTCAACCGGCACGCCCGTTTCATCAAGCGCAGCTCCGATCCCGGCCGCTGACTTAGGCGTCACTACGACGACTTGATGCCCCAGTGACTCAATGATCGCCTTCGCCTTGTCGGCCACCTTCACCGACAATCCTTGATTTGCGACCGGATTCACGACCAGGTGGACAGTTTGCACGGCCTTGAACTTAGCGGAGCGACCGAAACGATGCTTCACTGTCTCGCTTCCCGATAACCTCGGATGTCGGTCAGCCCCCGTAGCTCAGTGGATAGAGCATCGGTTTCCTAAACCGTGTGCGGCAGTTCGATTCTGCCCGGGGGCACTCTCCATAACACCTGGTACGAGCCTTGATGGTGTCAGATTGTGTCGCACGATTCGGCGAGTGTCCCACGTTTTGTCCCACGACCGGTTGTCCCACGACCGGTTGCTACGGACACATGCTCACGACCGGTCGCAGGCCTTCGGCAAGCCCCTCAAGCGAACTAGGTTGCCAGCCGCCGGATCTGGAGGATTTCGCCCAGTTTGAGCTCAGGGCAGGAGGTCGAGTGTCTCGCAATGGTGGGGTCGGACCACAGAGAAGTGCCTGCAGTCGATGGTCGCAACTGATGTGATCTTCAGACGTTCTGCCGCTGCGATCACCGAAGCATCTACCGTGCCGAGCGGCATGTCACGATACTGGTGCACGAGTTCGGCGATACGAACCCAATCAGAGGCCGCGACTGGTTCGATGACGAAGTCGCCGCCAGCGAGATCGCCGAGGAAACGAACTTCTGGCTCAGTACCCAATCGGCTCGAAATAAGGTAGGCGACTTCGGTGATCACCAAGGTCGGCACGACGAGTGGACCCGGGTGAGTTCGCAGCAGATCAAGTGACGTCGCGTGGTGACGGTCGTCTGCGTCGACGTAGGCGTAGAGCGGGCCAGCGTCGACGATGATTGCTATGACGTCACCTCGCTGGCGAGGATTTCTTCGATGCGTTCGGAGATGTCGTCTCGGCCGCTTCGGCCCGCGGCGGCTGCCGCGAGGCGGCGCGGTCCTCCGAGGTGGGTTTCGATTGCTTCGCGTGTCAGTTCAGAAATGGTGATTCCGCGGCGTTGGGCTTCGTGACGGAGCTTGGCGTCGACATCATCTGGCAGCTTGATCGTTGTCCGAATCATGTATGCCAGCATACGCATGCGGGGCGAGTGTGGCAAGAGATTCGTAGCCCGTCGCCAGCTCCAGTGGAAAGTGTCCCACGTTTTGTCCCACGTCGAGCCTCGAAACGGGGCACGACGACTGCTTGCCCTGATCCAGCCACCTCGATCATCTCGTAGTCGTCGCCATACCGCTCCTCGAATGCCACCGAGACGGCTGTCGTGATCCTTGAGCCACGTCTCGCAAGCAGTCAGTGACTTCCGCCGAAGCTGGGATCAAAGTTGAAAACTCCCGGCGACACCGCCAGCTGATTATGTCCGTGCCCGGTTGCGGATCCAGTCAGACTCAGCCAGGCTCACTCGATGCCCTCCCCCAGATCAGATCACAGCGCATTGACTAGCGATCAGATCGAGGGCGTCACCTACATCGATGACGCTACCGACCCACGTCTCGATGATTATCGCGAGCTGAACAGCATCGCCGTGCGGGCCGAGATGGAACGCGATGAGTACTTCATGGGCGAGGGATACGTCCCGATCGACCGGATGCTCGACTCGGGCCATCGTATGCGTTCGGTGCTGCTCCACCCGAAACGCCTCAAGCGCTTCGTGCCCACCCTGTATCGGCCAGAGATGGAGGGTGTGCCCGTCTACGTGGCCGACCAGGAGGTCCTGGCCGAAGTCGTCGGCTTCAACATGTACCGGCCTTGCTTAGCATCAGCTTTCCGCGCCCCATTTCCAACCGTTGCTGACCTAGCTAGCAGAAGTCGGCGCCTTGTGGTTCTCGAAGCGCTCAACGACGATCAGAACGTCGGAGCTATCGCCAGAGCGGCACGGGCATTCGGCATCGACGGCATGGTCATTAGTGCCAACTGCAACGACCCTTACATGCGGCGCATAGTCAGAGTGAGCATGGGAGAAATCCTGCACATCCCTATTGCCCAGGCCGGCGCCGACGACTGGCCAGGTGCAATGACCACACTCACGGAGACAGGATTCGAGACTTGGGCGCTCACCCCCGACGTCGGCGCCATCGACCTATGGGACATGGACGTTCCCGCGCGTGTAGCTGTGGTTCTTGGAACCGAAGGCCGCGGCCTAGAAGCCGAGACCATTGCGGCCGCGACGCATCGTGTCCGCATCCCGATCTCGGGCAACGTCGACTCGCTCAACGTTGGCCATGCGGCCGCTGTCACCTTCGCTGTGATTAGTCGCCCGGCGCGTGCCAGATAACTCCACTCGCCAGGTCAAAGACCCTGGAGCCTCGCGGCGATGTCCCGGCTCGAATGGAGCACCCGCAAGACATCGAGGTGATCGCTGCGAACCAGGTAGAAGATCACGTAGGGGAATCGATCGACGCGAAACGACCGCACGTCCGGCAGGTCAAGCTCGAAGGCAAACCGGAGCGACCCGAGTTCGTTGTGCAGTTCCAACTGGCGAGTCGCGCGTTCGAGCTCGTCGATGCGTACGCGCTCTGATCGACGCGATCATCCACGAAGTCCTTTAGGTCGTCCGGCGAGGACACATTCATCGTGGTCATACTGCCAGCCTGTTCCAGGTGGCAATCTTTGCCAAGCGGTATCCGCTGCGAAAAGTGTCCCACGTTTTGTCCCACGTCGGGCCCCTGAACGGGGCACTTCGAGCTGATATCAGCCGACATGTCGAACCCACCGAAACGTTTGATTCGCCGCTTGGATACTGACGATACCGCATCGGTTGATACGAGACATCACCGTGAATGGCCCCTTCCTAAACCGTGTGCGGCAGTTCGATGCTGCCCGGGGGCACTCAGATCGTGTCGCTCAGTGCCAGGCCGTCCGGCCGCTCGCCAGTGTCGTGGGTACGACGTACCGAAGACAAGTGTCGTGGGTACGACGTACCGAAGACACTGGAGCACGTGAGAGGCCCCAGCAGGCAAGTCAGACTCAAGTTGGACGGCCAGATCGAGAAGCAATCCGCATCCTCAGGGTCGGAGCGTCTCGAAGATCGACGCGAGATTGACACCGTGACCGGCCGAAGCTGCCTCATCGAACACCCGAAGCGCTGCGTCGACAAGTCCAACGTCAACACCCCTGCCGCGCCCGAAGTCGGCGATACTGCTCAGGTTCTCTGCCCCAGAAGCCAGACGGAGGGTGGTGCTGTCGTAGATCCCGCTTCCGATCATGTCCACGTACTCGCCAAACATCCCTGGCATCTGCGCCGTGAAGTTTCCAACCACATCTGCTCCAATCGCGTTGAACACCGGCCGACATCGCTCGAACGCCGCTGGGTCACCGGACACCAGTACTTGGCAGTCGGCTGAGCCGACATCGTCTGGGAACGTCATGATCGAGCCATCGACGTAGGCGGCGTCATGCTCGGAGAACCAGTGCGCGGCGTCACTGACTTCGGCGGGTACCCCGTTGCCCAGTTGAACAACGATCTTGCCTGCAAGTAACGCGGCGACATCTGCCTGGCGAAACAGATCGGTGGCAACGTCGTATCCACGCACGCACACAACAATCACCTCGCTGCGGTCGACGGCTTCGCTCATCGAATCAGCCACCGCAGCGCCCTCTGAAACCATGGCATCACACTTGTCCGATGTCCGGTTCCACACCGTGACGTCGAGATCCGTCGCCGCAAACGCTTTCGCAAGTGCCGACCCCATAGACCCAAGACCAATCATGCTCACTGTCTGGATTTCTCCACCCACGCCTCCCCCTCCGTGTTCCAAACGGTCTTCCGGTCGGTCGAACGGTCAGTCTCGCGCATCGCCGCCAAGCGGCACACACCCGCGAGTGTCACCAGTGGGGTTCAAGCGATGTCGAGGCGCTCGACCTGTTGGCCTGTGATCTGGGCGATGAGGTCAAAGTCCTTGTCGACGTGTAGCACGGTGAGTTCGGCGAGTTCTGCGGTAGCTCCTATCAGCAAGTCGGGAATCGACGGTGCTCGATGCTGACCGCGCTCAGCAAGCGTTGATTGAATCTCGACCGCGCGATCTTCGATCTTGGGTGTGAGGTATTCGACTGGCATCGACGCGATCGGTGGCGAGTACAGCACCGTGCGGTGATCCGCCCCCGAGCGTGCGGAATAGCCGACTTCGAGTCGTGTGACGGTACTTATCCGCACGAGGCCCCGCTCGATTCGCTCTGCCCATTCAATTGCGTTGCCGGCGAGGTGCAGTCGACCGATCGCTGACTTGTCGATGAGCCAGGTGGTCATGACCAGGCGTCGGTCATGACATCGGGGTCATCGAGGTCTTGGGTCAAGGCGGCTAAGCGTGCGAGTTGGTCAATGCCGACTGGACCGTTAACTTCGGTGCGCTCTCGCCCGAGGGCACGTCGCAGATACTCGGTGCGCGAAAGCCCGACGCGCTTTGCCTTGGCGTCGATCGCCGCGAGCACCTCGTCAGGCACATCTCGGATAAGAATGTTGGTCATGGCCACCTCCGTGATATCGCATGCTATCACGATGATTCGATCTTGTCACGGCTTCGCTCAGCATGGGCTCAGGGCAGGAGGTCGAGTGCCTCGCAATGGCGGGGTCGGACCACAGAGAAGTGTCTGCCGTCGATGGTCGCTACTGATGTGCTCTTCAGTCGTTCTGCTGCGGCGAACACCGAAGCATCGATGGTGTCGAGCGGCATGTCACGGTACTAGCGGCGAGGAAACGAACTTCTGGCTCAGTACCCAATCGGCTCGAAATGAGGTAGGCGTATAGCGGGCCAGCGTCGATGATGATTGTTATGACGTCGCCTCGCTGGCAATGGTTTCGTTTCAACCGCCTGGTGACCGTGTCTATGGCTCGTCGAGGACCTCGCGGAGCTTGGCGATCAGCTGGCGGAGCCCGTACGGCTTGTGAATGAACGCGGCGAGGCCGCTGCCGGCAAACCGACTCGTCGTCTCCTGTTCGTCGAAGCCGCTGGAGAGGATCACATTGATGTTCGGATTGATGCGGCGCAACTCGCGAAACGTTTCTTCACCGTCCATGTGCGGCATCGTCAGGTCGAGGAGCACGGCGACGATCTCGTCGCCGCGATCGCGGAAGATGTCCAGCGCTGCCTGGCCGCCGTCGGCGGTCGCCACGGTCATACCGCATGTTTCGATCATGGCCTTGGCGGCGAGCCGAACGGCCTCTTCGTCGTCGACAACCAGGATGGTGCCGGTGCCTCGCCATTCGTCAACGCGATCGCGTGTGATGACCTGCGCGGTGGTCCCCGACATCACCGCGGGGAACAACGCCTTGAACGTGCTCCCAACGCCAGGTTGGCTGGAAATCTTCAGTGCTCCGTGATGTCCGCGGATGATTCCCAGCACCGCAGCCAATCCAAGGCCACGACCTGCGAACTTCGTCGTGAAGAACGGATCGAAGATCTTCCGCTGAATCTCAGCATCCATCCCGCAGCCATTGTCAGCGACTTCGAGACACACGTACGCGCCGTCCGGCAACTCGTCGTTCAAGTACGCACCGGCGAGGTAGTGACGGTCGACTTGAATTGCGCTCGTGCTCACGGTGATCGTGCCGGCTCGGCCCTCGATTGCTTCCGATGCGTTCATGATGAGGTTCATGATCACCTGTTGGATCTGTGACGCATCGGCTTCGATAGCCGGCAGCTCGTCAGCAAAGCTGTATTTCAAATCCACGTTCGTCGAGATAGAGACTTCGAGGAGATTCCCGATTTCTTCGACGAGCCGCGACAGGTTCAACGCCTCGACCATGAACTTGCCCTGGCCGGCATAGGCGAGCATCTGCCTCGTCAGATCTGCTGCGCGCATCGCCGCAGAACTGATGTTGTGCAACTCATCTCCCACAGGTGAGCCGGCGTGCGATTTCAGCAAAGCGACGTCGGCGTGACCGAGCACGCCCATCAGAAGATTGTTGAAATCGTGGGCAATACCGCCCGCCAGAATTCCGAGGCTCTCCACCTTCTGCGCCTGCCGGAGCGAGGCCTCGAGCTGTTTGCGGTCGCTGATGTCGCGAATCGCTGCAGCCACCAACGTCTCCGAGTCAGTCTCGATCGGGCTGAGACTCACCTCCACCGGAAACTCGCTGCCATCGCTACGGCGGCCCAAGAGCTCGACCACGTCGGCACTGAAGGCCGTCCGGCTTTTGGGCATCACGAACTCGGGGATCAGTGTCGTGATCGGTTTCCCGAGCAGCTCTTCTCGTAAGTAGCCGAACCCGGTGGCCTTGGAATTCGCGAAGACGATGTTGCCGACGTCATTGACGATCACCGTGGGGTCCGGCGTGCTGTCCAGAATCTGTTGCGTCTCACGAAGTGTTGCCTGCAACTGCCGCTGATCGGTGATGTCGGTGATGTCGGTGATGAATCCGATGAGCCGCACAGCCGTGCCGGTTTCGGCGCGGATCGCCGCGGCTCTCGATCGGAACCAGCGATATTCCCCCGTCTTTGTGCGGAACCGGTACTCGACCTCGTATTTGGGGGTCCGACCTTCGAGATGATCGTCCATCGCAGCCTGAATTCGCGGGCGGTCATCGGGGTGGAGGAGCGCCCTGAACGAGGCGTCGCTCGGCTCGATCTCGCCGACCTCGTACCCGATCAGCGCGAAGAAACGTGGTGCCCAGTATTCGGTTCTCGTCTGCAGGTTCTTGTCCCACAGGCCTTCGTTGGCCGCTGCGACCGCTAGTTCGAATCGCTCCTCGCTCCAGCGTAGGGAGACTTCGACGGCCGTGCGCTCGGTGATGTCGGCGATCAGCGACGTGAACCCAATCAGTTCGCCGTTTGTGTCCAGGTTGTAGTTCCAGGCCACCTCGACATCGATCTCATCGCCGTTTTTGGTGACTTTGCGCCCGTAGTACGGCGAACGCGCGGGCCGATCACGAACCAAGTGTTCCAAGTACTCGCGCTGTCGCTCTCGTTCTACGCCTCCTGGACAAAACTCGAGGATCGATCGCCCGATCAGCTCGCCGTCTTCGCAACCGTACTTCTTGTGATGGGCGGCATTTGCGACGAGGATGATCCCAGAACAGTCGATCTCCTCGATTCCATAAGGAACCGTTTCGAAGAGACTGCGGTACCGCGCCGCGGCCGCCAGCAGATCTTGCTCGAGATGCTTTCGCTCGGTGATATCAATCCAATACCCGACGATCTCGAACGGCTCGCCCTGCTCGTCGTACAACAGTCGCAGCTGGTCGTACATCCAGCGATACGAACCATCCTTGTGCCTAAAGTGGTACTCGTGGGCGTGGAACCCGTCTTCGAAAAGGGCATCCAATCCAGCGCGCGTTCGTTCCAGGTCATCAGGGTGAATCTGATTCGCCCAGAACGACGGATCGTCCAGAAAATCGGCTTGGGAATGGCCCATCTGAGCCGTGATGTTCTCGCTGATGTTGGTCGCGCCGAAGTCTCCATCCGGCCGAGCGGTGAAGATCACAGTGGGGCTTGCCGCCAGAAGCTCCAGCAGATGCTCATTATCGATGTGATCCACCATTGGTTCGCCTTCACACAAGCCCCGAGCCGCCTCACGGCCCGTGGATCTGTAGGTTAGTCCGAGGCCACGAACCCTCCTCCGCCCCCATCGGCTTGCGAACTCACGAATCTGGCGGGGCGGGCTGCGGAGGTCGGGAAGTCCGAGTCGTCGAATCGGTCGATGGAACCGAGCAAGTATCGAGGGGTGGATGTCGACCCAGACCGGCAAGCAACCCTGCGTGCCATGACGGGCTACAAACAGGGACATCACGAGCTGATATCAGCTGACACGTCCGGCTGATTCTATTGCCCATTTCGATGCTTGAACACTGACGATCCAGCATCTGCTGATACGAGTAATCATCGTGAATGGCCCGTTCCTAAACCGTGTGCGGCGGTTCGATCTGCCCGGGGGCACCACACAAAACACCTGTTTAGAGCCTCGACGGGCCGGACCTCGGCATCAGCATCTGAAGGCCAGCGACTGCCCGTCAATATACGTGGTGGATCTGAGAGCCCTGCAGTCTGGTCATGTCTGGCAATGCGCGCTGTGGCCGAGCTATGTAGTGCGATTGTCGAGGCCGTCGGCGACGGTGAAGAGTTCGTCGAGGAGTGTGTCGAAATCATCGTCCCCTTCGACCTTGGCGGTCGGCAGCCCAGCGATCTCGAGGAGGTCACCGAATCCGGGCGCCGTCATGGCGTTGATTGGGTCGTTCCGGTGCTCCCATGCGATGAATCTGTTGGCAAGGTTGTCGTGGCCCAGGCGGTGCAATGCGAGGGCGGTTGCGACGACGCCGCGGTTTTGCAAGATGCTGATGTGTTGTTCTCGGTAGCAACGCCATGGTTCGCGCAACTCGTCGCCGGTGATCTCGATCTGTTCTTCGCTCAGACACCGCGCGGTGAGCAGGCACCACGCCGAAAAGAGATCGAACCAGGTGCGCAAGCTTCCGTCTCCAGCCTTCACGACCTCGCCGTAGCAGCGAGCGGCTTCGGCCCAGTCGTGACGCATGCTCGCGACCGTTCCGTTGAGTTCGTGGAGGTTGCGTGTTGCGGTGACGCTGTGAAGTTCTGGGGTCAGTGCCGCGAGCCGGCGTAACGGTTCCTCGAGTGCCTCGAGGTGACCGTTGTGTGCGAGGGCGCGGATCGCAATCCACTCGGCGAGGAATCGGTTCGTTGGTGGAGCCGCATGCCAGCGTTCAAGGCTGTGAAGGAATTCGTCGACGTCGGATACGGACAAGCCGCCGTCGTTGAAGTCCATGTGTGGGGGGAAACAAGCCCGGTCGGAGGGAACCGGCAGAACGGCTCGGATTCTCCGCCAACCGCGTTCGGCCTTATACTCCCTGGTTTTCAGGGCACTGTTCTCGAGGTCGTAGCTCTCCAGTTCGTCCAGGAGATGAATGGGGGCGCCGCCTGCAAGTGCTGCCCTGTGCAGCCGAGTGCCCATCTCAAGCGTCTCCCGTTCCGTCAATCCTCCCTGTGGGGGGATGACCCGCATTGCGTTCTCCCATTCTTCGTTGTCGATACACCAGTCCAATGCGACGAGTAAGTCGGGGACGTAGTCGCTCAAGCGCTGCCACACCTGCTGTTCGTCAGGTCCGAGCACTCGCAAGGAGAGCGGACCGATCCTGGTCGCCATGTAGTGGGCGTGTGCGCTGCGTGTCCGGTCGGCGGTTTGTTGATGTTGGAGGTGCTCACGCCCGTACGCGCGCATTGTTTCCAGCAACCGGTAGCGGGACGTGCCATCTGGTGCGGTCACCCGCTGCAGTAACGATCGGTCAACCAACTGCGGCACGACGTCGACCACGTCGAAGTCGCTCACCTCGTGGCCGCCGCCGACAGCACGAGCCCCATCCAGGTCAAACACTGCCGGGAACACCGACAGGCGATCGAACACCGTCCGCTCGACATCACCACACAACTCGTAGGACCAATCGAGCGTGCCACGCATTGTCTGATGCCGTTCCATCCGCGAGCGTCGGCCTCCGACGAGCATCCGGAAACGTTCCTCGAGGTTGGCGACGAGCTCGACCGGGGTGAACGCACGTACCCGTGACGCTGCCAGTTCGAGCGCCAGGGGTAGACCGTCGAGTCGTTGACAGAGCTCGCCGATCGCATCGGTTTGTTCGGTGTCGAGCAACAGATCGGAGCACTCGGCGAGTGCCCGCTCGGTGAACAGGCGACACGCGTCGGTTTCCGCGAGTGATGGCACCGGGATCAGGTGCTCGCCGTTAAGCATCAATGGTTCGCGGCTCGTAGACAGCACCGTGATGGCCGGGCACGCTGCGGCGATCGACTCGACGAGGTCGGCTGCCGGAGCAAGCAAGTGCTCGCAGTTGTCGACGATGACAAGCGCCCTGCGGTGACGCAACCACTCGACCACCACGTCGGTGACGTTGGCCTTTTCAGGCAGGGTGATCCCCAACCCTTTCGCGAACGCGAACGGCACCGCTTCGGGTGCGGTGATCGTGGCCAATTCAACGAGCCAACATCCGTCGGGGAATGTCGGCGCCATCGTGGCTGCCGTTTCGATCGAGAGCCGGGTCTTGCCTGTCCCACCGACGCCGATGAGCGTGACGACCCGGTGATCGGCGAGCGTATCGATCAGCGCCGCGACCTCGGACTCGCGACCGATGAATGACGTCAATCCGTCTGGAAGGTTCCCGAGCCGGGCGTTGACGGTCCGCAGCGCCGGAAATGTCTGATGGCCGACCTGAAATAGCTGCTCCGGCGTGTTCAGACCCTTCAAACGGTGCCGGCCGTGATCGACCAACTCAACGCCAGCCAACAAGGCCGCAACCGGCGCGGACATCAGTGTCTGTCCACCATGGCCTGCGTCCATCACTCTCGCTGCACGGTTGAGGGTGGGCCCGAAGTAGTCGCCGTTGCGCATCTCCGCCTCACCGATGTGGACACCGACCCGCACCGGCAATCCCACCGTCTGGTGAATGCCAACCGACGCCTCAACTGCGGCCGGTGCGGAAGTGAACACCGCGCACAAACCGTCGCCGGTGTGCTTGAACACAACCCCATGGAGTGCCTCGACCGAGGCGCGGATCGCCTTGTCGTGCTGAGCCAGATCTTCGGACATCAGTGCTTCGTCACGCTGCCACCGTTCGGTCGAGCCCTCGATGTCGGTGAACAGGAACGTCACCGTCCCGCTCGGCAACGAACTTGGCACCGGCGTCGGGAGATCGCGCGTGTCCTCGCCGTCATCCGTCAGGAGTTCGGATTCGAGCGCTCGCAGCTCTGAGCTCGGGTCGAGGCCAGTCTCATCGCGCAACGTAACGCGATACCGCTGGTACGAGCGCAGCGCCTCTGGCAAGCGGCCGCTCCCAGCAAGTGCCCGCATCAACAACATAACCGGCCGCTCCCGATACGGATTCGACACCAGATGAGTCTCGAGCACCTCGATCGACTCTCCGAACCGGCCAGCGTCGTTGAGTGCTTCCGCGAGATCCTCGGTCAGCGCGGCCCGTGCACCGTTGAGGCGGACCGCTGTGGAAACAGCCCACTCCTCATCTACCAGATCCTCCAGCGCCCGGCCATCCCACATGTCGAGCGCATCCGCAATCACCGTTGGCCGCTCAGATTTCTCGGCGACCCTTGATTGCGCACGCAACGCTTCGAACCGTGCCGCATCGAACTCTTCATCGTCGAGTCTCAGCCGATATCCACCGGCAACAGTCTCCACCCGGTCACCGAGCACCTTGCGCAGCCGCAACACAGCGTTGCGCAGCCTCGAGCCATCCAGATCACCATCACTCAGACACTCGGCGATCTTGTCGGCCGACACATCACTGCCCAGATTCACGATCAGCAAGCCAAGTAGCCGGCGCGACTGTGGGCTCAACGCAGCTTCCCCGTTCTCGTCGAACACCCTGATCGGCCCCAGGATCCGTACTTGCACATCAGCCCTCTCGTCCATGTGACCCGGCTGCATTCGCTCGATCACCGTGTTGTCACCATAGGACGCCCGAACGGAGACATCGTCGTGACCACTCTCACCGAAGATGGCCTTGTCCACTCAGCACGGACGGACCTCACACCAATCATCCAGCAAGGAGCACCACGAAATGAACGACATCATTGTCGGAGTCGACCAATCAGACACCGCACACAAAGCCGCCGAGACCGCTGCATCGATGGCCGCCCACAGCGACACCAACCTGCACATCGTGATGTGCGTCAAACGCGGGCCGACCCAGGTGATCACCGTGGGCGGCGATCGCTATCACATCAACTGGCTGTCGGAAGCAGAGGCGTTTCTGGGCAGCCTCAGTGCCACGCTGCCCCACGATCGGATCACCTCCACCGTCAGCCTCGATAACCCCGCCACCGCCATGTGCGAAGAAGCAACACGGCTCGAGGCCCGAACAATCGTCGTCGGCAATCGCCGAGTCCAAGGCGTCACCCGAGTGCTCGGCTCAATCGCTGCCGACGTCGCTAAACACGCCCCCTGCGACGTTCTGATCGCCAACACCAGCGACGCCTGACAAACGAGAACTGGCCAAGGAGGTCGTCTCACTTACGGATCCCCGACTGAGACGATGAGTTGGTCCGATCGGCCCTCGCCGCGTGACTGTGTTCCGCCGGATCTGAAATCTGATACCGCCAATTGATGGAGAAGCGGTTCGACTTGGTTCTGGTCGACGTGGGCGGCGTCTCCTCCGCTGTTGTTCTGAGCCGGTTCCGGTCCCAGAGTCTCCATTCCCGCCAAGCCGGTCCCGAGCAATGTGCTGGCTATGAAACGTTATGACTCAGTCCCAGCCTCGGCGCGTCAGCTCGGCATGGAGCGCTTTCATGGCGGTGTGTGACCCGAGGACGCCGTGTTCGCCGACGTTCGCTGAGTCAAGGAAAACTTGTTGCTGGGCTACGTGTTCATCGGAGACACCCAGCCTTCGTGCGAGGTCTCGGGAGTACACGATGGTTCCTGGTGACCGGCCGACGCCCATGTCGGTGATGAGGTCGACAGCCCTTTCGTGGTCGCCTTCCTCGAGCGCGAGCTCAGCAAGCAGCATTACGGCGTCGTTGCATCGCCGGCTGATTCGCCCGGTTGCCGCTTCGGTGGCCTGAAGACGAACCTGGTGCCGGGCGGTGTCGACGTCGTTCAACGCGAAAGAGACGAGAGCGTCGATCTCGTGGAACGCACCGTAGGCATAGCCGACGTCGGCAAAGGGCTCGAGCCGTTCGAGCGCTGCTGTGGGTTGGCCCATCAAGATGTGATACACCGCGGCCTGCGGCTGCACGACAGACAGACCTGTGAGGTAGTGGTCGTAGCCGGCGAGGTTGTCTGGCACGTCGTCGATTGCCGCTAGCGCTTGGACGTAGTCGCCGGTGTACCCCAACAGAACTCCCTGGACGCCTCGATAGATGCCGTGAGCAATGTCGGTGTTGAGTCCGGGGCGTTCGGCGTGGGCCAGCGCAAGGTGTTCGGCTGCCTCGCCGAGGTACTGCTGTGCTATCGCTGCGTCACGAAGACCGAAAACGAACGCAAGGTGACTGCAACCCAAGACCCGGATTGTGGGGTTGGTCGAAGATCGCATTTGGCCCGCCTTCGCCCTCATTGTTGGCCAGTCATCGATGACGATGACGGACATGATGATCGATTCGCGGAGCTGATCGACGAGATCGAGGTCGATATCTTCGATCGCTTGTTCGCAACGGTGAAACAGTGCGACGGCTTCATTGGCGTGACCGTAGTTCTCATATGCAGCAAGGCTCCCCAGGAGAAGCTCACCAGCCATCACGAACTGACTGTTGTTCATCAACCAATCGAACCCCGCAGTGACGTTGGCCCTGTCGAACTGAAGACGTTTGCCAACGCGTGCATCGGCCGAGATCGTCCGGCCATCACGGGCCATGGCCAGATCGTGGAAGTGTTCGGCGTGGAGGTCGCGCATTGCGGCGGCTTCGCCGGATTCGACAAGGCGGTCTTCGGTGTAGGCCTTCAACGTTTCCAATAACGTGAACCTCGACACCGAATCGCTGTCAGTTCGGACCACCAGAGACTTGGCGACCAGCGCCTCAACCAGATCGATGACCGAACCTCGCGGCAGGCCGACGACGGCAGCGACGGCCTCGAGATCGAAGCCTCCAGCAAACACACCCAACGCCCGGAACACCCGCTGCTGTTCAGGATCGAGCAGGTTGTAACTCCACGCCACGGTTGCTTCGAGGGTGCGTTGGCGTTGACGGCGCCGCCCACCCGACAACACATTGAACCGGTCGGTCAAACCCTGCACCAGCTCCGCCGGTGTCAACACCGTGATTCGAGCTGCAGCCAACTCGATGGCCAACGGCATCCCATCCAAGTGCTCACACAACTCAGCCACCGTCGACGCGTTCTCTGACGTGATCGAGAACGCCGGTTCGATCGCCGCAGCTCGCTCGACGAACAACTGCACGGCTGGAGGATTTGCCCCGTCGATCGAGGTCCACGACAACGACTTAAGATGCATGACCTGCTCGCCCTCGACATCGAGCGCCTCGCGGCTTGTGGCCAACAACGACGTTTCACCCCTGACCGCCAGGAACGCTTCAGCGAACTCGGCGCACGCGTCGATCACATGCTCACAGTTGTCCAGAATGACCAACGCCGCCTTGTCGAGCAGAAACCCGATCACCTGGCTCGTCGCGTCACCACCAACCAGGCGCAGCCCGACCGATCCAGCGATCGCCCCGGGTACCTCGTCGGCGTTCAGCACCTCGGTCAGATCGACCAGCCACACACCAGCGAGGCGATGAAGCAACTCTGCCTCACCAACCGCGACCGCGAGGCGTGTCTTGCCTGAACCCCCAACAGCGGTGATCGTCACCAGGCGATGCTTGGCCAACAATCGGCGGGCACGATCCACGTCTTCGATGCGGCCGATCAGACGGGTGGGACGCACCGGCAGATTCGACGACGGCGTGTTGTCAACCACACGCAACGCGGGGAAGTCGCGCTCACCCAACTGGAACAACCCGACCGGCTCATCCACATCACGCAACGCATGAACACCCAAATCCGTCGCCGTGACCCGTGCCGCGGCTCGGACCGACTCTGTGAGCAACGTTTGCCCGCCGTGGCCGGCCGCTTCGACACGGGCCGCAGTGTTCACTACCGGTCCGAAGTAGTCACCATTCCGCTCCTCGGCTTCGCCGAGGTGCATCCCGATACGGACCCGCAACCCAGGGCCAGGCCACGTCGTTGCGGCCAGATCCTCCTGAATGGCAGACGCCGCCGATACTGCGTCCGAGGCCCGAGAGAACGCAGCGGCGAACGAATCGCCCGCCGTGGTGAACACGTACCCATCCGCCGACTCGATCGCAAAACGCACCACCGAGTCATGCACCAGCAACGATGCCGACATCGCCGCGGAATCAGCCGCCCACAACCGCGTGGAGCCCTCAACGTCAGTAAACAAAAACGTTACGGTCCCCGAGGGACGAGCCAGCGAATCCGACATGAGGCGAGTATCGCACATCGCCCCATCCCAAACTGTGGCGACGACCGACCATCGCCTCGCCGACCCAAGAGTGACCGAGTTGCGATCACGCATCAGCAAAGACCGATATGCGCCGCGTCGTCACGACAATGCAAGAGAACAGCACCGAGCAGAATGCCGGATCCAGGACGGGTCTGAGGCCGTCGCGGCACCGTGAATATCGAGCACGGCATAAGGGCCGTTATGTGCGGCAGGGGTTAGTGCGACCTTATAGACATCCCTGGGTTGAGCGGCTCACGGCTGAGGGAATTCAAACTATGATCATCCGTCTTCGTGTGAAGCTGGTTTCGTCAAGGAGATGGTCAATGTTAAAACTCGGCGTGGTAATTGCTGCCGGGGCAGTGTTGCTGGCCTCGTGTTCAGGTGAGGGCGGTGACATTTCGTCGACTTCTGTTTCATCTACGACCGTGGCGCCTGTTTCATCTACGACTGTCGCGCCTGTTTCATCTACGACCGTGACGCCTGTTTCATCTACGACCGTCGCACGCCCAGTTTTCGGATCGTTGGACGAGCTTGTGGAACATAGGTATGCGGGTGGTTTGGGCGCGGTGATCGTGGGTGTGTTCGAAGATTCGTCACCGCATGTCGCGGGGATCGGCGAGGACGGAGACGGGGTTGCGATCGAGGCCGACCGGCCCTGGCATACGGCGAGCCTGGCGAAGGTGTTCACCGCCGCGGCGGTTCTTCAGCTCGTCGACGATGGTTCAATCGACCTCGACGGTCCGATCGCGGACTATGTGGACTTCCCGGTATCAGACCAGATAACAGTCCGTCACGTTCTACAGCACAGGAGCAACATCCGTGATGTCAGCCAGCCCGTTCAGTGTTCCGACCAGACAAGAGTCGAGGAAGTAATCGAACAAGCCGGTTTGCCAACGGAGCCATCTGATGCCACTGACTATTCAAACAACAACTACGTGCTGCTTGGACTGGCGATTGGATCAGTCACCGGCCAGGACCCCGGTGACTACATCCGCGACAAGGTGTTCACCCCGCTTGGCATGAGCAGCACCTACTGGTATGAGTCGCAAACTGGACCAAGACCCTGGTTCCGGAACACCGAATCGGTCGACAGCTTCGGAAGCTACGACTGCGGCGAACCCGGACCAACCATCGGAACCGATGGTGCAGCTATCACAACGCTCGCCGATATCGACGCGTTCTATAGAGGGCTGTTCAACGGAGACATCCTCGAAGCAGGCACCCTCGCTGCCATGCTCGAGATGGATGGTGAGCTCTTCGGAGATGGATACGGACTCGGCATAGGGCAAATCACAAACGATGCCTTCCCGGATGAACGCCTCTACGGATTCGGAGGCGAGGGCGGCTTCTTCGGCACCATGGCCTTCCACGATCCCGGTAAACAAAGGACCGTCGCGATGTTCTTCACCCAGGGGGACCGGATGAACATTTTCTGGGACTTGGTTGCATGGGCCAACAACCAGAACAGCGGATAGTCCGATCCGAGCCGACGAACCCAAGGCGGGCCGTAACTCGGCTAGCGCATGACGCGGGCCGCCAAACGTCCGATGTCGGCGCGTATGCCCGGGCTGCCTGAAGGGTTTCAGCGCAGCTCGTATTCTCAAGCGGCAGCGTGCTGGCAGAAAGTGTCCCACGACGAGCCTCTGAACGGGGCAGCACGAGCTGATATCAGCTGACATACAGAGCACTCCGCATCGTCCATTTCGCTGCCTGGGCACTGACGATCCGTCATTCGTTGATACGAGCCATCACCGTGAATGGCCCATTCCTAAACCGTGTGCGGCAGTTCGATTCTGCCCGGGGGCTCTCACCGCACGCTTAACGTAGGCAGCGTTCAGCTGCGGCGATCACCGACGCATCATTTGAATGCTCAGCTCCTTGCTCATCTAGGTTGTTCCGATGGCTCTTGACGCACTTCCTGCAGAATTCATCGGCACGCTCTCCGCTCGAACGAAGGACGTTCAGCGCCCGATGGTTGCGGGCGGACCGTTCGGCACAAAGGTCGTTGCCACGGTCACCGCAGCCACGTTCGTAGGGCCAAAGATCAACGCAGCGTCGCTCGAAGGCGTGGCTGGCGGCGACTGGTTGACCATTCTCGAGGGCGGCAACTTCTCCCTCGACGTTCGCCTCTCGCTCCGAACCGAAGACGGCGCCGACATCTACGTGACCTACACAGGGTTTGGCACGCGCAACGAAGACGGCAACGCCAGCATCCGCACCGCACCTCGTTTCGAGACCGGCGACGAGCGCTACACCTGGCTGAACAACCTCTTCACCGTCGCCGTCGGCAAATCAACTCCTGACGGCGTCGAGTACGACATCTACGCCGTCTAGCCCGAGGCCCAAACGCTCCGACAGGTGGCGTTCGGACCGTTCGACTGACCGGCCCAATCTTCGAGTCTCTCACGAGCTTCTTTTTGATCCATCGCCACTCCGCTCTAGTCGAGCAAGATTCTTCCACATCCTGGCCGGGCATGAACCACAGGTCTGCCATCCGACTTGCAACTTCTTGGACGGAGCTTTTGGCCAACGGCAGCCGGGTGCGTGGTCAACGTTGACCGGTATTTCTCTGACCGTGATAGTTCCGTCAAGCCATCCGCGGAGGCACTGCTCTAAATTGGGAATGCGCTGGCGACTGGGCCAGAGCACCTTGACATTCTCACGTTAACGGGTACCGCCGCGTACGCAATCTCAGGAGGCGTGTAACGGGAGCGAATAGTCCTAGTCGAGACGTGGCGACGTTCTGATCGGATCGCGGAGTTGTGTCGTGGCGGCCACGAGAAGCATGCCACCGCCGATGAGTAAGAGCTGGAATGGGTCTGCGATCCACGTTGAATCGACGCTGAGTTCGATCAAGAAGCCTCCGGCCAGAAAGCCGAGCTGCATGCACGTCGAGCCGATCACGTCGAGCCTGGTGAGAACGGCGACCGACGTTGACTCGTCCGACCGGGCGTGGGCCATCTCTAACAGCGACATTCTCACGACAGTCCCCGCAGCGGTAGCGGCGATCAGAATCCCGAATGTCATGGCTTTAGCTCCGCTGCCAGCGAGCGGTGCGTTCAGCGGAACAAGGGCCAGGGCGCAACAGAGCAGAGCGACGGCTCCTACGCGAGCCCGAACGAGCAAGCCGTCCACCGTCGGTCTCCACAGTGCCGCAGCTCCAAGGCTCCCAACCACAAGCGCGGCGCCAATGAGTCCAAGGTTGGCAGATGGCCAGAAGGCGTCGGCGGAGTAGGCGACGAAGAAGGGCCACGCGGGAATGACGCTGATGCCGATCGCGGCCAGAATCCATCTCAGACCTGCGTCATCTGCCCGTTCGTCCGGGGGGATCGACGCTGGCTCTCTGTTGGGAGCCGGACGTCTGAGTCCCGAAATCGCTGAGGTAAGCATCGCCCCCATGGCTGCGAGCCCGATCAAGATCCCGACGCGTCCCTTCGTCGAGGTCCACCCGACGATAATCACGAGGCCAATCGCCACGAGACCGCCGGCGGCTCGCCCCTGGGCATTCAGTCGCTGCCGGAACCTGGAGTCAACGGTGGTGGACAACAACGGCTGGAACGACGTAGCGAAGAGCACCGAGACTGCCAGCTCGGCAAGGACTGCGATGACGATGACGCACGTCACGACAAATGTTGTTGATCCGGCGCCCGTGATGAGCCCCGCCATGATGAGACACATCACCGACATGGTGAGAACGAAGACCCGCAAGTTCCTGTGGGCGTTTTGCAGTGGTATGCGGGTTGCCCAAATCTGGAAAGGGATCGAAATAGCTCCGAGGCCGACAGCGAGCCCGACCTGGCGAGAAGAGAGTCCGAGTTCTTCAATGGCGATGATCTGAAACACGGCGCTGCCGTTGACAGCGAGCGGAGCGCCCAATAGGGGGAGCAGCACGACGAACGCGAGATAGCTAGCACGCTCCGTAGCTGTGATCGTTGCTTCGGAGCCTGGTTTCCCGTTCATCGTTGGCGAGGTTAGACGACGAGGCCTGCCACTCCACCGACGGCCTTCTCTCGAACATCGTGGACGGAGGCGGCGCGACTCATTTCGTCATCGATCAGAGCTGCGGCTATTCGTTGTTGAGAAGCTGTTGCCACGTGTCGACATCAGCGTTCGTGACGTCGGCGACGGTGAGAGCCCAGCCACGATCTCGACAACTGCTTCACGGCTGAGACCTCGAGAACGCAGGTACCCCTGGGACCCGTCGTCAAGCGACCAAGAGGCCTCGACATTCCCATTGTCAAACACACTCACGAGGACCTTGGTTTCTCCGATGACGAGAGGGTCGACCCCGCTCGGCGTGCGATTGCCATCGAAGAACCGCTGAACGACAGCGAACGGTCCAGCGGGACCGTTCGCTTGGCTCGCAATGATCTGGATTGGGACGGCCTCAGCGCTGGAGCGGGCAAACAAGGTCAACGGTTCGCCGTCGACGACGATGAACTGCCCGAACTCGTGCATCCACCTGCCAACAATGCTGCGACACAGACCATCGAAAGAACTCGCACCGCACCATCATCTCGCAGGCGACGAGCCAACCTCAGCCCTCGACTCATTGCTCGGGAATATTCCGCCGGAGCGATGGACGCAACTTGGTGAAGTCATAACCCCGGTGCACCTTGACAAAACCCAGACGGAGATACCACTTGTGCGGCCAGTCATCGAGATCTGCTCCGAGGAAAGAGAGCCGACACCCGGCAGCTTGACCCCGCCGCAAGCCCTCGCCGATTAGCGACTCTGCGTAGCCAAGTCTGGGTGTGTGAACAGGTTCTCTAGTTGAGCAATGCCGCTCTCTGGGTCAAAGTAGAAATCTATTCGGGCTGCGATCTCATCACCTTCGAAAACGACGAGTCGCGTCACTTCCGCACCGCAGGCATACAAGTGCGTGCGATCGACTAGCTGCGCGTGGACTTCAACTGTTGAGGCGGGTAGCAGCACTTTCCAATCACGCATCAGCGCGGGCCGGAGCGTGTCGAGGGACACCGCTTCGACCTTGTGTTCTGGACGCCCGGCCGGAGCACCGCGATAGATCATCGTTGTGATCGCCTCACGTTCGTACCCTGCCGACAAGAGGTCATTGGTCAGATCGAGGCCGAGGGCGTCGTCGATCACGGTTATCTGTCGATGCCGCAGATCAGCCCCGCCCATGGCATCGTCCACAGTCGATAAGATCTCGGCGCTCGACGCCACCGAGTTGACCACTACTCGATTGTGATCATGAGAATCTGGGAAATCGCGTTGCAGCAGAACAAATCCCCACGGCAGGTCGAATACATCGCTCGCTTGAGCCCGAGCAAAACGTTCCCTAAACGCTTCGATGATTTCGAGGTCTACAACGGCCATGGGTGTTTGACTTTTACACAACGAACGACGGCCCGTCGACCTGGTTTCTTGGCGCGCTGAACGGGGATGCACCTAAGCGGCCTGAAAGGCGTTCATTTCGGGACCGCAAATGAACGCTCTATGGTCAACAGATGGCTGCATTTCCCGAACTTGGCTTCTACACGCTTGCCGGCGCCCCAGAGTCACCACGTGCGTTGATTAGCGAGGTCCGAGAGGCCGAAGAACTTGGGCTTGGAGCCTGCTTCATCTCGGAGCGTTTCAACGTCAAGGAGGCATTCACGTTGAGCGGCGCGGTAGGAGCCGTGTCGGAGAACATGCGCATCATCACCGCAGCCACGAACCACAACACCCGGCATCCGATCGTCACGGCATCACACGCGACGACGATGCACTTCATGACAGGCGGCCGGTTCACGCTGGGTATCGGCCGAGGCATCGCCCTTATGCAAGACGCGTTCGGGATGGACCGGATTACAACCGCCCAGATGGAGGACTTCGCGGGCATCATGCGGCGGCTGTGGAAAGGCGAAACGATTGTTGGCCATGACGGCCCCGCTGGTTCTTGGCCGGTGCTACGCCTTGACCCGTCGTTTGACGAAGACATCCCACTCGCCATTGTTGCGTTCGGCCACAACACCCTTGAACTCGCGGGGCGAGCGTTTGACGATGTGATCCTGCACACGTTCTTCACCGACGAGACGCTGGCCCGATGCGTCAACACGGTGAAGACGGCCGCAGAACGCGCCGGGCGAGACCCCGACTCCGTCCGGGTGTGGTCGTGCTTCGCAACAATAGGCGACAACGTCTCGGCGCAACTCCAAACCAAGAAACTGGTTGGACGTCTCGCGACCTACCTCCAGGCGTACGGCGACTTGATGGTGACGACCAATGACTGGGACCCGGCCGTGCTCGAAGCGTTCCGTGCCGACCCGCTCGTCTCGAGCTTCAAGGGTGCGATCGACGGCAAAGCCACCGCCGACGAATTGGAGCACATAGCAACGCTCATCCCCGATGAGTGGCTTGCTCCAGCCGCGACCGGGACCGCCGAGGAGTGCGCTGCAGCCGTACGCGGTCAGTTCGACCTGGGCGCCGCCGGCGTAATCATGCACGGTGCAACACCGGCCGAATTGGCTCCCACCGTCGCGGCATACGCGGCCGCCAAGCCTCGATGACCCCCACATAGCAATGCCCGATCAACCGCAAGAGCAGGTCGTCTGAGGAAGTAGGCAGTCCAACATCTTGCTACCACGAGGGGATACTTCTACAGTCCGGGCGTCAGAGGAGTTCGATGACTACTGCACCCTCATTCGGGGGGCGACTCGCGATCGCTCTCATCCTTTTCATTGTTCTCGCCATCGGTGTATCACTGGCGGGCCGACTCCCAATACGGCGCGAACTTCTCATCGCCGCGATCAGAGCTGTTGTGCAACTCGCGGCAGTTTCCTTCGTGATCACAACGGTCATGGCACGACCTTGGAGTTCTGTGCTGTTCGCGGCTGGAATGTTCGGCGTTGCCGTGGCGACAGGGTCTGGTCGAGGTGGGGCCCGTCACAACTGGCCGTGGGTCGCCGTAGCGCTCGCAGCTGGAACGTTGCCCGTCCTAACGATTGTCTTCGGTCTTGAGGTTTCGCCGTTTGTAGGACCGGCGATCATTCCGATCGCTGGCATCATCATCGGTGGCTCAATGACGGCCCACACGCTGACCGCTCGGCGTGCCTTTGCCGCCATCAGAGCCGACCGCGGACAGATCGAAGCCGGACTTGCCTTGGGTCTGATCCGGCGCCAGGCGATCACGAACGTCATCGAGCGTCATTCACCCGAGGCGCTCATGCCGATACTCGACCAGACGCGCACCGTGGGCCTCGTCACACTGCCTGGAGCGTTTGTGGGCGTGCTCCTCGGCGGCGGCTCCGCGGCTGAGGCCGCAGCGTCCCAACTCCTCGTGCTGATAGGGCTGCTCGCCGCCGAAGCATCAGTCACGGTTGCGACCCAGCGTCTCATCGCTGACGGTAAGATCCTGCCGCTCGACGTCCGCACGATTCTTCCCGCGGCATAGGCCATCGGCGTTTGCGCAAGTCGAGCTCAACCACTCACTCGGTTCGCCGCAGCACACGGAGTCTGCTCTCGAAGTCTTCGTAGCTGTGATAGCAGCCTTCGAACACCCGCTCGCCGGTGTAGGCCATGCGGCCGTGCAAGAGGCGCCAGTTGTCGAACAGCAGCACCTGCCCTGGTTCGAGTCCGATGGTGGTCCAGTGGGAACGGTCGACGATCAGATCGTGTAGGGCCGAATAGGCGTCGTACCAGGCCGCCATGGTTGACGGGTCAAGCAAGAACGGCGACCGATCGTAGTTGTTGAACGACACCGCCCTGACCGAGCCGTCGGATTTGGTCGTGATGGTCGGCCGCTCTGTGGCGAGGTGGACGCCGGGCTCCAGGTAATGGGCAGGCACCGCAATTCGGTTGAGCAGCTCGAATTGCTCGGGTGCCTCAGCCCGGAGGCGCTCCGCGAGCGCAAAGCCATCAACAAGGATGCTCTCGCCCCCGCTGGCCGGAGTCCCGTCGCGTGCCGACCCCCGCCGGAGGCAGGCAAACATCTGCAGCCCAGGTGCTTCGTGGGCGTAGGTGCCGTCAGTGTGCGGTTCGAGATACGACTCGGAGTAGGCGGTGTCGTCGTGATCGGACAGCTCGGCCGACAGGGGCCACATCAACCCGAAGATCGTGCTGCGAGGAGGAGCGACACGCCTGGCTACGACCTCGGCCGATTCCCTATCGATTGGCATACCCTCGACAAGCCCGAACCCGACCCGCTCGACCGATTCGAGCCAGACTCGCACGGCGTCGTCGTCGGCAACCAGGTCGACGAACGACACCGGCTCGACGGGGCCGAGCAGATTATCGCCGTCCCAAAGGTGTCGCTTCGGGACGGGGTCGAGTCCGGCGAGCGTTGAAAGCATCGCCACCGACAACGTGGAAGACGGGGTGGCGTCGGCCCAGTGGACGACAATGCCGCTCGGCCCTGACTCGGCGGAGGTTGCCCTGATCGAATGGTCGATCGCGAACGAGTCGACTCGTCGCTGGCGAGTCGCGGGATCGAATGACTCGACGTCGTCGCTGTGGTCGCGGATCCAATACCAGGGCAGCTGGAGCGGGCTCAGAGCACCGGTGAGCTGCACGACGAGGCCTTGGTCGTTTGAGTCAACGATCGACACGGGCGTTTGGGCGGGAAAGATAGTTGTCATTGTTCGCTCGCTATTGAAGGTGCCGGGAGATGACGTGATGCCAGAACGTAGTCGAGGGTTCTCACAGAAGGTCGTGGCTCGGAAAGACTCGCAACGGGTCGAGGATGTCCTCGCGGGAGGCCGAGAACAGGTCGAAATCGACGATCGTGCCTCCCGCATCGAGGAGCAAAGGCAACACGGGGTTTGGTCCGGGGACGAACAGTCTTGTGGTTCGGCCCGCCGATCGCTTACCGATCGTCGCTAGCGTTGCGGCGACGACCGAGCGCGTTTCGTCGGCATGCACAGCGAAGAGTGGGCCGACACTGATCGCCGTCGGGTCGGAGACCGAGAACGGCGTTGACCAGCGCACGACTGCGCCGCCGATAGCCGTGCCGTCGGAGTCACGAACCAGCAAAGGGTCGACCTCGACTTCACGTTGCCAATAGGAGATGTCGGCGGCATCCAGGGAATATCCAGCGGTGCTGGCCAGTGCGAGGAGTTCGGCCGCGTCGACAAGATAAGCCGTGCTCCCCTCGCCACCGAAATTCTCGAGGTCGATCGCAGCTGGATCGGCGGTCACCAGAAGACAAGGCCATCGGGGGGCCATGCCGAGCTTGGTGTAGAGCGTCAGCGCTCGCAGATTGGTCGAGGCCATTGTGGCTCGCACTGGTCCGGGCTGATCGATCTCGATGAGCCCGTCGAGGAGTAATCCGCCGACCCCGCGTCCGTGCACCTGGGGACTGACGAACAGGTCAGCCAGGAACCAACGGCCACCACGGGTAACGCTCGCCCCGAAGCCGACAGGCCTCCCATCAATCTCGGCTACGAGCAGCGTGCCAGTGTCGAGCTCGTGCCCATATAACCCGTATGGCTTAGTAGTGGGCGGCAGTGAGTCGTCGACGGTCGACCGCCAAATGTCGGTGCAGGCGAGCAGATCATCGGGGGTGGCGCGTCGCACCGTTGCCCGCTGCGACGTCATGCGGGCACTGCTAACCAGTAGTCGTCAGAAGGCAGCGGCATGCCCGAAGTGTCACACGTATCCGATACCTGTGACAATCAGGCGAGCAGCGGTGACACCAGGCCGGTGAGGCGCTCGTAGGCCACCGTTCGCCGTTCCCAGGTCGGCGACGAAAGCGGCGGGTTTGTCGCCATGAGGTTCTGTTGGATGATGAAGGCCGCATCCTCCACGCCCTTCTGCTCCCGATCGGAGTTTGGATCGTCCCAGGTCTCGAGGCCTTCGGCGGCGACATACCGCGCCCGGTCCTCGTCATCGAGGTTCGCTTCGTCCCACGCATGAGCGATCTCGTGGGGAACAACGAAGCCAAGCTCTGAGCACACCAAGACTCTCGGCGGCGAGTACTGCGGCTGGAAGAGTCCGAGATGGCCACGACACTCGTCTGCTTGATCGTAGAAACGCACCTCAAGATCCGGGAGTAGCAAACCGGCGGTGCCAAACTGGTCCAGAGCCTCCTTGAGCACGGTGGTGCGAGCCGGTGTCGCCCCGATTGTGATCGTCACAACAGGGTCGGCCGTCGGCCTGAGCACAGGTGCCAGCGTAGGAACTGTTGGCGCCGCGGCCTGTGCCGTGGATTGCTCGGCGGGTTCAAGCACGACGCTTCCGAGAGCGGTGGCGGTGAGGACGAGTGCAACCAGTAGATGCTTCATGTCCTGACGGTGTTCGCACCGCCTCGCCGGGCTTTCGCCGTGCGATCACAGTTCGGCCGCAGCCAGCCATTCGGCCTGAGGTCGCAGTGAGTTTCGGGGCTCTACTAAGCCTCTGAACAGGCTCTTTGCCGTTGCGAACGTTCTGCGAACTCGGTTGCGAATAGTGTGGTTATGAATACACGTGGGGGAACACTGATGGGGATACGCCTACTCGGCCAGATTGAGGCCGATGACGGCGCGCCGCTTGCGCTAGCCGGACCGACCCAGCGACGAGTGCTCGCCGTTCTCGCTTTACGGCGCAACGAGGTCGTGTCGGTTGACCAACTAGTGGAAGCGGTCTGGCCCGACACAGATCCGCCGAAGAAGGCCGCGCACAACGTGCGCACCTACGTGCATCGACTTCGCACTTCGCTCGGCTCCCTTGGCGACAAAGTCGAGACGGCGGGCGGGGGCTATCTCCTACGCCTCGATTCGGGTGAACTCGACACTGCTCGGTTCGAGGAACTCGCGGCCAATGCGACCCGTCTCGCCAAGACCGGTGAAACAATCGCCGCCCTCGACATCATCGATCAGGCCCAAGCGCTGTGGCGGGGCGAACCACTTGAGGAGTTCGGTGACGATCTCTGGGCCCAGCCGGATGTTGTCCGGCTCCGCACCACAGCCGCCGACATGCGGACGACCCAAGCCAGGCTGCTCCTCCTTGCGGGCCGGCCAAATGAAGCCGAGCGCGTACTCGAGTCGCTCATTCGAGCGGAGCCGCTCCGGGAAGAGCCACGAGCGTTGATGATGCGAGCGCTCTACGAGTCCGGACGCCACGTGGATGCCCTTCGTGCCTTCCAGGAGTTTAGGACGTACCTGATTGACGAGATCGGTGTCGAGCCATCGACCTCCCTCGTCGAACTCGACCGCGCCATCTCTATAGACAAGGTCACGAGCCTTGGTAGCGCGCCGACGATCGTTGGTGCCTACGAACTCCACGAGCGAATTGGTGAGGGAGCGTTCGCCGTAGTCCATCGAGCGACGCAGACCTCGCTGGCTCGTGAGGTTGCGGTCAAGATCGTCCGAGCCGAACTTGCGAATCAGCCCGAGTTCATTCGCCGCTTCGAGGCCGAAGCACAGATGGTTGCCGGTATCGAGCATCCGAACGTCGTTCCGCTCTACGACTTCTGGCGTGAGCCCGACCAAGCATTTCTGATCATGCGGTGGATGACCGGCGGTTCACTCGAGCAGCGACTGGACGAAGGAACCTGCTCGATTGAGCAGACCGTGGGACTGGTCGAATCGATCGCCGGCGCGCTTGATGCCGCGCACGCTTCTGGTGTCGTCCACCGAGACGTCAAGCCGGGGAACATCCTCTTCGATGGTGATGCCCGGCCATCACTAGCCGACTTCGGTATCGCCCTCGCAGCCGATGAGAGATCACATCCCGAGGCGGCGTTGTCGGAAGGATCCCCGATCTTCGCTGCTCCTGAGCAGCTTCGAGGACAACCGGTCGGCCCCGAAGCCGACGTGCACTCGCTCGGCATCGTGGCGTACACGATGCTCACCGGTCGTACGCCGTTCGCCGACACGCTCGACGAGCCGACCATGCTGCAGCGTCAGCTCAACGAAGCGATTCCGTCGGTCCTCGAATCAGTTCCGGGTTTGCCACCGACCATCGACAACGTTCTGGCCATCGCGACGGCAAAACTGCCTGCTGACCGCTATCCAACCGCCGGCGGCTTTGCCACTGCGCTCAGTGCCGCGGCCTTAGGAGCGGCGGACGATGGCTCGACTACGGCTCGCACGGTCCTTCGACCACGGGCGAACCCCTACAAGGGCCTACGAGCCTTCGACGAGTCTGATGCCGAAGACTTCTTCGGTCGGGACCGACTTGTTGATGAACTTCTGTCGCGACTCGGCCGTTCTGATCGGCAGTTTCTGGCCGTCGTTGGCCCCTCGGGATCGGGCAAGTCATCGGTGGTCCGGGCTGGTCTCCTGCCTGCCTTGCGGCGAGGTGCGCTGCCAGGATCGGCCAACTGGTTCACCACGACGATGGTTCCTGGAGGTCGCCCGTTCGAAGCACTCGAGACTGCGCTGCTGCGGATTGCGGTGAATCCACCCGGTTCGCTCCTTGAACAGCTCAGCGATGGCGACCGTGGGATCTTGCGTTCGGTCAAGCGCATCCTGCCCGATGACAACGCAAGCGTGACCATCGTCATCGACCAGTTCGAGGAGCTCTTCACCGGTACAGGCGACGATGAGCGTGACCAGTTCCTGCGGGCGATTGCCGTCGCTGCAGCCGACCCCGCAGCGGCGGTGCGGTTCGTCATCACCCTTCGCGCCGACTTCTACGATCGCCCCCTGCGGCATCCCGAGTTCGCTCCCCTGCTCAAAGACCACGCGGTGGTCGTCACACCGTTGGCCGCAGACGAGGTGCGGCAGGCGATCACCTCACCCGCAGCGGCAGTGGGAGTCGAGTTCGAGCCTGGCCTTGTTGCCCAGATCGTCGCCGATGTACACAACGAGCCGGGCGCATTGCCTTTGCTGCAGTTTGCGCTTGGTCGTCTGTTCGACTCGTCAAACAACCACGACGCCGCCAACCTCATCACCATCGACACCTACGCCGCCATCGGTGGCGTGACGGGCGCGATCAGCACGCGAGCCGAGGAGCTATTCCAAGCCTTCGGTGTCGCCGAGCAGACTGCTGCTCGGCGGTTGTTCGGGCGTTTGGTCTCACTCGGGGAGGGCACCGAAGACACTCGTCGCCGGGTCCTCAAGTCCGAGCTCGGCGACGACGACGCAACTCAACTCGTCATCGATCGCTTTGCCGAAGCACGTCTCCTCACGTTCGACCGCCAGGCGCTAAGCCGAGAACCCACCGTCGAGGTCGCCCACGAGGCGCTTATCCGTGAGTGGCCGCGGCTGCAGGCTTGGCTCGAGGAAGATCGCGACGATCTCCGGGCCCATCGCCATCTGACCACGGCCGCCGGAGGCTGGAACAATCAAAACCGCGACCAGGCCGAGCTGTATCGTGGTGGCCGGCTTGAGGGCGCCGAATCCCTCGAAGTCAGCGGAAACGTGACGCTCAACGAAATGGAGTCCGATTTCGTGCGCGCCAGCGCCGCCGCTCGTGACCAACAACGTGAGCGAGAGCAGCAGAGCGTTCGTCGGCTCAAGCGGCTCGTCGCCGCAGTGGCCGTCATTGCTGCACTCGCAATTACTGCCAGCGTGCTCGCGGTCGTACAACGGAACCGGGCGGACGAAGTTGCGTTGCAGGCTGACGTCGAACGGATGGCGGCCATCGCCCGCCAGTCAGATCCGCTCGATCCGACTGCAGCCATCCTCTTGGCCGTTGAGGCTCATCGCGCCGACCCATCCGATGCAACGCTCGACGCGCTCCACCGGGCGCTCACCGGTCGCCAGGCGTACCTCGGCCAGTTGGCGAGCGAGCAGGTATGGAACATCACCGCGCTCGACGACGGCGTCCGGGTCGTTGCGAACACCGCATCGAGCATCGACATTTGGAACGTGGAGTCGCGAACGCTCGAAGCCTCATGGCCGATTGACATCGGGCAGGGTATCGGTGGCCAGCTTGCCCCAATCAACGTCGATGGTCGCCTGATCTACCTGACAGCCCCATACTTCTCCAGCGCAGCAAAGGACGGCAGTGTTGCCGCTATGTCAGCTGACGCGAACGTGCAAGTCGTCGATCTGGCGAGCGGGGAACTCATCGGTGCCGTGGATCTCCCTGCCCCTGTCAGCGCGATGGCGGTGTCGAACGATGGATCGCGCATCGCCATCGGCTCGCTCGACGGCACGGTGCAGCTGTTCAGTCTCGACGATCTCGCTTCTCCGCTCTGGGTTTCGCAACACGACAGCCACCCGACCGACCTCGAATGGTCGCCAGACGGTCAGAACCTGGCAAGTGGTCACGGGAGCGGCGAGATCTCGATGTATGCGCTCGACGATCCCGATCCGGTTTGGACCTTCGATGGCTATGAGGAATGGACCTCGCCAGCAAGCGACGCACGCGGGTTGCTGTTCTCCGCCGATGGCGGGCGGCTCATAGTCGAACGCCAGGAGCAAGAACTCATCACCCGCACCTCAGACGTCCGCAACGCCGAACTCGTCACCGACACCAGCGGCTACGGCCAAGTGATCCAAGAGTTCGATCCTGCCACCGGTGAGCCTGTCACCGAACCGATGCCGGTCTTCGGTGATGAGATCACCTTGCGCTGGGCCGACCCAACGGAGACGTCCGTGCTCAGCGGCGGTATTCGCTCGAACCTCGTGGTGTATGACCTAGACGGGAATCGTGAACCGAGATCGCTGACCGACGAGGGACGGGGCGATGGTGGCTCGATGGTTGCCCTGCTTGACCTCGACGTTGCCGTCACAGCCGGCCGGACCGGCATGTCATTGCATTCGATCCGGGGATCCGACGCTGTCTCGACGCTGATTCCGCTTTCAGCCCGCCAGGAACTGGGAGACCCCAATGCGCTACGAATGATGGCGTTCGACGACGACACGAGCATGGTTGCCACGGGAGTGTTCGACTTCCAACCGCCGTCTCAGCAAGCGGAGATCTTCGATCTCGACGACCCATCGAGCGAGTCCATGGTTATGGCCGAGTTCGTCGATGCGGAGATCCCGAACCTCGCCATTGGTTTCGGGCCGAGCGTGATGATGGTGAGCTTCGCCGGCACATCGATTCGACCCGGTCTCGACGGCGCACCCTACGGCCCTACCCGACCGATCATCGGTGACGGAAGCGGTCAGGCCGCCGCGAGTCCGAACGGAGAACGGGAGATCAGTTGGGCCGGAGGTGCCAACGGTGCCCTCCTGCTGTCCGACACGGCGACAGGCGAGCTGGTGGCTGACCTAACCGGCCTCGTCGGCGACGACATTACATGGCTCCACTTCTCGACCGACAGCTCCAGACTCGACATCTACTCCGGTCGCTCCGGATATGTGTTCGACGGCGTCACCGGCGAGTTGCTCTGGGCTCGAGAAGAGACGGGCGCAATCATCTCTGGGCCAGGGGGCGAGTACTACGCCGTAACCGACGGTGAGGCCACAATCCAACTGCTCGACCAAACAACGCGTGAACCGGTCGGTGACCCGTACATCGGGCATGCGGCCGAGATCTTCAACCTCGATTTCAACACCGATGCCAGCCTCATCTCGAGTCGGTCCGCCGACGGCACCGTCCGGGTCTGGGGCACCGACTCTCGACGCCAACTCGGCGGGGAGGTAGACGCCTTCGCCGCCAACGGCGTAGTGAAATGGTCGCCCGATGGCACCAAGATGGCCTACCCCGAACAACGGGGCATGCGAGTCTGGAACTTCGACACTACGTCGTGGGCCGACATTGCCTGCGAGGTCGCTGGCCGCAACTTGACCGAGGCCGAGTGGTCTGAGTTCGGGCCCCGAACAGTCGACTACCGACCGACCTGTGAGCAATACGACCTCGCACCAGGCTGAACCCGAACCAGTCAGCGAAACCAACCTGGTGGCTAGGTGAGCGACGCCAGTGACTCGATGGCGTCGAAAAGGGCCTGCAAATCGGGCTCCCGTCCTACTCCAGATCGAAGCGGCGTGGGGATTGCCCCTAGTCTTCCTCGCCGATCGACATGACCATCTTCACCGGCGGCGCCTCGCCAGTGAGGACTGTCTCCGACTCAGCCACAGCCGACTTAAAGATGCCCTTCGACATGAGCGACGTTTCGTTTTTGCGCCGAGCGTCGTAGATCGCCTTGCGAGCCTCGTGAACCGTTGCTGACTCTGGCTCGGCGGCCACGGCAAACTCGATAATCTGGCTTGCAAGTCGGTGGTCACCCGCAGCCGAGAGGTCAACTGCTCGAGCCGCGAGCGCGTCGGCGCCGCCAGCCAGAGCGGCGACTTCGGCTCCGATCGCGGAATCGCTTGCTGGCTTGAGGCGAGCAGGATTCCCATCCCACCAGCCGCCGAAGAGGCGCCAGATATTGCGGATCACGAACTCGGGCTCGTCATAGAGCGGGCGGAGGTACGGCAGTTCGAGCGTCTCTTTCGGCACCGAAACCGAATGGACGATGTCGTCCAAGGTGGCACCCGTATTCATTGCGTCGACCACCTCGGCGACCAGCACCTCGAGTGTCCCGGCAACAGTCTCGAGGACCAGCTTGATTCGAGCACTGCCAGCAATCGGCAGGCCGTGGGCGGGCACGAAGAGCTCAGCCCCCTTAGCCGCCATTGCCCGCAACGACTCGGCCCACTCGATCGGGTAACGCTGCACCTTCTGCGGGTTTCCGCAGTTCGGAAAATTCCAGATGAACTGATCGCCGGCGCTGATCATCTTGTGCTTCGGGATCCAGGTCCATGTGTGATCGTCGGTCTCGCCTTTGCAGTGGTAGTACTCAAAGTCGATGTCACCAATGCGTTCGGTCATCGCAGTGGCGTAGGTTACCGATGGGTCGAGCGTGCCCTTTGGCAGAAACGGTCGGTCGCCCGCGTTCGGGTCCTTGGCCGCTCCGCCGAACTGGCGTCGGTTGATGATCTGGTTGTAGCCGTTGGTGTATTCGTAGCGCTCAAACCGGGTGGCGACGGCCTCGTGGCCGAGTACTCGGGGCGTCTCGAGACCGGCTTCTCTGGCATCGGTGGCGAATGAGCGAGACCCGCCAACGTGGTCGGCGTGCCCGTGGGTGTACACCAGCGTGTGGAATGGCTCCTTCGACCAGCCTCGAATCGCCTGGACAACAGCGTTACCCGTGGCGCCCGAGCTTGTATCGAAGGCAACAAGACCGTCGCCAGTATCGACCGACACCACATGGCTGAACGACTCGACGAGGGCGACACCCTCGGCGAGTTCCGAGAGCTCCTGGGTGATGCGATTCGGGGGTGTATCAATCACCCCGGAGTCGATCAGGCGGGCCGAGACTTCAAGTGGGTGTTCGCTCATCCGGTCATTCTGGCAGACACTCGGCCACTGCGAAAATGGCTCAGCCGATTGCACGCTCTCGACGACGGATCAGCCGAACTGCCTACTCAGCTGCGAGTCCGACAAACCCGCTGGAGTGCAGGGCATCAATCTCGTCGGCGGAGAATCCGTGTTCGGCGAGAATCTCGACCGTGTGGGCGCCGATATCCGGTGCGGGTCCGCGAGGACCGATGTCGGCGCCGGCGATATTGATCGGCACCGCGACCGTGCGAAATGCTCCGGCCGGATGGTCAACATTCGGGAAGAGGCCGACCGCTTCCGCCTGCGGATCATTCGTGAGCTCGACGAGTGTCGCTGCTGGCCCCCAGATCAACCCTGCGTCGTCGAAGACTTGGCCCCATTCTGCGAGTGACTTTGTCGCCAGCACATCGTCAATCAGATCGATCAGGAACGGCATGTTATGAAAGCGAGTGCGAACCGTGTCGAAACGATCGTCCTGGAGCAGGTGGGCAAGGCCGACTGCTTCGCAGAAGCGGGGCCACCAGTGTTCCTCTGGCATGTTGAAGATGATCCAGCGGTCGTCGTTGCAACGGAAGCGGTTAGCCAAGGGTGAGATGCGGTGATGCCGGTCTCGCTTGGTCGGCTGGCGACCATCGATAAGGGGCGCCGAGAGGTCGATCGCCATCGTCCACGCGGCGGTGCCAAGCAACGAAGCATCGACAACTTGTCCTTCGCCAGTCTGTTCAACCAGCCGCAAGGCAGCCAAGATCGAAACCGTGAGCGCGAGACCAGCAGCGTGGTCGCCTTGGGCGGTCCCCGGGTTTGGGGCGACGCCGCCCGGCTCGGTCATCGTGTCGGTAACCGCTCCACGGCCGAAGAACGCGGTGACATCGAACCCAGGTCGCTCCTCGTCTGGCCCTCCGATTCCGTAGCCAGTGAGCGTGGCGTGAACCAAGCGAGGATTGATGGCGTGAAGCGAGGCTGGGTCGAGGCCGTACCGACTCTGGCGGTGTGGCAAAAGGTTGCAGATGAAGACGTCGGCATCGGCGATTAGCCGGCGAACAACATCGCTGCCCTCTGGCTTGTTCAAGGCAATGGCGATAGAACGCTTGCCCCGGTTGTCGACCGTGAAGGAGTAGTCGATCTTGGGCGAACCTTCTGGCACGCGCGGAGGCCGGATCATCCCGCGGGCCGCGTCGCCTCGGAGTGGCTCGACCTTGACCACGTCGGCACCCATGTCAGCCAGGATGACGGCTGCACTCGGTGCCGCCATCCAACTTGTCGCCTCAATAACTCGAACGCCAGCTAGCGGGCTTGTCATCTATGTTGCTCCCCTTGTGATGAAGTGCCGACAGTAGTCGAACCAAGCACGGGAATTTTAGTTGAGTAGCTCCGTGGCCGGGTGGTACGTCGACCAGGCAAACCAGAACGTGTCGACGTGAACTGCCCGCTCTAACTGCTCACCAGTCCGTGGCCCCTCCGTGGCACGCCCGAGGACATTCCAGGTACTACCTGTCGCTACGTCGGTAAACCCCTCGTCGGTCTGCTCAAATTCACCATCGGCATAGAACGCAGCGACGGCGCCGATGTCGCGCCCTCCCGCGACGTCAGAGGCGTCGAGCGACGAGGCAAGGCCCGGCTGGTGCCAAACGATCACCCGACGGCCGTCGACGGTGGCTTCGACCACACCGTCAGCGACCAGGAGCTCCATCGTGACAGCCACGCCATCACTGTTGCTACCAAGCCCAGTCACGCGAGACATTGGTGGAATTGAAGGGTCAACGTCACCGGTGAAGAAGCCGCCAAGAGGCGAGTCAAACTGGTCGTAGCTCCCATACGGATTTACGCCGTACGCCCGCCGACTTTCGGGACGGTCAAGCACCAACACATCGGGGTGTGCGTCTCTCACGTCTTCCCACGCAAAGGTAGACAGCGGCAACAGCTCAAGCTCAGTTCCTACAAGAACCCCGACCACCGCCCGTCCATCGAAGTGGGTCCAGAGACTCTCGGTCTGGCGGTCGTACATGACGAGGGCTGACTGATAGAGCGAGCCTGAAGTACCGAAGTCGAGCACCAAAGGCTCGCCAGACGGCGCAACAACTTCGCGATCAAACGCAACTCCTGAATTACACAGAGGACAGTAGGTGACGGTCACAGGCCTCCCTTCAATATCGTCATTAACGATCTCGTGGAGAATCATGATCTGGGTTGGGTAGACGCGAACAATTCCGTCCAGCTCAAGAACCAGCACCGCCTCTTGATCTTCGATCCAATCAATGCTCTCAGCCGAAGAAAAGGTGGGTGCGTCGATCGACTGGATGCCGTCGGGAGGAGGGCCGCCGGAAACAATCAGCGTTCGATCAACGAGAGCTTCAGGGAAGACTTCAAGGTCGAGATGTCGTGGTGGAATGGCCGATTGCTCGACTGGCCGCTGGGCCCGAGCCCGGTTGTTATAGGCACGGACATTGGCATCGGGGTAGTACTCGATAACGGTGCCACCTGTAGCGTCAGCGACGTCGGGTGCTGCCGACGATTCAGCAACAGCGCTCGAACAGGCCGCCACAACAATCGTCAGGAGGCCGAACCATGAAATTTGGCGCCACTGACGGAATTTTCGATCAGCATCCATGCTGAGACGAACAGTTGACGGCCGCCAACCATTCCGCGGCCGACCAGGGCACGAGAGCTTTCACCCGGCAGAGCCTGAGAAAGACCGGCGCCCGACCTAGACGGGTTCGCCGCGTCCGGAATGTATCTCGTATCCGATACCTGCACATTTTTGAGGAGCCTGGATCCGAGTTTGGTCCGGCAGACTAAGTCAACGAGCACCGAGGAGCCGATATGCCAACCGAATCCCAACTCGAGAATGTGCGATCAAAGCTTGCGACCGAAACCGGACTCGTCGAGGTCGTGACGCTGCGGGGCAACGGGCGGCCGCTCGTCTCGGTCGTCAACGCAGGCATGATCGACCACCCGAGCACAGGTGAGCCAATCATCGCGCTCGTCTCTCGCGGCAATGCTGCCCGACTAGCTCATCTTCGAGAGAGTGGGCAGATCACGATTGCCATCCGACGCGGGTGGGATTGGGTTGGCGTCGATGGAACCATCGAACTCGCGGGGCCAAACGACACGCATCCCGGCATTGACGCGGCAGCGATTCCCGCACTACTGCGCGAAATCTTCAAGGCGGCGGGTGGCACACATAGCGACTACGACGAATACGACCAAGCGATGGTCGACGATGAGCGAACCGCAGTGTTGATCACGCCAACCAAGATCTACGGCAACGACCCAACTCTTTAGCGGCTTTCCTGGCTAGCCCTCGGGCTGGGCATGCCAGATCGCGTTTGTCGGCTTGATCACCACGTGACCGTCTTCGGCCGACACAACTGATGCCTTGCCGTCGACGAGAAGGTTCAGTTCTTCCGGCGATCGAGCCGGCCACAGCAGCGTGACCGACGGGCGCTCGGCGCTGTTGCGGCAACTGCGGCGACCAGCAGACACCGTGAACTGCTCGTCGGCGAAGCTCACGCGAACGTTGGCAGGATGTGGAACAGAGTCTTCGCTCGTCGTGAGCAGGAAGCAGGTGGCGCCGAGGCCATCGAGGGCTTCCGCAAGATCAGCAAGGGCAACTTTGATGCTCATGTCTGCAATGTAGACCACGGTCGAAGCGCGCGGGCCGGGCGTGGGTCACGGTCGAAGAATGTGCTTAGACTCACACAGAATCTGCTTAGACTCACGAAATGGATTTCGAGACACTCGTGGCCGACCGCCGAAGCATTCGTGGATATAAGAACGAACCAGTGCCCCGAGCGGTGATGGACGAGATCATCGAGATCGCCAAACGCGCCCCGTCGAGTATGAACACCCAGCCGTGGCACTTCCATGCCGTTACTGGCGCCCCGCTAGAACTCATTCGCAAGGGCAATACCGAGCGCATGATTGCTGGCATCCCACCTGAGCGAGAGATCAAAACCGCTGATCACGGGTATCAGGGCATCCACCGAGAGCGCCAGATCGGTATCGCCGTTCAGCTCTTCGAGGCAATGGGCATTGAGCGAGATGACAAAGAGCGGCGCACCGATTGGGTGATGCGAGGCTTCCGCCAGTTTGATGCCCCCGTGTCCGTGGTCGTCACCATCGACAAAGACCTTGCCACTGACACTGTCGCCCACTTTGATGTTGGCGCCGCAACCTACGGGCTCGTGCTTGCCGCCACGTCAAAGGGACTCGGCTGCGTCATCAATGGCCAGGGCATCATGCAGTCTGCGGTCGTTCGCGAGCACGCCAACATTCCCGAAGACCAGGTCATCATGACCTGCGTCGCGATGGGTTATCCCGACCCCGATTTTGTGGCGAACGCCGTAGTCTCGACCCGCAAACCATCTGACGAGGTCGTCAACTTCGTCGGCTTCGACGAGTAGAGCAACTACTCGTTCAGGCCGGTCTGGCGAGTCTCAAGTCACACACGGCAACTAAGTGAGTGAGCGCTCACTCAGTTACGCTGCCTGATGCCAACAGCTGCAACAAAGAAGCCTCGCCGCGCCACCGCGCTGCCGCCGCACGAGCGACGGGCGGCCATTGTCGAAGCGACGGGTCCCTTGCTCGTTTCTTTCGGCGAGAAGGTCACCTCGCGCCAGATTGCCGAGGCCGCCGGCGTCGCCGAGGGAACAATCTGGAGCGTCTTCAGTGACAAGGACGAGTTGCTGACAGAAACGCTCGCCGCCATCGTCGACCGCGGCCCCCTTGAACAGGCCTTGAGCGATATCGATCCTGAAGACTCGTTCGACGACCAGCTCGTTCAAGCGGTCCACATTCTTTCACTACGAGTCGTGAACATCTGGAACCTTCTCTCGTCGGTCGGCCCCACCTTGCGAGCAAAGGTTGCTCGGCCAGTGCCTGACAGCCCGGCTCTCGTTGCGCTCTTCAGCCGCCATCCGAACCAGGTTGCACTCACGCCGAAGTCCGCAGCCCGGCTCCTTCAAGCGCTCACCGTCTCACTCACCCACCCAATGGTCGGCGGCGGGGCAACCGCCCCCAACGAGATCGTCAACTTCTTCCTCAACGGTGCTCGCCATTGCGAGCCTGCACACTCCCCCAACGAGAAGGCAACCTCATGAGCCTCCGTCAACTCCTGCGGACCCACCTCGGCCCCTACAAGCCGCTCCTCATCATCATCGTGGTGCTGCAAGCGATTCAGACCTTCGCCTCGCTCACCCTGCCAACGCTCAACGCTGATATCATTGACAAAGGCGTCCTCACTGGCGACAACGCCTACATCAGGCGAACCGGCATGATCATGCTCGGCTTCACGATGGTGCAGATCTTCTTCTCCGTTGGCGCCGTCTGGTTTGGGGCCAAAGCGGCGATGAGCTTCGGCCGCGATGTGCGCCGCGACCTCTTCCACCAAGTCACCGAGTTCTCGGCGCGAGAGGTTGGACTTTTTGGTGCCCCTTCGCTCATCACACGAATCACCAACGATGTCCAGCAGGTCCAGACCCTCGTCGTCATGGGTTGCACCATGCTCGTGACGGCCCCGATCACGATGGTGATCGGCATCATCATGGCGCTCCGCGAAGACGTCGGGCTTTCCGTCATTTTGTTGTTTGCCATGCCAATCGCCGTCGTTGTGCTCGGCTCAATTGTCTGGATGATGGTCCCCTCATTTCAGCTCATGCAAGTACGCATCGACTCCGTCAACCGAGTACTGCGCGAGCAGATCACGGGCATCCGGGTCGTGCGGGCGTTCGTACGTGAGCCTGAAGAGCGAGTCCGCTTCGCCGGGGCAAACGCCGAGCTCACTGAGACTTCGCTTAAGGCAGGGCGACTCATGTCGGCCATGTTCCCGACCGTGATGTTGATCATCAATATCTCCAGCATCGCCGTGCTCTGGATCGGGGCCAATCGTATCGATGCGGGCCAGCTCCAGATCGGCTCGGTTGTCGCCTACCTCACCTATCTGATTCAGATCCTCATGGCCATTGTGATGACCACCTTCATGGTCTCGATGATTCCTCGGGCCGCAGTGTCGGCCGAACGAATCAACGCGGTGCTCGACACGCCGTCGTCGGTCGTCGCTCCCGCACAACCAGTCACCGAGGTCCCCGAGCGGGGCACGCTCGAGTTCGACGACGTGAGCTTCCACTATGCGGGGGCTGAGCAGCCGGTCTTGTGCAACATCTCGTTTCGAGTCGAGGCCGGACAAACGACTGCCATCATTGGCAGTACTGGCTCGGGAAAAACCACACTCGTCAACCTCATTCCCCGGCTGTTCGATGCAACGGGCGGCAGTGTCATCGTCGACGGCGTCGACGTCCGCCAGCTCGATCCTGATCTTCTTTGGAGCAAGGTCGGCTACGTGCCCCAGAAGCCCTATCTCTTTTCCGGCACCGTGGCCAGCAACCTCCAGTTTGGACGCCCTGATGCGACCGAGGCCGAGATGTGGCAAGCACTCGACGTCGCCCAGGCAAGCGACTTCGTACGCTCGATGCCTGATGGCCTACACAGCCCGATCACGCAAGGCGGGACAAACGTCTCCGGTGGTCAACGGCAGCGACTGGCGATCGCACGAGCTTTGATCGTTAAGCCTGAGCTCTATGTATTCGACGACTCGTTCTCGGCCCTCGATCTACTGACTGACACAAGACTTCGAGCAGCGCTGGCACCGCAGACTTCGCATGCTGCGGTGGTGATCGTGGCCCAACGAGTGTCGACGATCCAAGATGCCGACCAGATTCTCGTCCTCGAGGACGGCCGTGTGGTTGGCAAAGGAACTCACAGCGACCTTCTGGAAGAGTGCCCAACGTACGCAGAAATTGTTGCGTCCCAAATCGGAGAGGCGGCAGGGGTATGACCGACACACCAAAGAAGCCGAACAAGGGCACCACGGACGAAGAGCGCGAGATCCTCAACGCCGGTGGCAATGCCACAGAGCGGAGCCGCAACCGATTCGCCTCCGCAGGAATGCCGGCCGAGAAGAGTGCAAACTTTGGTGCCACGGTTCGCCGGCTTGGCACCCTCTTACGCCCTGAGCGGGGGCTGATCGCCTTCGTCATGACCTTGACGGTATTCAGCGTCACGCTCGTCGTGCTTGGCCCGCGCCTCCTTGGCCAAGCGACCGACATCATCGTGAAAGGCGTTGTCGGGCCAGGCATCGACTTCGCCGATCTTCACCAAACCCTGTTCTTGGTCGCTGCGCTCTACCTCGCGTCGTGGGCGCTCAGCTACTTGCAGGCCTACATCCTGGCCGGAGTCGTCCAACGAACGATGTTCTCGTTGCGCAGCGAGGTCGAGGAGAAACTCAACCGATTGCCCCTTAGTTACATCGATCGTCAGCCCCGCGGCGATCTTTTGAGCCGAGTCACCAACGACATTGACAACTTGGCTCAGAGCCTGCAGCAGACCATGAGCCAGATCCTCACCAGCCTGCTGACCCTCATCGGCGTCGCCGTCATGATGTTCGTCATCTCGCCGCTGCTCGCCGTCGTGGCGCTCATCACGGTGCCTGCTTCGGTCGTCGTGATGAAGCAAATCGCAGGGAAGGCGCGCCCCCGGTTCATGCAGCAGTGGAAACACACCGGCATGCTCAACGCTCAGGTCGAAGAAGTGTTCACCGGCCACGCAGTCGTGAAGAGCTTCGGGCGCCAGCATGAAGCCGAAGAGCGTTTCCGGGCCGAGAACGACTCGCTGTTCGACGCCAGCTTCGGGGCCCAATTCATGTCAAGCCTGATCCAACCGGCGATGCTTTTCATGGGCAACATCCAGTACGTGCTCATCGCCGTTGTTGGCGGTCTCAGAATCTCAAGCGGGGCAATCAGCGTTGGCGACATGCAAGCGATGATCCAGTATGCGCGCCAGTTCTCTGGGCCGATGTCGCACCTTGCTTCCATGGCCACAACCTTCCAATCTGGCGTCGCCTCGCTCGAACGAGTTCTCGAGTTCATCGATGCGCCAGAACAGACTCAAGACCAGGTTCCAACCATCAATCCAAACCCACCGCGAGGTCGAGTCGAGTTCGACAATGTGTCGTTCTCCTACTTGCCAGACGAGCCACTTATCGAGAACCTCTCCGTTGTGGCCGAGCCGGGCCAGACCGTTGCCATCGTCGGGCCGACCGGGGCAGGAAAGACAACGCTCGTTAATCTGATCATGCGCTTCTACGACCTCAACGGTGGCGCCATCACCCTTGACGGCAAAGACATCGCCACAATCCCTCGTAATGAGCTTCGATCCAAGATCGGCATGGTGCTCCAAGACACATGGCTCTTCGGTGGCACGATCCGCGACAACATTGCCTACGGAAATCCATCGGCGACCGAAGAGCAGCTTCTCGAGGCAGCAACTGTCACGTATGTTGACAGATTCGTTCACTCGCTACCCGATGGGTATGACACCGTCATTAATGACGATGGCGACAACATCAGCGCAGGCGAGAAGCAGCTCATGACCATCGCTCGCGCCTTCCTCGCCGATCCTGCGATTCTGATCCTCGACGAAGCAACAAGCTCGGTCGACACAAGGACCGAAGTCTTGATCCAAGAAGCGATGAGTGCGTTGCGGAAAAACCGCACGAGCTTCGTGATCGCTCACCGCCTCTCGACCATTCGAGGCGCAGACACGATCCTCGTCATGAACGATGGCCGAATCGTAGAGCAGGGATCACACGACGAGCTCCTCGCCCTCAAGGGCGCATATGCCGAACTCTATAACTCCCAGTTCACCGGAGCTGCCGCACCAGTCACCTGACCCCAAAGTTTTGTGGGCTTGCCCCGTTTGAGGGAGACTGCGCGCATGGAACTCGGGGTTTGTGTTGCATCGAAGATCGACGATATCGACTACATCGTCAGGGCCGAGGAGCTTGGGTTTACCAATGCCTGGTTCGCAGATAGTCAGATGATCTGGAGCGATCCGTACGCGACGATGGCGCTTGCGGCCGACCGCACCTCAACAATTCGACTCGGCACCGGCGTAGCCGTAGCCGCCACTCGACCAGCGCCTGTCACGGCCGCGGCGTTGGCAACGATCAATCAAATCGCGCCCGGCCGCACGTTCTGCGGCATCGGCACCGGCAATACCGCAATGCGCATCATGGGGCACAAGCCAATGCGAATCGCCGAGTTCGACGAGTATCTGCGAGTGCTCGGCCCCCTGCTGCGCGGTGAGGACGCCGAGTTTCATTGGCGTGGCCAGTCGTCACCGATCCGCCATCTGATGCCGAAACACGGTTTCGTCAACCTCGAAGACCAGATCCCGATGTACGTCAGTGGCTTCGGCCCCCGGTCACTTGGACTTGCCGCCCGATATGGCGACGGTGCGGTGCTGTCGATTCCCCCTGTCGCTGAACGTATGGAACGCGTCTGGGCCGCCCTCCAGCAGATGGCTTCTGAAACAGGAAGAGAGATCTCTCGGGAGTCGTTCCCCACGTGCACCCTGACCACGATCGTCGTCCTTAAAGAGGGCGAGGCGGTCGACTCGGAGCGCTCGAAAGAACTCTGTGGCGCGTTCGCCATTGCCTCGATGCACTACGCCTACGAGCAATGGTCGCAGTTTGGGCGCCAACCTTCCGGCCCAGTCAAAGAGATGTGGCCTGAATACGTTGCCCTACTCGATGAGACTCCAGCCGAAGAGCGCCATTTGCGAACCCATGCTGGACACAACTGTTGGGTGCTCCCCGAAGAGCAGCAGTTCATCACGAAAGATCTCATCGAGGCGACCTGCCTGGTCGGAACAAAGCAACAGATTCTTTCTCGTCTGGAAGACCTGGATCACGCAGGCCTCGATCAACTCATGATCCTGCCACCGCTCGAGCCTCGTTACAAGGTGCTCGAATCGGTCGGCGCCGACATCATCCCCCATCTGTCATGACGACAACATTTCTCAAGTTGCTCGCCAATTCGACGTCGACAATCACCTTCGATGACGGGTCGACGATCAGTGCTGCTGAACTAGCCGCTACTGGTTCACGTCTCGCCACTGGCCTACAGGGCCAGGGTTTGCGCACGGGTGACCGACTCGCGATCTGGCTTGACAACGGACCTGCATACCTCGCTGCTATCGCAGCCAGCGCCGCAGGAAGCTTCGCCGCGGTAAACGTCAACACCCGCTACAGCCCAACCGAAGCGGCAACGCTGATCGCTCGTTCTGGCGCGGCCGCCGTTCTCACCAGTCGAGGCAACGAACTCCCCTCGCATCTCCTCATCATCACGCCTGACGACCTTGTCGAACTCGCTGATTCGCCGCCAACCAACCACCCGTCTTCGCCAGACGACTCCTTCCTGGTGTTCACCACAAGCGGCACCACCAGCAAACCCAAGATGGTGCTGCACCGGCAGCGATCAATCGTTGAACACTCGGTCGCCGTCGCACCGTTCTTCGGATACACACCCGACACGCCAATGCTGATTGCGTTGCCGCTCTGCGGGGTCTTCGGGCTCAACAGCTTCAGCAGTGCAATTGCTGGCAACAGTCCGATCCGGCTCGCAACTGGGTTCGATGCCGCCACTGCCGCACAGCTAATTGAGCAAGAGCGGATCGTCGCGATGAACGGGTCAGACGATATGTTTCATCGGCTTTTACAGGAGCCTGGCGATCTCAGCTCGCTCACGATCTGCGGCTACGGGGCGTTCAACGCCAGCCTCGACGACGTGGCCGAGAGGGCAGAGGCACGAGGCATCAGGCTAAGCGGACTCTACGGGATGAGCGAGGTACAGGCCCTCCTTGCGTATCGAGGCCCACACGGTCCACTCGAAACTCGACGACTCGCAGGCGGCAAGTTGGTCTCACCTCAGTCAGAAGTGAGGGCGGTTGACCCCGATTCGGACGCGGTAGTCGCCAACGGCGCTGAAGGGGAACTTCAGCTTCGGGGGCCATCGCTGTTTGCCGGTTACCTGGCCGAGGGCGGCGACGCAATCGACCACATGCTCACCGACAACGCATTCCACGACAGATGGTTCAGCACCGGTGACCTTGGCACGACCGAGGCGGCCGACCGCTTCACCTTCATCACGAGGATGGGTGATGTGCTCCGGCTTGGCGGCTTCCTTGTGGCCCCAGCCGAGATCGAAGAAGCCGTGCTCGGCTTCGCGGGCATCAGCGATGTACAGGTGGTGTCTGCGGCCGGGCCAAGCGGGACCCGGCCGGTCGCATTCGTGATCGGTGACGAGATCGATGAGGGCGCCGTTATCGCTCACTGCCAAAGCGTGTTGGCCAAATTCAAGTGTCCGGTTCGAGTGATCTCGCTCGACTCCTTCCCTGTCACTGACGGCCCAAACGGGGTGAAAATCCAGAAGGCGAAGCTTCGCGAACTCGCTCAGGAGGCACTGCGGGCATAACTTTTGCCTCCGCCTACCCCTCTCGCCCCGAACTGGTCCCGGTGGAACCCGCTGAGCGGGTTCCACCGGGACCAGTTCGCTACGCGCTTGAGCCTCGAGCTGTTAGTATTCGAACATGTGTTCGTTTCGCGCAACGATTCTCCATGCAGATCTCGATGCGTTCTACGCCTCTGTCGAACAGCGCGACCGCCCCGAACTGCGGGGGAAGCCAATGGCGGTTGGCGGAGGAGTCATTCTCGCCGCAAGTTACGAGGCCCGCTCGATGGGCGTTCGCACGGCCATGAACATCCGTCAGGCCCGTGAGGTCTGCCCCAAGATCATCACGGTGACGCCTCGCATGGATGCCTACACCGAAGCCAGCCGCCGGGTATTCGAGATCTTCAACGACACCACTCCCCTCGTCGAGCCAATCTCGATCGACGAGGCGTTCCTTGATGTCTCCGGCCTTGGCAAGATCGTTGGCACGCCCGAGTTCATCGCTGCTCAGCTCCGACAGCGTGTCGCGAAGGATGTTGGACTGGCCATTTCAGTTGGAGTGGCTCGCACGAAGTTCCTCGCCAAGGTCGCGAGCGGCGTCTGCAAGCCAGACGGCTTGCTCGTGGTCGAGCCCGATGGCGAGCTCGACTTTCTTCACCCACTGCCGGTCACTCGATTGTGGGGTGTCGGCCCGAAAACGGCAGAGAAGTTGGCAGAGCGAGGCATCTTCACCGTCGGACAGGTCGCAGCCTTAGGCGAACGACCACTCATCTCAATACTTGGCACCGGCTCAGGTCGTCACTTGCACGCGCTTTCTCACAACCACGATGCACGCCGCGTTGTCACCGGCAAGCGACGGTCGTCGATTGGGGCGCAGAGCGCGCTTGGTCAACGAAGTCGGTCGTTCGCCGATATCGAAACAGTGCTCCTTGAGCTGGTTGAGCGAGTGTCTCGTCGACTCCGCGATGGGCACCGAGTTGGTCGAACGATCACACTTCGTTTTCGCTTTGGCGACTTCAGCAGAGACACACGCTCACATACACTCAGCGAATCGACTGGATCGACTGCGTCGATACTCGATGCCGCCCGTTGTCTCTTGGTGGCCCGCCGCGACGAGATTTCTGAGCGCCGCCTGACGCTGCTCGGCATCACGATTGCCAATCTCTCATCCGCCGACGCTGTCCAACAGACTTTCCAGTTCGAGAACCGCACATCGCCCGAGCTCGACACAGCGCTCGACGTAGTGAGGCATCGCTTCGGTTCATCGTCGATTAGTCGCGCAACCCTTCTCGGGCGACAAAGCGGGTTCACGGTCCCGCTGCTTCCTGATCCTCTACCTTCTGATCCCAGCGGCGAGTGAGCTAGCGCTTCTGAACGCCCGCCTTCCAATCGATCCAGTCGATACCCGACTCAGCAACGTAGGCACCGACGGCCTCACCGATCGTTGGATAGAACCGATCGACCCCGATCAGGTCCATCGTGCCCGAAGGGGTTATCCGATCCCGCACCGTTCCCTTCAACTCGGCGAACGCGAGTACAACGCCGCGGTCTTCCAAGTCGCTATGAAGCCGTCGCAGCATCTCCTCGGCGGTGGCATCGATGCCCGTTATGGGCTCGGCAGTGATGACGACCCGACGTGTTATTCCCTCCCGACCAATGCTTTGGAGCACCGCCGAACGGAACTCATCGGCATTCGCGAAGAACAACGGTGCGTCAAATCGGAAGAGTACAAGCCCTTCGATTTCGTCTCCTTCTGGATGGCGTTCGATGTCGTGGTAGCCGCTTACGCCGTCGATCCGAACGAGGGCAGTTGTGTGCGGTCGCCATGCCTGACTGATGAAGGCCAGGAGCGAGACGCCGACGGCGACGCCGATTCCCCACACCACGCCAGCTACGACAACACCGACAAAAGCAATGGTCGTGAGGACAAATTCCTGCCGACGCCAACGGGCAAGGTCAGCGACAGAAGCTACGTCGATGAGGTCGATCACGGCAACAATGACGATGGCAGCTAGGGTCGCAATCGGTAGTGAGGCGAGCAAGCCCGGTGCGGCGACCAACAGCCCGATAATGAGTATCGCGGCCACGACCCCCGTCAGTTGTGTTTTCGACCCCGCCGACTCGGCCACCGGTGTGCGAGACGAACTCGCGCTAATGGGGAAGCCCTGAAAGAACCCCGCAGCGATATTCGCGACCCCAAGTCCAATGAACTCAGCGTCCGAATCCACGGCTTCGCCACGACGTTCTGCGTACGCCTTCGAAAGCACGCTCGTATCGGCGAAGGAGACGAGCGCAATCGTCAACGAACCGGCCGCCAGCGCACCGAGATCGCCCCACTCAATTACGGGAACTTGAGGACTAGGGAAGCCGGTCGGCAGAACGCCAACCAGATCGAGATCGTCCTCAAGATTGAAGAACATGACGGCTGCGATACTGCTCAACACAACAATGAGCGACCGCGGAAGCTTCGGAACGACCAGACGAACTACCACGAGGCCAACAAGTGACATCACACCGACAGTTACGGTGACCCGATCGAAGGTTCCTATTGCCTGGACAAGTTCGGCGAGCTTGCCGAGAGGCATTTCACTTTCAACCGACACGCCAAGAAGCTTTGGAAGCTGGCTAAGAATAACAACGACGGCGATCCCATTCAGGTATCCAACTCTCACCGGTATCGACAGGAGCTCAGTTACAAACCCGAACTTGCCCACCCCGGCCGCGATGGCGATAGCGCCCGAGCCGATTGCCAGGGCACCGGCCAAGGCAACGGCTCGGTCGGTGCTACCCCCGGCCAAAGGAAGAATCGTCGCGGCGATGAGCGGCGCCAACGAAGAGTCAGGGCCAAGGACGAGCACCCTTGATGGCCCGAAAACTGCGTAGGCCAGCAGGGGCAATACCGTGGCGTACAGGCCGTATACAGGAGGAAGCCCGGCGGCTTGGCTGTAGCCCATACCAACCGGGACCAAGAACGCCGTCACCACAATTCCGGCCACAACATCGCCATAGAAGTCTGACCTGGTCATGGTTCGCAGATTGTCTAGGCCGGGAAAGTGATGAGCAACCACCGACCCATCATGTCAGCTCAGCGGCGCGACCTCGGCATACACCACAACGTTCGACTCGTAGCTTCTTGCGTCGCGGTCAAAGACTCCGCCGCACGTGACAAGCCGAAGTGTCGGCCCATCGGTTTCGCCGTAGACACGCTCGGTTGGAAATTCGTCCTTGTCGTACGTTTGGCGTTCGGTGACAATAAACGTCCGGCTGTTCTCCTGATCGTCAACGACCTCGATCTCGTCACCGGGTTCCAACTCGCGCAGACGGAAGAAAACAGCGGGTCCGTCAGTGCTGTCGACATGGCCGACGATCACGGTCGGACCAGGGTGCGACGCGGGAGTCCCACCAGCCCACCAGCCGGCGAGATCGAAATCGACCGGCGTCTCGAGTTCGCCGTCGTCGGTGAGACCAAGGTCAATGATCGTAGCCTCCACGCCAATTGCTGGAATCCGAACGACGCGTGGGGGCGACGCCGGCGGAAGCACAACACCGGCCTCGTCCTCAATCGATTCACTTGCCGCCAACGGTTCTGGAAGCGTGACGCTCTCACCAAACGCAGGCGCGGCGAGCTCTCCCGATGGTGTGGGAGTGAGAACGGCGCGGGAACCTGTTGCGCCGTTCTCACTGATCGGTGGCACCGAAGCCGATTGCTGGGTCATCGCGGCGAGAAAGGCCGCGATGACCAGAATCGGTATGGCCCCGAGCCTCAAGCCAGTCGGCGCCGCTGACGACTGAACAGCAATGCTGCTGCTCCACCAGCTGCTACCAACGCCAGTCCGGCAGCACCGGAGCTCGTCGAATCGGCCGTTCCGCCAGCACCAGTCGCCACTCCACCCGAAGGTGCTGCGGCGGCAGCCACAACCTTGCCGCATGCCGCAGGAAGTGTTGCCTCGAGCGGTAGGGCAGCATCGAGCTTCGACTTGGCATCGCCGTCGTACTCGCCGCTTCCATCAAGGTCGACGCCATGCACGATGACGAGGAAGTCGTCGAGACCACCGGCAACGTCTGCAGCCAGCTCAATGGTCTGGGTGTAGGTGTAGGTCCCACCAGCCGCCACGGGGAATCGTTCGATCGCCAGAGACGAGTCGGGTCCAGTATCGCCTTCTGTCGTCAATGAAACCAGCACCGCCCCGTATGAGGGTACGCCTTCGACCGTGCTAATGAGTCCGTCGCCATCAGTGTCGAGCGAGATGTCTGGACACGAGTTCGCCGTGCCGACAACGCCGTGGATGTGCTGGGCATGTACAAGATCGACCATGCCCATCATCGTGACCTCGACAACAGCCGACGTCCCCGCTACCTCCATAGTGAAGGTTCCCGAAGCTCCTGAATCGTTGAGCTCACCGAATGTGCCGGAATAGCTGACACTATCTTGAGCGCCCACAGGAGCCACGACCAAAGCAAGCGTCGCTCCAGCCGAGAATGCGGCAACAGCCGCTTTCTTGAAAAACATAATCCCTCCAGATGTATGTATCGCCGCCGTCTTGCGACGTGTTGTCAACCTAGTCGACCGCGACGACATCTGCCTTTCGAGATGACAATTCCTGAAATTCACGTTCAGCGAGGCGTCGATTCTCGGTCAAGACACACAGGCCGTAGGATGCGTCTCGTAGCGACCGGAAGAGAAGGTAGGCAATGAGCGCGAGCGAGAAGGCAAAGCTGGTAATCGACGCAGCATCGAGAGCAGCGGTCTACATCGACGCGACCCCTGACAGCCCAGTGACGCCACCAGCCAACATCAAGGCTGCGTTGAGCGGTTTCACTTCGGTGCTGCCAAACGACCCAAGCGAGCCTGCTTCAGTTTTGGCGCTTCTAGATGAGCTCGGCTCGCCGGCAACGGTACGAAGCACAGGTGGCCGATACTTTGGCTTCGTCACCGGGGGAACCGAACCGGCGGCGGCCGCCGCCGCCGTACTTGCAAGCGCATGGGATCAGAATGCGGCTTTGCCAGTGATGTCTCCTGTCGCCGCGACACTCGACAGCATCGCCGCTCGCTGGGTAACCGAGCTCCTCGGCCTCCCTAAGGAGTCGGTGGCAACGTTCTGTAGTGGTGCGTCAGTGGCCAACATGACGTGCCTCATCGCCGCCCGAGACGCACTGCTGCGACGAATGGACTGGGACGTAGCAACGAAGGGCCTTCGAGGCGCACCGCGTCTTCAGGTGATCATGTCCGACGAGATCCACGCCTCGGCCTACAAGGCGCTTCGAGCGATTGGCATCGGCACAGATGACGTTCGGTTCGTTGCGACCGACGACTGCGGCCGCATGATCGCCTCTGAGGTCGGACCCATTGACGAGCACTCGCTTCTGATCTGCCAGGCCGGCAACGTCAACACCGGTCACTGCGACCCTTTCGCCGAACTCATCCCTCAGGTGCATGCAGCCAACGGATGGGTACATGTCGATGGCGCATTCGGTCTCTGGGCGGCAGCGTCTCCGGCACACGCTCATCTGGTTGCTGGCGCGGAAAAGGCCGATTCGTGGGCCACAGACGCGCATAAGTGGCTCAACGTCTCGTACGACTCAGGACTCGCGATCTGCGCACGAGGCGATGACCTCCGACAAGCCATGGCAGTCGATGCCGCCTACCTCGACGCAGGGGCAGAACGCACCCCTATGCACCTCAACCTGCAAATGTCGCAGCGCGCTCGAGGTATCGAAGCTTGGGCCGCTATCGCCTCGCGCGGCCGCTCCGGAATCGCCGAACTCATCAGCTCCAGCTGTATTCACTCCACCAACATGGCCGCCGCTTTGGCCGCAGACGGCGCCGAGATCTTGGCCCCGGTTGCACTCAACCAGGTGCTCGTCTCGTTCGACGATGACGTAACGACCGAGGCTGTCATTACCCAGACTCAGGATGATCGCGTTTGCTGGGCTGGTGGCACGACCTGGCACGGACGGAAAGCCATGCGAATCAGCATCTCCAATAGCTCAACCACAAAGGACGATATTGATCGCTCGGCCGCTGCCATCCTCGATGCCTGGGCGACTGTCTCACCCCGGTAACCACCAATAGTGACCTAGGCCCCGTCCCAAATCGCTCTAATCCCGTAGGGTCTTGAGATGCGAATTGTGGTTCTACGCGAACGAGCCGACCGAGAACGCCGAGTCGCCGTCACGCCAAAGGGCGCCAGCCAGCTCGTCGCCGCTGGTCACACGGTCTTTGTTGAGGCCGGCGCTGGTGCTAAGGCTGGCCATCTCGATGAGGCGTACCGAGCAGCCGGCGCCGTTATTAACAACCGGACTGACGCCCTCGGCGACGTGGGCACCGTCATCGCGGTCGACGGACACATCGACGGTCTCACACCGGACCATGTCGTGATCGGCCTGCTTGATCCGCTCTGGAGGCCACACGATGCCGAAACACTGGCGCAAAGGGGAGCGACCCTGCTCGCGCTCGAGCTGATTCCGAGAATCACGCGTGCGCAGGTTATGGATGTGTTGTCGTCAACCGCCACGGTCACTGGCACCGAGGCTGTACTCATTGCGGCCCTCACCCTGCCCAAAATGTTTCCTCTCATGATGACGGCGGCAGGGACCATCCCGCCAGCCAGAGTCTTAGTCCTTGGCGCGGGAGTCGCAGGCCTTCAAGCCATTGCAACAGCCAAGCGGCTTGGCGCTGTCGTGGAGGGGTACGACGTCAGACCAGCTGCCGCAGAGCAGATTCGTTCCCTGGGAGCGAAGGTTGTCGAACTCGACCTTGCGACTTCGGACAGCGAAGATGCCGGCGGCTACGCCAAGGAGCAAGACGAGAGCACGACCGCACGCCAGCTCGATCTGCTGGCTCGTCATGTCGCCGAGGCGGACGTCGTAATCACTACTGCGGCGATACCGGGAGCGGCGAGCCCGCTTCTCGTCACCACCGCAATGGTCGAGTCAATGACACCCGGCTCGGTGATCGTCGACATGGCCGGTGAGCGCGGCGGAAACTGCGAGCTCTCTCAGCTCGACGAGACGGTCGTGCACAACGGGGTCACAATCCTTGCCCCATCCGACCTCGCCTCCGGTGCTGCATCAACTGCAAGCCAAATGTTCAGCAACAACGCCATTGCCCTCCTGGCCCACCTCACCGACGAAGACGGCAACATAGCCATTGACCTTGACGACGAGATCACCGCGGGAACGCTCGTGGCTCAGGGTGGCACCATCGTCCATCCGCGAATTCTGGAGAAGCACGCATGACGCTGCTCATTGCCTTCACGCTGTTTGCACTTGCAATCTTTCTTGGGATCGAGTTGATCTCAAAGGTGCCCCCGACTCTTCACACACCTCTGATGTCAGGGTCCAACGCAATCAGCGGCATCACACTTATCGGCGCGCTCGTGTCAGCGGGAAATGATCACTCGGCAACCGCCACTGTGTTCGGCTTCCTTGCCGTGACTCTCGCCACCATCAACGTGGTCGGTGGCTTCCTCGTCACCAACCGCATGCTCTCGATGTTCCGCTCGAAGTCCGACACCAAGCGGAAGGGCAACCGCTGATGTCTGATTTCATCCAGGCTGGCTATCTCGTCTCCGCGATCCTCTTCGTGCTCGGCCTCAAAGGCCTGGCTCGGCCCCGAACCGCCGTCCGTGGCAATCAGCTCGCCGCGCTTGCGATGTTGGTGGCGGTCCTTGTCACCGTGACCGACCAGGCGATTGTCAGCTACTGGGTTCTCGCTGCGGGACTCGTCGTCGGCGCATCGCTGGGCACCCTTCTCGCCGTCAAAGTTCAGATGACCGGTATGCCCGAACTCGTGGCCCTATTCAACGGTCTCGGCGGCTTGGCGTCTGTCTTTGTCGTCGTTGCGTCGTACGTCGAGTTGACCGATCTGGACCGGCATGACGACACCTTTATCGTCGCCGCCGCAATCAGTGCGTTCATCGGCGCCATCACATTCAGCGGCAGCCTGATCGCGTTTGGCAAGCTCAGGGAATCACTCCCCACATGGCGGGGCAACGGCGCCACCTTCATCAACGGCCTCCTCATCACCGCGGCGGTCGCCGCGATCATCGGCCTCATTGTGCAACCCATCAGCATCGGGTGGTTGATCGCCATAGTGGTGCTCAGTGTGATTGCGGGCGTCACGCTCGTGCTTCCTATCGGCGGCGCCGACATGCCCGTAGTCATCGCGCTGCTCAACTCACTCTCTGGGCTTGCCGCCGCCGCAACCGGGTTTGCTTTGGACAACAGCCTGCTCATCATCGCCGGTTCACTAGTCGGTGCCAGTGGACTGATCCTGACCCAAGTGATGTGTGTCGCCATGAACCGGACACTCACCAACGTGCTTTTCGGGGCCATAGCTGGCGCCACTGTTGTCGATCCAGACGACGTCTACGAGGGCAAGGTGCGCTCGACCTCAGCCGACGATGTGGCACTCATTCTCGACTCCGCCGAATCCGTATCGATCATCCCCGGCTACGGCCTTGCGGTGGCTCAGGCCCAACATGCCGTTCGCGATCTGGCCAGAACGCTCGAACAGAGAGGCACCAAGGTGTCATTCGCCATTCACCCTGTTGCGGGTCGCATGCCAGGACACATGAATGTGCTTCTGGCCGAAGCTGAGGTCGACTACGAAGACCTTGTCGAGATGGCCGAGGCCAATCCGACATTCGCCCAAACCGATGTGGTCATCGTGATTGGGGCCAACGACGTTGTTAACCCTGTGGCCCGAGAAGCAGACAGCGCCATTTCGGGAATGCCCATCCTCGACGCCGACAAAGGGCGAACCGTGATCGTGATCAAACGTTCGCTGTCCCCCGGCTTCGCAGGGATTCCGAATCCGCTATTCGCAAACGCAAACTCACTCATGTTGTTTGCCGATGCGAAAAAGGCCGTCACCGATATCACCAAGGCATTGGGCGAGATCTAAGCCGATCTCGGCCAAATGGGGCACGAGGTCACCTTTTCGCTAGTCGACGGGCGCGGTTGCCCGAAAGGTGTTTGGTTAAAGACATGACTACTGTCGCGCGTATGGAAAAGAAAAAGCTCCGCCGACATCGTGCGCTGCCCCACCTCGCCGCCTCGTTTTTCCTTCTCGCCGCGTGCTCCAGCAGCTCAGACGATGCGACAACGTCAACCACTCTCGCCGAGACAACGACAACGACTGAACCGCCGATCACGGCTGATTCGGTGCTCTCCGCTGCCGGCGCCGCACTCGCGGAAGTCGAGTCCCTCCACTTCTCAATAACGCACGAGGGCGCAGCCGTCTTTATCGACGCCGACGACATTGTTGCGTTCGATGAGGCCGACGGACGTTTCCAGGCTCCGGGATCTGCTGACGCTCTTGTCGGCGTCACCGCGGGCGGGCTCACGACGGAGATTGGGGCGGTCGCCATCGACGGCGAGGTATGGATCACCAACCCGCTCACTAACAAATGGGAGGTGGCACCCGATGCCTTCCGTTTTGACCCGGCCCGGATCTTCAGCCGCGAGGTCGGCCTTAGCGTTCTGCTTACCGATGGGCTTTCCGACACAGTGCTCGAATCGCGCGAGCCCGACGGCCAGGGCCGTTTCCACATCAGCGCGGCCGTCGACCCTGAGCAAGTCGCCACCCTGACGAGCGGCCTGGTCAAGGATGTGGCGAACCTCGAGATCTGGATCGATGCCGAAACCTCGTTGCTGACGGAGACACAGTTCGTAGTCGACACAAGTGACGGCGCGACGAGCTGGGTCCTGCTGCTCTCTGACTACGGGTCAGAAGTCAGTATCGTCACACCCGAACTCGGCTGACATGAACCGACTGGTGCGGGGCGAGCCGGCGATTTCAGGTGGCGATAGGCGGCGCGATCAGTTGGCGCTTTGGGTAGTTGCTTTTGGTGTCTTCGTCGCCGCCGATGACCTCATGGTCGTATCGACGATGCTGAGGCCGATCGTCGATGATCTCGGGCTCATCCTGCCTGATGATCTCGATTCGACGGCCTGGGTGGTGAACGTGTACCTCATCGCGTACATCGCCTCGATGCCGTTGGCGGGAAGGTTGAGCGACATCTACGGGCGCCGATCCGTCTTCGTCTCCTCACTCGTGTTGTTTGCCATTGGCTCGGTCATAGTCCCGGCCACAGACTCGTTCGCTGTGTTGCTCGTCGGCCGCGGACTGAGCGCAATAGGCGGCGGTGCTCTCGTTCCCGTTGCGCTCGCGGTCGCAGGCGACCTCCATACCGGCGCGGCTCGTTCTCGAGCGATTGGGATGCTCGGCGCAATCGAGACGCTTGGGTGGGTGTGGGGCCCGCTGTACGGCGCGATTCTTGTTCGTTTCCTGACGTGGCAGTGGCAGTTCTACCTCAACGTGCCGCTGGCCCTTATCGGCATCGTGCTCGGCTGGAGGTTCGTCGACCCCGTCGCGAGAGGTCGAGGTCGAGTCGATTGGTCCGGGGCAACACTTCTGACCATCGGCCTCGTGGCTCTCAACGTGGCGTTGCTCAGCCAGGCCAAGATCCAGTCGATCAGCGGCCTCGATCAGCTCACTGGGGGCAACTCGGATCGATGGTGGGAAAGCCCGTGGTTGTACTTCGTTGCTGTCACCGCATTTGGCGGTTTCGTCGTCATCGAGCGGCGCTTGATTCGTGCGGGTACTGCTCCACCAATCGTTGGTGTCGGCGTGCTGAGAGGTCGTGCGCCGGTCGCCGCGATGATCGTGAACGGCCTTGTCGGGGTTGGCCTCGTTATTGCGTTGATCAATGTCCCGTTATTCATCAATATCGTCGAGAGTAGTTCTGGCATTGGCTCAACCGCTGTGCTCTCTGGCGTGCTGCTGACATCACTTACGGCGACGATGGCGGTGACCTCCTACCTCGGGGGAGAACTCAGCGGACGATTCGGCAACACACCGCCAACCATTGTCGGCATAGCCATCGGGATCGCTGGCTTTGCAATGCTCGGCACAACGTGGTCAGCCGATTCAAGCCATGTCCTGATGGCGCTCGAGCTTGCTGTCGTCGGAGCGGGGATCGGCCTCGTACTGACGCCGACCAGCGCAGCTGTTGTTGACGCGGCGGCCGAAGGCGAGCGAGGAAGCGCGGCCGGCCTCGTGATCGTCTTCCGCCTCATTGGATTCAGTATCGGACTCGCCGCAGTTACCGCCTGGGGACTGCACCGATACGCCCAGCTCCGTGATGCGCTCGAGCTTCCCGGCCTCGGCGACCCCGGCTACAAAGATGCCGCTTCTTCTGCCGCAATCGAGATCACGACGATCGCGCTCACCGAAACCTTCATTGGTGCCGGTTTGGCACTCTTGATAGCGCTCGTCGTTGCGATCGTGGGAAGGAACCGGAAGGCCCCCATCGTGACCCCGTGAAGCGCAAGGGAGATGTTGGGTCGTTTACGCAGCGACCTCAACGATCTCGAATACTGGATGATTGTGTGCGACTCGCTGGAAGTCGGCAAGATCTGAGTCGGCACTCACGCCTTCGAAGTGGGAGCTGACTTCGAGACTCCACCGCTTGAGATACGCCTGAAGGACCGCGGCCTTCGGACCGTCTACAATCTCAGTTGCCGTGAAAGGCACCGTCGTGCGGCCCAGTCGGAGTTTCCCGTCGCCAGCGGCCCTCAGATTTCGTACCCACTCGGTCTCGCCCCGCGGCGCAACGAGATAGCGCGCCCCGTCAAAGGTAAGCGGATTAACCGGCAGGGATTGCTCCTTGCCCGACTTCCGTCCACGGACGAGCAGTTCGTTCGAGCCGCGAATTGCAATGCCCATTCTGCTGAAGCGCCGGATCAGTCGATTGCCGATATTCCGGTCGGCCCAACCTGGAGCGAGATAGCGAGGTGTTTCGGTAGTAGCTGATGCGTTCATGGTGTTCTCCTCTGTTGAAATTGGTAGGGAGAGCAGTGCTCTCGTTTCTCATCATGAACCATCCGAGATCAACAAGCAAGAGCGCCGCTCTCGTTTTGTATCAGCGCTCTGCAAATCGATCCTTCTGCTACGGTGACCTCATGAACGCACCAACGACGGCACGGGCCAGAGCCCGAATCGAACTCACGAGAGAGATCAAGGCCGCAGCCAGACGCCAACTGGCCGAAGTTGGTGCGCCTGGCCTGTCGCTGCGGGCGATCGCCCGAGAACTCGGTATGGCATCATCAGCCCTCTACCGCTATTTCCCCGGGCGCGACGATCTCCTTACCGCACTTATCACCGACGCCTATGACGAAGTTGGCCGGGCCGCCGAGGCCACAACGGCAGCAACGGTTGGTCAACCGTTCACTGAACGTTGGCTTGCGCTCGCCGCAGTCGTCCGAGGTTGGGCCATTGCGAACCGACACGAGTACGCACTAATTTACGGCAGCCCGGTTCCGGGCTACGCCGCGCCGCAAGACACGGTGGCTCCCGCAGTCCGCCTCATCATGGCGATGCTCGAACTCGTCGTTGATGCTGTGGAGGCAGGCGAAGTCGTGTCGCGCGTCGATCAGACCGATCCAGACGGCGCCCTCGAACGCATCAGGCTCGTCGCCGAGACCGAAATCCCCAATGACGTCTTGAGTCGTGGGATCGCGGCATGGACCCAGCTCTTCGGCCACCTGAGCTTCGAGCTCTTCGGCCAATTCCACACCATCGTCGAAGACTACGACTCCTTCTTCACGGCCCAGATGACCCAGACTGCCGAAACGCTCTAAGCGGTCTCAGTCCAACGCGTTGTAGACCGCAGCGCAGATGGCACCGCCTGTTTCATTGCCGAGCAGACCAGACGCCATCTTGTTCATCATGTAGGTGATAGTTAGCCCGCGGTCGACGTCGTTCACAACAATGGAACCGCCCCAGCCACCCCAAAAGCAGATCTTCCCGTCGGAGTGTCCACCAACGAGAGCGGCAATCTCTGGGAGCAGTAATCCATAGCCAATACCAAACCGCAGCGGCATGCCAAGCACCAAGTCGAGGCCGTTCGACTGCTCTTCGAAAATCAGGTCGATAGTCTTCGGCGACAGGAGCCGAACGCCATCAACCTCCCCATCGTTGGTGATGATCGACTGAATACGGGCAACCGAGCGTGCATTCCCGTGACCGTTCGCAGCCCCAATCTCGGCCTGCCTCCATTCGTCGGTCCATGACTCTTCCGCCGCCGGAGCGGGGCCGGTGAATGTCTTGAATGCCACGCTTTCGAGCACGGCTGGATCGGTGAGGTCCATACCCATGTCGAGCGGAGGAGGCGGCACAACGTTTGATACTCGGTGGAACTCTGACGGATTAAGACCAATGTGGAAATCGGCTCCAAGCGGACCGGCGACCTCCTCAGCAAAGAACGTACCGAGCGACTTGCCGCTAACTCGACGAACGACTTCACCAACCAGGTGCCCCTGATTGAGCGCGTGATAACCCGACGCGGTGCCTGGCTCCCACCAAGGTGCTTGCGCGGCCAACATGGCCGTTGACTTCTCCCAGTCGTAAATGTCAGAAACGACGACTGGTTGGGCCCAGCCCGAGACACCAGAAGTGTGCGACATGAGGTGTCGAACTTTGACCGCCTCTTTGCCGTTTGCCGCGAACTCGGGCCAATACTTCGATACCGGGGCGTAAACATCGAGCTCGCCTCGGTCGACAAGTACGAGAGCACACAGCGCCGTCATCGTCTTTGTCGACGACCAGACGTTTGTGATTGTGTCGCTCTGCCAAGGTTTGGTCTTCTCTTGGTCGGCCCAACCGCCCCATTGGTCGACCACAATCTCGCCGTCGATCGCTACCGCGACGGATGCTCCAAGATCTGCACCA
>RCMY010000161.1_pt1 | contig 60747 bp, 24 predicted proteins | sample 2041341 | NCBI WGS metagenome assembly RCMY01 (sample SAMN09708234, study PRJNA481090) | Marine sediment metagenome, whole genome shotgun sequencing project.
ATAGGAATATATACAACAGGAGAAAATAATGTAACAAATACCGGAATAATAAATATAGGTAATTCATCAAGCCAGACACAGCCGGGTGTAGGAATATATGCAGATCATGCAGGCAGCAGTATTACAAACTCGGCAGCAGTAAATATAGGAGATAACGGGGTAGGGATATATAACTTAAACGGAAGTGTAACAAACAGCGGTGCAATAACAGCAGGAAATGGCGGAACAGGAATATATTCCGAAGGAGGAACGATAACTTTAAATGCCGGATCATCAATAACAACGGGTCAGAATGATGCTGTAGGAGTATATGCAGTAAATCAGACAGGTATAGTAACAAATAACTCGACAGTATCTGTAGGAGACGGGTCGTACGGATTTGTATTCACAGGAACAACAGCACCGACATTTATAAATAACCAGTCAGCTGTAATAGGAAATAACAGTATATTTGTATTTGCCGATTCGACACTTGGGGCAGATAACAGCGGGGCACTGACGATGACAGGCTCTGATAATATAGGGTATTACCTGAAAAACGGAGGATTATTTATAAATAATTCAAATATAACAGGGAATGCCGGAGTCTCTAATATAGGAGTGTATGCCAAAAATGCAGTTATAATAAATAACGGAAATATTATTCTCGGTGATTCAAACCTTATTGAACATACAGATGCCAGCGGTGCTAAATATAAGACAGGTTATTCAGTGGGAATATACGGGGAAGATTCCAATATAATGAATACTGCAGGAAATACTATTCAGGTAGGAAAAGAAGGAATAGGTATTTATGTAAAGGGTGCAGGATATATAGCGGAAAATTACGGAATTATAAATGGTTTCGGGGATGATGCCAAGGGAATATTTGCAGCAGATCATTCGATAGTGAGAAACTACGGTACCATAAATATGACTGGGGATAATGTAATGGGAATAGCAGGTCAGAACGGAGCTCAGATATATAACGACTACAGCGGGATAATAAATGTAACAGGAAATGATGTAACAGGGATATATCTGGCAGGCGACGGTACAAAACTGGTAAACTACGGAACTATAAATATAACAGGGACTGGACTTGGAATAGCTTATACGCCGACAGTGGAATTAAGTGATGTAATAGATACAACAGGCACAACGCAGGGTTATACATCAAAACAGTACAGTCTTCCTGATATGCCGACTCTTGTGAACTCAGGTGTAATAAATATAAATGTAGGCGGAAATTTCAATTATGACGGAATAAAAGTAATAGTAACAGTCGACCCGTCTACAAATACTCCTACTACAAACTCGTCAAGCCAGGTAGGATTCGGCGGGGTGATACCGGATAAACTGGAGGTAGCACCAGATTTCGCTGTAGGAACAGCGGCGGACAGATATGTGTTTGAGAATATATTCAAAGGAGCAACAGGAAAAGGAGACTACATATCACAGTCATTGACATGGGATGCAACGGCTCAGGGAAGCAATCTGGTAATGACAAGAAAAGCATATACAGAATTTACAGACGGTCTGTGGTATGAAGATTTTGGAGCAGCTCTCAATGAAAAATATGCTGTTACAACAGGTGAAGGAAGAAAAATATTTGACAAGATAAACTATATAACAAATGAAGCAGATTTCAGACATATAATGGCAAGTATGGCAGGAAATGTGTATGCTAATATAAACCAAAGAGAATACGATATGGCAAAGGCATTTGAAGAATCTCTGCATTTATTGCAGGATTCTGCGAACAACACAAAAGAAAATGTAAAAATAAGTGTAATAGCAGGAAAAGGAAAAAATAAAGAAGAAACTGACGGAGTAACAGGTTATGATTATACAACAACAGGAGTACTTGCCCTGCGTGAAGTAGAAAGAACTTACAGACATACATTCGGATATTCACTGGGATATCTGCATACAGGCTTTGAATTCAAGGACGGAAATGAAAGTGAAGAATGGGTAGACACAATTCAGCTGGGAGTACATAATAAATATAAGGTAAACGGATGGCAGTTAAGAAATGATCTTACGGGAAGAGCAAGTATCCATAATGTGGACAGAAATATAGACTGGCCAAGCCCTAACAGCAGATCAGAAATGAACGGGTCGTATGAAACATACAGTATAACAAGTGACAATATACTTGGAAAAGAATTTGAACTGGGGAAAAAAGCAAGTATAATGCCGTACGGGGCCTTTAAGGCAATGTATGTGACAAGACCGTCATTTGAAGAGAAAGGTCTTGAAAGACTGGAAGTAGAAGGAAATGATGCATGGAGTGCAAAACCGAGAGCAGGAGTGGAGTTGAAAGGTGCAGTGCCTCTAAGAGCTAACACAGCATGGCAGTTAAAGGGAACTTTGGATCTGGCATATGAATATGAACTTGCTGATTTGAATGAAAGAGAGAAAGCAAGATTAGTAACAATAGAGGATGAATATCATAAATTATCAAAACCTGAAGATGAAAAGGGAACATTCAGAACAAGAGCAGCCATAGGAGTAGAAGTAGAAGACAGATACGGTTTATTCCTGACAGGAGAGTATTCAACAGGAAATGATAAAGAAGATGATTACAGAGCAGGAGTGAGTTTGAAAGCAGTATTTTAATTAATAAAAGGAAAGAATGGAAGTTTTTCGAACAAAATATGGTATGTTCGGTTCGGGAAGCTTCGTTCTTTCTTTGAAAAAGTATAAAAAATATTTTCGGAAAGGGTGAAAACCAGCAGGCAATGCATTGCTTGGTATAATAGTAAAAATAATTAACACAGGAGGAAGAATGAAAAAAAATAAAAAATTATTGGTTTCTTTTCTAGCACTTAATGCAATGATGCATGCTTATGGAGCAAATACAGCTTCGGCAAAATATGACAGAATGTATAACAGTATTACAAAAAATATAGAAACCGGAAAATCAAATGAAAAAAATTATCAGGTAATAGAAAGAATACTTAAACAAAAAAATAAAGAATTAAAAGATTTATATCTGCAGAATGACTATGTAGTAAAGCCGGAATATCTTGAATGGCAGGTGTTTTTTACAGGTTTTTATGATGAATACAATGAGGGAAGGGATAATAGTTCGGAAAATGCATTATATCATTCAAAAGTAACTGGATATTATGATACGACCGGCAGTTACATAGTAACAAGCGGTTTTAAAGACGGGACAGCCGGAAAACCGTATAAGGAACTGCAGCAGCCGAAAGAAATAGATCTGGGTGTAAATGTTCCGATAAGCGGAATAACAAGACCTCCTCTTAGTTTAAATATTACGCCGAACAGCGGTTCGGGAGTAACAGGTAACTATGGTCCGATTACCATAGCGGCTCCAAGCATAGCTCCAGGGGTTAATATTACTCCGTTTGTTCCGACAAATCCGGAAATTGTAGCACCGGGGTTACCCTTAGCGCCAGATTTTACAATAAGAGTTACATCGTATTGCAATACTTTCTGTTCTACGATTATACAGCGTGGCGGAAAAGGAAATTTGAGTTTTTCACAGGCAGATATTATTGCGAATCCTTTACCGGCAATTAGTTTTAGCTGGGCAGGAGCAACACCGTCGACAGGATTAATTTTTAAGTCATTTCTTGATACTGGGGTAATGTCTGATTTTGGATCTTCAGGAGTAGCACCATCATTACAGGAAATTACAATAGATTCTATACCGGAAGCACCCTATACGTCAAGTTTCGGAGGGAGTGTTACCTCAACTTTAAATGACCAGTATTTTTATGTCGGAGGTTCGAGGGTCGGTTCAATAAATAATTACGGGACTGCCGGGATTAACAATTATGCCAAGGTTAATATGATAGGTTTTAATGTAATCGGTTTTGAAGCACAAACTTTAGGCGGAGATCAAATAATAGAAAATCATGGGATTATCAGTGATGAGATAGAAAAAGATAATGCATATGTACAAAGCGTTCCCTCGAGTTTCTCAATGCTGAGAGCTGATTCAGGAACAACGACAGAATCAATAACAGTTAATAAATCTGCAGACGGCTATATAGGATACAAAGTCGGTATGGCCTATGTGGATGAAGGAAATAAATCAAGTGCAGCAACGAATTACTCAAGATTTGAAAATTATGAAACAATAGAATTTTATGGACCAAGATCGATAGCGATGCTTTCATATATTCCCGGTTATTCTGATTTAGCAGGAGGTTATAATGCAACTGATGCAGGATACCGTGTATTTTGGAGCAACAAATCAGGCGGAGATATAATTTTACATGGAAGTGAAAGCTACGGAATAAAAATCGGGAATGCAATTACCGCAGATTCTACAGTATATAATGAAGGAATGATAAAATTTACTAAAGGATTTAATGCAGATAAACCGGATAACAGTATAGGTATGGCTGCTATAGAAGATCCCGGAATAAATTCGGCAAAGCCACAGCTGAGAGTAAATATTTATAATGGTGTAATGAAAAATCTTGTAACAGGTACTATAATGTTTGAAGAAGGAACTACAAATTCAACAGGAATGTATCTGAAAGTTTTAGGAAATAATGATATAACAAATGAAGGAACAATTTTAATAGACTCAACAGCAGGCAAAAAAAATATGGGAATGCGTGTTGATCTGGGAAGTATAGATTTGGGAACAGCACCGGATAAAAATCCTGTTGCAATAAATACAAAGGACATTAAGATCAACGGTATTAATACATTGTCAGAAGCAGATTATGTCAATTACGGAATGGTAGCAAACGGTAAATCGGGAATAAACATTGCCACAGCAAAAAATACAGGAACAGGTGTAATATCGGGAACAGGAGATAATGTAGTAGGATTATTTGCAGTAAACGGAGGAAAAGTCGAAAATGCCGGAACAATTAATTTTACTGACAATACAACAAAAGGCAAATCAGGAATAGTAGTAAAATCAGGAAGTGAAGGGGTAAATACCGGATCAGTTACAATTGTTGGAAATAATTCGGTAGGATTTTACAATGAAGGTTCCTTTATAAGTGATTCCGGGATATCTGTGACAGGAAATGACAGTGTGGGTGTTTATTCACTTGAAGGTTCTGCGAATACTGAAATTAAAGCAGGGACAATCACAGTGTCAGGGAATAACGGAGTGGGAGTTTTTGCAGCAGCGCCGACAAATGCAGGAACAACAGTAAAGCTTGGAAGTACAGGAGCAGTAAATCTGAATGTAAGCGGAACTGATACTTATGCTTTTTATGCAAGCGGGTCAAATAACGTATTTTCAATTCTGGATAATACTACAGTAAGTGTAGGGGCAGGAAGTATAGGATTTCAGTATATCGGTTCGGGATTGTCCAACGCAATAAGCAGTTCGGATATATCAGCAATGTTTCCTGTAGCTGCAGGAAAAAATCTGGCTTTTAATCTGGATCCTAATTCATATGCAATGGTAATTCAAAAGGCCAAAATATCTTTATCTAATATCGGCACTTTTTCATCTATTTTACCGTCAAATGTGACTATGACAGGTTCGAATAAAGTAAAGATATATAAAGGTCATCTGGAAATAGATGAAAATTCAAATATAGATGCCGGAGCCGGAATAAATATAAAATTCAGAGATCTGCCGGTAGCTGCTTCATCAGTGACATTGTTAGCAGGAAATACAATAACCGGAACTGAGGGAAACCGTGTAGGTATAGGACAGGAAAATGATGACAGACTTCCTTTGACTCCAAATACTGATATCACCCTTACTAATAACGGTACGATAAGTCTGAGCGGGTCGAATTCAACAGGATTGTATACAAGCTACGGAGTACTTAACAACAGCAGTTCAGGAATAATAAATGTATCGCTTAACGGAGTGGGATTGTACGGGACAAATGGTACTGCAACAACAAATTCCGGGGTAATAACCTTTGGTGATAATGGAATAGGAATATACGGTGCCAATGTGACGCCTGCAACAACACCGACTTACGGGACAAAGAATATAAATATAACACATTCAGGAAGTATAGTATCAAATGGGGCAAATAAAGGATACGGAATAATTGCCGATAATGATAACAGCGGTACGTCAGCAATAACAATAAATGCAGGGTCTGCAATAGATCTAAGTTCTGTGACAAATGCGGCGATCGGAGATTTGATAGGAGTATATGCCAAGAATACCGCAGTAAATTCCGACGGTGATATAATAATAGGCAAAAACGGAATTGTAATGTATGCAGAAGACAGTAATGTAAATATTACCGGGGGAACAATAAACATAACCGGGGATAATGCACTTGGATTTTATCTGAAGGGTGCAACAAACTTTACGAGTACTGCAGCTGCAACAATAAATATTTCAGGACAGGGAGTAACATTATTTAATCTGAATACAAATCCCGGAATGACATTTACGAATTTGTTTACTATAAATACAATCGGAACAGGAACATATACTTTAGGAAGTATTGCAAACGGTTCTTATTATTATAACAGTTCGACAGTATTAGGCGGCAACGGCGCCATGGTGTCTGCAAAAGACTCTACAATATTGTTTGATACTGGTGCAAATATAACTAGTACAGGTGATAATAATATAGCAATATATGTGGACAATGTTTATTCAGGACTACCGGTCGCAGGGTTCACACCCGGAACAGAGGCTGAAAACAGAGGGACAATTACATTAAACAATTCATCGGCTGGATTATACGGTATAAACGGAGCAAGCCTGAATAACAGCGGTGCTATAACTGTAGGAAATGGCTCTACAGGAATTTACGGATCAGGAGCCACAGCAAACATAATAAATACAGGAACTATAACAATAGGGAATGACTCACAGGGAATTTATCTGAAAGACGGACAGACAGCAGATAACAGCGGAGTGATAACAAGTTCCGGTTCTAAGGCTGTAGGAATGTATACAGATAATGTATCAAATCCTATATTGAATAATAATCTGATAAATTTGACCGGTGATAAATCAATAGGTATTTATGCAGCCGGCGGAGTTAAAATAATAACAAACAATGGAACAATAAAAATCGGAGATTCATCAGATCTGAATGATCCAAGCATAGGTATCTATACAACAGCGGCAGGAGATACAGTAACAAACAGTGGTGTAATAGATACAGGGATTAAATCAATAGGAATTTACTCAGAAGGAGCAGCAGTAAATCAAAATGGGACATCAACAGTAGGTCAGACAGGAACAGGAATATATACAAAAGGAGGTTCTGTAACTCTTGGAGCAGCAAGTATAGTATCAATAGGACAAAATGAAGCAGTAGGAGTATATGGAACGAATGGAACTTTAGTAACAAATAACAGTACTAATTTTTCAGTAGGCAACGGAGGTTATGGGTTTGTACTGGAATCAAATTCGGCATTAAATAATAATACTGCAATAAATCTCACAGGAAAAGGGACAGGGGTATATTCAGACGGGACAAATACTGTTACCAGCATAGCAGGAGCAGATATAAATATGACAGGTGATAACAATATAGGCTATTATCTGGTAAATGGAGGAACAGTAACAAACAGTGCAGATATAAACGGCGCTTCCGGAGAATCAAATATAGGAATATATGCTAAAAATGGAGTGATAAATAACAGCGGAACAATAAGTGTAGGAGATTCAGTATTAGCATATAATTTAGACGGAACAGTAGATTATGATAACAGCGGATATGCAGTAGGAATCTATGGGGAAGGATCACAGATAAATAATACAGGAAATATAAACATAGGTGAAAATGGAATAGGACTGTATACAAGGGATAATGGTACAACACCGGTAGTAAATCAAGGGAATATAACCGGGACAGGAAAAGGAGCAACGGGAATATTTGTAGATAATGGAATCGCCGAGAATGCAGCTGGAACGATAATAACAATGACAGGTGATGATTCCATAGGAATGGTGGCAAATAAGAACGGAACAATAATTAATAACGGAACAATAATAATGTCAGGAAATAATGTATCTGCGATGTTTGCCAATATAGGATCCACAGCAATAAATAATAATGTAATAGATATGACAGGAGCAACCGGAGATAAAAGTACAGCATTTTTATTAGGGGCAGGTTCAACATATGAAAATTACGGGACATTAAATCTAGGCTCAAATGCGACAATATCAGGAACGGCCGGGATCACTCACAAAATACCGAGCATGGTAAACGGAGGAATAATTCAGGCAAGCGGAGTACTGGCAGTGGACGGGATATCTTTATCAATAAAAGTAAATCCTGATAGTGTAGTTTATCAGACTTCAGTAACCTCAGGCCCTCAGTTTGTAGCAAACGGTGCTTCAATAGTGGCAGATACGCTGATAACAGATAAACCGATAACAATACTTCCGGGATTTGCAGACGGGACAAATGCAAATGTATATAAGATAGAAAATGCAGTTATAGCATCCGGAGGAAATTATGAATTTATAAGCGGCTCGTTATTATGGGAAGCAACACCTGAAGCAACAGGAACCGGAGCCGATGTGTATATGGAAAGAAAAGCGTTTACAGATTTTACAGACGGATTATGGTTTGATGATTTTGGAAAAGCTCTTGAAGAAAATTTTCTGGGAGCTTCCGGAGATGCAATGCAGATTTATAATAAAACAGCATACATAAAGACAGAGGAAGAATTCAGACAGATAATGTCAAGTCTGGCAGGAGAGGTATATGCTAATATAAACCAGAGAGAATACGATATAGCAAAGGCATTTGAAGACTCGCTGCATTTACTTCAGGATTCCTCAAATAATACAAAAGAAAATGTAAAAATAAGTGTAATAGCAGGAAAAGGTAAAAATAAAGAGGAAACAGACGGAGTCACAGGTTATGATTATACAACTACGGGAGTACTGGCTTTACGTGAAGTAGAAAGAACCTATAGACATACATTCGGATATTCACTTGGATATTTACACACAGGCTTTGAATTCAAGGACGGAAATGAAAGTGAAGAATGGGTCGATACAATCCAGCTCGGGGTACATAATAAATATGCAGCAAATGGATGGCAGCTGAGAAATGACCTTACGGGAAGGGCAAGTATTCATAATATAGACAGAAATATAGACTGGCCGTCACCGCTAGGCAGATCAGAAATGAACGGAACATATGAAACATACAGTATCACAAGTGATAATATACTTGGAAAAGCATTTGGGCTAGGCAAGAATGCGAGTATAATGCCGTATGGAGCATTCAGGGCAATGTATGTGACAAGACCTGCATTTAATGAAAACGGACTGGAAGCTCTTGAGGTGGAAGGCAATGATGCATGGAGTGCAAAACCGCGAGCCGGTGTAGAATTAAAAGGCGCAGTACCTTTAGGAAGCAAGTCAGCGTGGCAGCTAAAAGGAACCCTTGATTTTGCTTATGAATACGAGCTTGCAGACCTTAATGAAAGGGAAAAAGCAAGACTTGTCGCCATAGAAGACGGTTATCATAAATTGTCGAAGCCTGAAGATGAAAAAGGAACATTCAGAACAAAAGCAGCAATAGGAGTAGAGATAGAAGACAGATATGGAATATTCCTTACAGGAGAATATTCAACAGGAAATGATAAAGAAGATGATTACAGAGCAGGAGTGACATTAAAAGCAGTATTTTAATTATTTGATTAAAGAAAATAATTTTTTGGGATAAAAACCTGGTATGTTCAAGTCCGAAAAAAATCTTTCTTATAAAATTATTGCAATACTTATTGTTTTTTATCTGGTATCTTGCTGTTAGAATTTTTTTAACACGGCAAATTATAATAAATTAAATATTTATATTAAAGGAGCTGTATCAAAATATGAAAAATTTTTGATACGGTTTCTTTTTTTAGACTGATTTTATAATTTTAATATATATATAATGAAAAAGTTCTTGACATGGAATGCATACCATAATTTATAGTATAAATATATAGGAAAAGGAGGTATTTTATGCAGAATTCACAGAAAAAATTCCCGGAAAATTTTCTTTGGGGAGGAGCTACAGCGGCGAATCAGCTGGAAGGTGCCTATAAAGAAGGCGGGAAAGGTCTTTCGATCATGGATGTTATACCGGGAGGTAAAAAGAGACTGGAAATAATAAGAAATCCTGATTTTGACTTTGAGATACATGATGATAAATACACTTATCCCAATCATGAAGGAATTGATTTTTACCATACATATAAGGAAGATATAGCTTTATTTGCCGAAATGGGATTTAAATGCTACAGACTGTCTATAGCATGGTCAAGAATATTTCCGCAGGGTGATGAAACTGAGCCTAACGAGGAAGGGCTGAAGTTTTATGATAATGTGTTTGATGAATGTCTGAAATACGGTATAGAACCTGTAGTAACCATTTCACATTACGAGATGCCTTTGAATCTTGCCGTTAAATACGGGGGATGGAAAAACAGAAAGCTGGTAGAATTTTTCAAAAGATATGCAGATACTGTATTCGAAAGATATTATAAAAAAGTAAAGTACTGGATGACCTTTAATGAAATAAACAGTGCCTTTTTTATACCCTTATTTAGTCAGGGGTTTGTAAGAAAAAATACTGAAACATCAGAACAGGAAATATATCAGGGGCTTCACCATCAGTTCTTGGCAAGCAGTCTTGCAGTGAAAAAAGGACACGAGCTGGATAAGAATTTAAGAGTAGGGTGTATGATTATTTACGGTACGAGTTACTCATATGACAGTAATCCTGCCAACCAATGGGCTAATCTGGAAGAAAGCAGAATGTTCAATAATTTTTGTGCAGATGTTCAGGTAAGAGGTAGATATCCGTCATATATAAAAAAAGTATTTAAAGCTGAAAATATCAAGCTGGATATACAGCCCGGAGATTTGGAGCTGATCAGGGATTATCCCGCAGACTATATAGGATTCAGTTATTATATGTCGGCAGTAAGAGCGGCAGATCCGGGAAATCTGGAAAAAACTAACGGAAATCTGCTTTCAGCGATAAAAAATCCATTTTTGAAAGCCAGTGACTGGGGCTGGGAAATAGACCCCACAGGATTAAAAATAGCATTGAACGAGCTTTATGACAGATATCAGGTTCCTTTGTTTGTGGTGGAAAACGGATTGGGGGCACATGATATTCTGGAAGAAGGCAATAAAATAAATGATGACTACAGAATTCAGTATATGAGAGACCATATAGAGGCTATGGCAGAAGCTGTAGAAAGCGGTGTGGATCTTATGGGCTATACAAGCTGGGGCTGTATAGATCTCGTAAGTGCATCAACAGGAGAAATGGCAAAAAGATACGGTTTTATATATGTAGATATAGATGATGAAGGAAAAGGAACAGGGAAAAGGTTTCCTAAAAAATCATTTTACTGGTATAAAAAAGTAATTGAAACTAATGGTGAAGAGATATAGAAAGGGGAAGACATGAAACTGATTATAACAAAAACTTATGAAGAAATGAGCAGTATAGCTGTAAATATTTTAATGGGTCTGATGTATCAGAATAAGAGAGTAAACCTTTCGATTACTGCAGGAAGCACGCCGAAAGAGATTTACAGACAGATGATAGCACAGGTAAAAGGAAAAGATTATTTTGACAATGTACATTATTATAATTTTGACGAGATACCTTTTAAGGGCCTGGACAGAGAAGGAGTAACGATAAGCAATCTCAGAAATGATTATCTTACGCCTGCAGGGATAAAAGAAGAAAATATACACAAGCTTACAATGGAAAATTATAAAGAATTTGATGAAATACTGGAGAAAGACGGCGGACTTGATGCGATACTGATGGGAATGGGAGCAGACGGACATTTCTGCGGAAATCTTCCGAAATTAACAAAATTCGGTAATAAAACATATATGGTTCCTATAGCGGAAGATTTAAAAGAACTGATGGTCGGAGAAGTAGGAGATATAAAATATGTTCCTGATTCATTTGTAACAATGGGGCCGGCAAGTGTATTTGCGGTGAAAAAGCTGATACTTGCAGTAAATGGGAAACATAAAGCATCAATAGTAAAAAAAGCACTTGAGGGAGAAGTGACTGAGGATGTTCCGTCGTCGCTTCTGAGACTGCATCCTGATATTACAATAATTCTGGATGAAGATGCCGCTTCTGAATTAGAGCTGGTGTAAAACCAACTGACTGATTTTGAAGTGAAGGAATATCAGAAAAACCAATAAGATACTCAGGGGGAGAATAGGGGAAATGCTGGTTAAAATTTTTGTAAGTTTTTTTAAAATAATATTTTTTCTCTAAATTTGTTTAGGATTTTAATTTAAAATATTTTAATTGCATAATTCATCTGAAAAATATTTAAATAAGGTTCTTTCTCTAAAAAGCAGATTATTACAAATATATTTTTTTCAGTGTTTCCCGCATTCTCTTCCTGAGTGAAGAAGACTGTATCATAAGTAAAATAGATCATGATACAGTTTTTTATTTTACGGAATTTTTAAAATTATATATAAAACATTTATTTTGGCTTTTCTTATATATTGGTATAATGTATATATAAAATTTTAAACGGAGATAGAAATATGATTATTGAAATTGAAGGTTATCAAATAAAAGCTTTTGTTTCAGGAAAAAAGTGTACAGCAGGAAAACTGCAGTGGCAAATGAAAAAGGTAATGGAACGTATCGTGGATGATCAGCATTTTGTATCTTTATTTTGTCATTTATTTGATTATGAAGAAATAGTATATTCTGACGAGACAGAGGCTGATTATGTGATAGATACAGATATTCACAGGGTATATAAACCAGTATACGGATAATAAAACCGGAAGTCAAAAGGCTGTATTGAAATTGCCCGTTTCAATACAGCCTGTAATGTTTATTTTTATATGAATAAATTTCTTTTCAATTATCAGATTACTGATTTTTAGCAAAAAATCCTAAAAATTTGCTAAATAAAAAAGATAATTAATATAATAAAAATTATTATATGAAATACTTATTTTCTTTTCTCCTTTTGTTAATCCAAGTCTAAAAAAGTCCCTCTATTGTAAAGGTAAATTTCTCTTTATCATTTCTTGCTCATACAAATTATATGCCGCTTCAGGTATTTTCAAATAAGATTTGTAAAAGATTCCTGACAGAAGAAAAGCCATTAATTTGTTGTCTTTCTGTTTTTTATATGTGTTGTATAATTTTACCAGTTTAGCATCATTGATTTTTCCGGAATCAAGTCTTTTCTTTAACTGTTTTGAGCTTAGCTTTGCCAGAAATTTTGTATATACATTAAAGAGCAGCATAAGTCCGCCAATAATGATGATAAATAGCAAAAATCCTACTAAATTTTCCATTACTGTTGCACTCCTTCCTAACATTCATAATTTTTGACGAAATAATTTTTTTTATTTACTGTTATTTATTATTGTCAAAGAATTACTTTCTATTATAATAAAAATTTTTTTAGATTGCAATGTTTTTTTGAAAACCTGTATATATTTGCTTAACTATCTGGAAGTATATTAAAAAAGTAACAGAACAGGATATCAGCAGAAATATTTGGAAATTGAAAATAAAATATGTTAAAATAAGTAATAAAATATACATAATACTTTGGAGTCTTTTAAATATATCCTGTAATGTTTTCTGTAGTGAAATCTTCTAAAAAAGGAGCTGATAAAAATGACAAAGATAAAGAAAATCCTGATATTCCTAAGTGCAGTATTGCTGGTAATAGCAGGAAATAAAAAAAATTCGGATTTTGCAGCCAAAAATAAGGAAAAGAATAATAAAGAGGTATTAGAGCAGGAAAAATCCACAGAAGCTGGGAACAATAACGGCAAAGTGACAACAGAGCCTGATGAAAAAGAAAGAGCAACGGCAAGCAAATGAAGAGGTTTATGTATAAAACCAGAACGGAATATTTATTTCATTCACATATAAAAATAAAAATACCTGATAATTACGAAGACAAAATTTTTGATGAATTATTTGGAATTATGGAACAGGTAGATAAAAAATACAATTCATACTCGGAATTCTCTTATTTTGATCTGATAAATAAAAATGCCGGGAAATATACAGATGTAGACAGTATAACCATAGAGATGCTGGAAACAGTAAGAAAATATTCTGATTTTTTTGACGGTGTTTATGATATTACAGTAATGCCTCTTATAAGATTATGGGGATTTTACAGAGAAAAACGCAGGACAGTTCCATCACTTCATGAAATAGAAAAAGCAAAGAAAAAAACAGATTATAAAAATATTGAAATTGATCCGGTTAACCTGAAAATAAGATCGGGAAGCGGGCAGGAGATAATAACAGGCTCCTTTATAAAAGCATTTGCAGTGGATAAGGCTGCTGTAAAACTAGCGGAGCTTGGCATTGATAATGCAGTTATTAATGCAGGGGGAAGCAGTATAAGATGTTTTAACAATGATATAAAGAAAGAATGGACAATATCAGTTTCTGATCCTGATGAATCACAGAGAGATTTGTTCGATCTGAAGCTGCAAAATAAAGCATATTCTACATCTGCACTGGGAAGCAGCTTTGTAAAGATAAATAATAAAAAATATGGTCACATAATAAATCCGGTTACGGGATATCCGTCAGAAAATAAAGCAGTTGGGTTAATAACTGAGGAAAGCTTTATTGGGGATATATTATCAACAGGTTTTTTTAACTGTGAGCCGGAAAGATTTTTGAAATTAATGAAAATCCTGAAAGGAGATATGTACATAGAAGGGTTTTTAATGGATAAAGCCGGAAAGATTCACTATTCCGATAGTTTTGAAAAACATATAATTAAGCATGAGATTTAGCGGGGTGAAAATTTGAAAAAAGTACTTAACGAAAAAATGAGAATAACTTCTATGAAGGATAAAACTAAAAAAAAGAAAATGAGTCAGCTGGAGGAGCCGCAGTTTTTTTATATTTCACTTTCACAGCATATCGGCAATCCGGCGGCAGAAATTGTAAAAACCGGTGATTATGTGAAAAGATTCCAGCTGATAGGCGAATCACAGGGGAATATTTCTGCAAAAATTCATTCGCCTGTATCAGGAAATGTGAAAGATATAATAGAAAAAGCTATGCCAAACGGAGCAAATGTAAAAACAGTCATAATTGAGAATGATTTTCAATATATTGAAGAGGAGACTGTGAAAAGAGAAATAAGAAACCTAAGCAGCTATTCTGAAAAAGAGCTTCTGAAAATTATAGAAAATGCTGGTATTACTGGTGAAGGAGGAGCACAGTTCCCTGCACATATAAAGTATGACGTAAAAGATAAAAGGATAAAGAATTTGATCTTGAACGGTGCTGAATGTGAGCCGTATCTTACATGTGATTATACTCTTATGAAAGAACATACAAGAGAGCTTTTTGACGGAATAAAGATAATTGGTGAAATACTTAAACCGGAAAATATAATTTTGGCAATTGATGAAAAATACTCTGCTCTGGAAAGCGAGTTCCAAAAATACAATACTGATAATGTGAAGATATTAACAGTTTCGGATATTTATCCTCAGGGCAGCGAACAGCTGTTAATAAACAGTATTCTTAACAAAGAAATACCAAAATCAAAGCTTCCGGCCGAGGAAGGCATTATAGTAAGCAATGTAGGAACAGTAAAAGCTGTATATGAGGCTTTTTCATACGGAAGACCTCTTGTAGAGAGAATAGTGACAATATCCGGGGAAAAATCTGGAGAGTATGGGGATTATATTATAAAAATAGGAACACCTCTAAATCATATTATAAAAAAATCAGGATTAAAAGATCAGCCTGAAAATGTAAGGATGATATTCGGCGGTCCTATGATGGGAAATGAAATAAGGGATTTAGAAATAGGCATAATGAAAGGAACATCAGGAGTTTTGTTTTTATCAAAAGAAATAGACAGAATAGAAAGAAAAAACTGTATTTTATGCGGCTATTGCTCTGAGGTATGCCCTGTTTATCTGATGCCTATGAAGTTTGAAGAGTTTTACAGAAAAGGAAAGTATAAAAAGCTTTTGGAATTTAATCTGAATTCTTGTATAGAATGCGGAGCCTGTGAGTATATTTGTCCTTCACGTGTTGCACTGATAGAAAGCATAAAATCCGCTAAAAAAGAGCTTGCTAAAGGGAAAGGGGATAGAAATTAATGGATAATGCCGAAAAAACTTTTAATCCGTATATCAGAACAAATGACAATGTAGGGAAAGTGATGGGAGATGTGATTTTAGCTCTGTTTCCGTGTATACTGGTAACTTTTCCCGCATATGGGATAGGACCTTTACTTTTGTGTACAGTATGTGTTTTGAGTACTGTTTTGGCTGAATGGCTTTTTTCACTGTTTTTTCTGAAAAAGAAAAATTCTGTAAATGATCTGTCTGCTGTAGTAACAGGTATACTTCTTTCTTTTACGCTGGCTCCTTTTACACCGCTTTATATTGCGGCTTTCGGAGGTGCGGCTGCTGTAATATTCGGTAAAATCGCCGTTGGAGGGCTCGGACGCAACATATTTAACCCGGCCTTACTGGGAAGAGAATTTATGACTGTATTTTTTCCGGCAGCAATGGGCTCGGGGATAATATGGGGAAATGAGAGTTTATTAAAATATAAGTATATAGAAATAATCAAATCTTCCGAGCCGGGAAGCTGGGCGGAATATCTGGACAGGATTTTTTTTACTGCAAGCGGTGCCATAGGAGAGTATTCGATATTTCTGCTGGCTGCAGGGGGAATTTATCTTATATACAGGGAAAGAATAACATGGCATATTCCGTTTTCCATGTTTATAGTGATATTTTTAGGGATAACAGTTTTTACATTTTTGGGATTTGATATAAAAATAGCTTTAGGCGGTCTGATTCTCGGCGGAATATATATGGCGACAGATATGCCTACGAGTACTACTACACCTGCAGCAAAAATATATTACGGGTGTATGATCGGAGTATCGGTAATTCTTTGCTGGATGAGCCGTATTGAATTTGAAACATTGTCTTATTCAATACTTATTATGAATGTATTCAAAAATCCTGTGGACAGCTTATGCAGACCAAGGGTATTCGGGACAGAAAGAGAAACTTTTAAAAGAATACTGCATGGCTTTTTCCTTTTTGTTATTATTGCATGTACTGTATTAATAGTGATGTTTTTTCATCATAACAATCTTATAAAATATCTGCTGTATATTTATATAATATGGTCAGCTGTAAGACTTATAAGGTCAGGAGAGGTTTTGTAAAAACAGCTTATATGTAAAAAAGATAAAATAAATCAAATAATAGGAATAAAAAAAGAATAGCCTAAGCTGTAAGAGGTAGAATTATTTTAAGCTAATAAGAAGAATAATTTTTTCATTACCCCCTTAATGAAAAAGCAGCTGCCTTGATCTGGATTGATTCAGGCGGCTTTTTTTTATGAACACGGAAATTAAAAAAAGAGAAAAACTAATATAATTCATATAAAAAAAGTATCGATGCAGTAAAATGCATCGATATATTTTTAAAAAAGTCAAAAAGCAGTTTTATTTTCCTTTTACTACGAATATATAAGAAAGTATACATGAAAGGATAATAGCAATAAGTATTCCTGCTACCGCAAAAGGAAAGTAAGGTCCTATATATGCAGGAAGACTGAATATGCTGGATAATATATATCCGTAAATACGCACTCCGAAAAATGCAATGAATGCAGATGCTGCCGAGCTTCCTATAGTAGCTGCCAGAAAAGCCTTTTTATATTTTGTAAGTACTCCGAATAAAGCCGGTTCTGTAATTCCGAGAAGTCCGGATATAGCAGAGGAAAGTATTACAGATTTTTCTTTCTTATCTTTCTCTTTAAAGTAGACTGCAAGTGTAGCGCCTGTAATAGCCATATTTGCCATAAACATCATAGGCATAAGCATATCATAGCCCTGTTCCTGAAAATTCTGCAGTGCAATAGGTGTCATGGCATGATGCATTCCGGTTAGTATAGCCACAGGACGGATTGCTCCTACGATCAGCCCGGCAAGAACAGGAGATATATTAAATAATGCCTGTATGATAACAGCAAGACCTTTTCCCAGATAAATACCTACAGGTCCTATGATACTTAATGTAAGAAAAGACATGATAAATAGAGTAACTGTAGGTGTAAAAACAGTTTTTAGAACCTCGGGCATGACTTTATCCACCATTTTATAAACATAACTCAAAACCCACACTGCAAATATAATGGGAATGACACTTCCGCTGTAATTAAACACAGGTATAGGGACAAAACCAAGGAAGCTGAACGAAGCAACAGCACCTTCCTTTGCCGCGGCAATCATATTAGGCGACATAATACATGCTGCAATTGCTGCTGCAAGATACTGGTTTGTCTTAAATATTTTTGCTGCAGATACTGCAAGGAAAAACGGAAGAAAAGTGAATACACCGCTTGCTGCCATATCTATGATCTTTACTGTGTCACTTTCATTGGAAATAATCTTTAAGGCAATAAATCCTGCAAGAAGCCCTTTTATCATCCCTGCTCCGGCAATAGCCGGAACAATAGGACCGAAAACACCCGATACTATGTCCATAAATATGGAAATTATCCCTTTTTTAGAATTTTTACTGTTATTCTGGGATTCTGCATTATTACTCAGTTCCATTTCTTTGGAAAATAAATCATAATAATCCTTTACATTTGTTCCGATAACTACCTGATACTGGTCGCTCTGAAGCTGTGAACCCATTATTCCGTCAAGTCTGTTTATATTTTCCTGATTTATTTTATTATTGTCTTTTAAGTCCAGTCTTAATCTGGTCATGCAGTGCCAGACATTATTAATATTTTCTTTTCCACCAACATTTTGGATAATTAATTTTACAACTTCTCTTTTATCCATTTTTCTCCTTCCAAAGTGTATATTATTTTAAAATTTTAGCAGCTACTAATTTTCTATACTAAATATACCATATCTTTCTGGAAAAGCAAACTTACCATTTTTTATATATTTTTTTAAATTTATCAATAAAATAAAGGGTTTTATTGATTTATTCCGATAAATTGGTATGTTATTTTCCTGTTATTGATGATTTTTTGAAACCAAATTGACAATGAAATTATTTAATGTTTTAATAACATCAGAAACAGTTAAAATATAAATCTTTTAGAAGAGAGGAAGAAATAATGACTCCTACAATAATAAAAAATATAGAATGTATTGTAACAAAACCGGGGCGCCATAATCTTACAGTAGTAAAAGTGGAAACAGATAAAAATATTACAGGATACGGATGTGCAACTTTTCAGCAGAGACCTCTTGCAGTAAAAACAATGGTAGATGAATATATAAAGCCGCTGCTGACAGGAAGAGATGCTAATAATATAGAAGATATATGGCAGATGCTGATGGTAAATTCCTATTGGAGAAACGGTCCGGTAATAAATAATGCAATATCGGGGATAGATATGGCATTGTGGGATATAAAGGGAAAGCTGGCAGGAATGCCTTTATACCAGCTGTTCGGCGGTAAATCGAAAAATGCGGTTCCTGTTTATACTCATGCAGCCGGAGAAAATCTTAATGAATTATATGAGAAAATAGAAATTTTTTTAAATAAAGGTTATCGTTATATACGATGTCAGCTTGGGTTTTACGGAGGGAATTCAAAAGAAATACATATGACTGAAAATCCTGTCAAGGGGGCCTATTATGATCAGGATGAGTATATAAAAACAACTTTATTTATGTTTAAATCTTTGCGTGAAAAATACGGAGACAGATTTCACATACTGCATGATGTCCATGAACGTCTGTTTCCAAATCAGGCTCTGCGTTTTGCAAAGGAAGCGGAGAAGTATAACCCGTACTTTATAGAGGATATACTTCCTCCGGATCAGAATGAGTGGCTTTCACAGATAAGAAGTCAGTCTTCGGTTCCGCTGGCAACAGGAGAGCTGTTTAATAATCCTATGGAATGGAAAAATATTATTATAAACAGACAAATAGATTTTTTACGCTGCCATGTATCGCAGATTGGCGGTATAACTCCTGCATTAAAGCTTGCAGCTTTATGCCAGACATTCGGAGTAAGAATGGCATGGCATACACCGCCTGATATAACTCCTGTCGGGTCGGCAGTTAATACACATCTGAATATATATCTTCATAATTCGGCAATTCAGGAATACGTGGAGGAACAGGAAGCTGTACTTACGGTTTTCACAGGAGCGGAAAAACCAAGAGACGGATATTTATATCCTGCAGAGAGAGCTGGGATAGGTGTAGAATTCCTTGAAGCGGAAGCAAAAAAATATCCTGTGGAATACAGACCGCATGAATGGACACAAAGCAGACTGCCGGACGGTGCTATTATGACTCCTTAATACTTTACTTTGGCAGAAGACTGTTATATAATCTGATTAGTTAATATTGTCTGAAATGTGCGGAGGGTTCGTATGAAAAAAAAGGAATTTGTGGCACAGGATCTGCTGACTAAAATCTATCAGAATCTGTATAAAGATTATAAGCTTCCCACAGAAAGAGAGCTGGCATTAAAATATAATGTTTCCAGACACACGATAAGAGAAGCACTGAAAAAACTGAATAATATCGGAATAATTGAAATAATTCAAGGATCAGGGATATTTATAAACCGTAAATTTCATCAGAGTCCCTTGATTTATAATTCAATAACCGAAAAAAAATATAATCAGATAAAATCAAAAATCATATATTTTGTCCCTAAAAAACCCGAGAAAGAAGAAAAACAGATTTTTGACCTGAAGGAAGATGAACTCTTATGGGAATTCCAGAGAGTAAGAATAGTAGATTATAAAATTACACAGATAGAAATATCAAAGCTTCCTGTTCATTTGTTCAGGGATCTGGAGAAGAAAAATATAGAAAGTTCCATACAGAAATATGTAAGGGACAAAAATCTGGAAATTTCCCATTATATAACTACTTATGAGGCAGTATCAATAAACAGGGAACAGGCAGAGCTTCTAAAATGTAAAAAAGGTACCCCGGCTATGAAAATATTAAACAGGGGAATACTGGAAAACGGAATGGTATATGAATACAGTGAAATAATAGACATTGATTATTCCTGTACATATTTTATACCGTTTAATAAACAGAATCACAGTTTCAGACAGTTAGTACCGTGAGTATCTTGCATCTGAGAGCTGTGAATACACGGCTTATTTAATAGGAAGTAAATCCGGATATATTGATGTAATAAAAAGCTGTCCTGAGAAATAGTTTCTTAATGAAATTATATTTCAGGATATTTTTATATTCTTTAATTCTTATATTAAAAATAAAATATTGTATTTTTGTCATAAAGAAACAGCGGAATTTATTTTACTTTTAGTTGATAATTGAATATGGTATAATTAGAGCAGTAAAAATGAAATATTATTATATAACTATTATGAATTTTGATATGAGTAAAATTAGGAGGGAAACAATGAAAAAACTATCAGGACTATTGATATTGATCGGACTGACAGCATGCACTTCAGTAAAGAGCGGTACAGGCAGTGAGAATACCAAGGTAGGAATGCCTAACCCGGCTTCTAAATATTGTGTGGAACAAGGCGGGAAATCTGAGATTAGAAAAGCGGAAAATGGAGGAAGCTACGGCGTATGCATATTTAAAGACGGAAGCGAAGAGGATGAATGGGAATATTTCAGAAAAAATAATGCAAAATAGTATGTAACTTATCATTAAAGAGGACAAGAATCGACTATTGTTTTATCACCTGTTTTATTATAAAAAAATATTGATGGTTTCTACTATAGGACACGATTTTAACTATAAATAATTATTTACTTTTTTTGCTTTTTAAGGTATAATATATGTTCTAAAATCAGAAAAATAAACAATAATTATGTGACTAAACAGATACAACATCAGTATATATTTCAAAATTAGTCTGGGCTTTACAGCTCTTTAGTTTCGTGTTACAAATTGTCAACATACTGTTAATATTGAAATTCTATATTGGATAGGGATAAATAAACACTGGGAGATAAAAGGAGAAAAATGAAATTTTTAATGAAGTTTTTTCGCAAAATAACATGTTTTAAAAAACTGGATCATACAAAATTTACTTTGGAATCACAATATCTGGAGTACAAAGATTCAGATTACAAATATTATTATTTTAAAGATATAAGGACTAACCGCTATGTAAGGGTATTAAAGGAAGAAAATGACGAAAAGCTGGATATTTACACAAATTGGCTGAATAATAAGTAAATATGTTATTTTGAATTAAAGAAATCAGGGAGAAGAAGACCCTGATTTTTATTTTCTCTGCATTTTTAAAAATAAAAATTTACTTTGATAAACAAAGTATGATAGAATTGAGAAGAAATAATTATAGTAATATAAATATACGGAGGTCATTTTGAAAAAGTTATTTAAAGGAATTTATATTATTTTGGGAATAATATTTTTAGGTGTCGGTATTATAGGAATAGTACTTCCTGTACTGCCAACCACACCATTTGTACTTCTTGCTTCTTTTTGTCTTGCCAAAGGCTCTGACAGAATAAATAATCGTTTTAAAAAAACCAAAATATACAGAGAGTATATACTGAATTTCAAAGAAAACGGACTTACAAAAAAGCAAAAGATAAGAATAGTGCTTACAGCGGATCTGATGCTGCTGGCAAGCGGATATTTTGTCAATAATTTTCATGTGCGGATTTTTTTGTTCTGTCTTGCATTAATAAAAACAGCAGTTATTTTCAGAATAAAAACAAATGCCGGAGAGCCTGCATAAAAAAAGTAGATATTTCGAATAAACCAGAGAAAATAAAAGTTTCCGTATAAAACTTTTATTTTTTTATGGTACAAAATAATATTCTAAAAAACTGAAAATTAAAATTAGTTTTTATCCCAGAAAATATAAAGAAATAATAAGGAAATAGTATTTTTAACCAAAAGCAGCTGCAGAATAAAATTGACAAGGACAATAATTTTTAGTAAAATACAGATAGATAGTAATCCTAAAATCTTTTCGATAATCACAATCTAATTTCCAAAAATTCGATTTTTTATTCTTATTATTAAAATATTAAAAAAACAAACATGCTGTTTTACAATGTAAAATAGGTTTTTATAATGCTTTTCAAAAACTCTGTTCCAAATCATTTATATATTCTGTTCTTATCTGTTCCAAAAAAATCCAGAACTTATTCAGTCTATAATTTTTTAGTTTATATAAATTTTATAGTGTAAGGGTGTTTATATTAAAACATGAAAGGAGGGATAGTGTTTATCTGTCGGCTTTTGTAATGCTTTTTGATTTTATTTGAAATAAATTCTGCAGTTTTAAACACAGGAACAGGAGGAAATTATGAGAAAAGCAGTATTGATATTTCTGGTATTAAGTACAATATTTGTAGTATACGGGAAAACAGATGAAGATATGAGACTTCTGGAAGAAAGCATAACTAAAGATTATGATCAGGATGGTAAATATTCGGCCTATGAAAAAGCTTTAAGAAGGGCACAAGAGAGTATTTATGTAACATTGCCCGAAAAAAAAGGTTACTGGTATACAATGCTGGAAAAAATCAAAATTGAAGAAGCGGAACTATATACTGATATAGAAGCGAGAATGAAGAAAAAATAAAACAGGAGGATAAAAATGAAAAAAATATTGCCTGTATTTTTGTTTTTATCAGCTGCAGCAGTATCCAGTGCTGTAAAAACATATGAATACAAAAGAGAATTAAGAGAAGGGGCAAGAGGGAAATGGGTAAATCTGAGAAAACATTTAAGCAGCGGGGAAAGGCTCGAAAAAGAGCTGATAAAAGTAGACCGCCAAATAGATAAGAAGGTGAATGAAATTCAGGAAATAGAAGAATTATTATTTAAAATAGAAAAATATAAGATTGAAAATAATATCAGATGATTTCAAAGGAGGAGAAATGAAAAAATATAAAAAGTTTATAGTAGGATTTTTAGCATTGAATTCTATGATGACATCCTACAGTGAAACTTCGGGAGTTCAATCTTCAGGAAAATATGACAGAATATATGAAAATATAATAAAAAATACAAACAGAGGCAGACCAAGCGATACTTCATATAAATTAATAGAACAAATGCTGAAAAAGAAAAATAAAGAATTAAAAGATTTATATAATCAGGGTGATTATATTGTAAAGCCTGAGTATCTTGAATGGCAGATATTTTTCAGCGGATTTTATGCAGAAAGGGATAAGGGGGATAATACTGAGGAAAACGCTGAAAGACATTCAGATCCTACATATGGGACAACAGGATTTTATGACGAAGACGGCAGATATATAATAACAGGAACAAATAAAGCAGCTTACGGAAAAGAATACAGAGATCCTCAGGCACCAAGAACCGTTAATCTGGGAGTAAGCATTCCTATAAAAGGGCTTTCCAGAGGAGAAGTACACCTTGATTTGCCGCCGGAAAATCCTGTAGAAATAAATCCGAGAAATTATGATATATCTCCACCTTCCGGACTGGTAATTCCTGAAATTAATGTATTCAGATTTGAAATAAATATTCCTTCAGTAGTTCTGCCTGTTATAACTACTCCGGGTTCATTTACCGTATCTGTTCCTGATACCGGGAATGGTGATGATACTGGAAGTTATCTTGGAGTAGCAAATTCATATACTGCTAAAATAGCTCAGTTTAATCTTACATCAGGACTTTTGGAAGGAACATGGAGCAGTACTTCCAGTCTATCTGCTTACAGAGCAGTAAATTTAAACGGGAAAAGCGATTACGCCGGAACTACAATGGGAAGCAGAGCAGATATTGTAAATTATACTTACTCTTCAAACAGCGGTGACGGAGCCGTGGCGCTGTATAAAGTAGGGGGAGCAGAAAAAATAACACTGGGGACACAGGGAGATCCAAATGCTTTTATAATGAGAATAATAAGTAATGTGGGTGATTCATATCCGGCTGCCAGTACACTTCCGCATTTGATACAATATGATCCTCACGGGAGCCGAGGGACCTATAACAGATATCTTACGAATTATTACGGAACAGGAATTACGCCTTCAGGAATATTTGATTATTATGCAGAGCTTAATAACTATGGAAGACTGGAGGGTATAGGTGATTCATTTCTAATGATAGGTCTTCAGGAGCATACGGGGAATTTCAGTCCCACAGTAAAAAATTACGGAACAATAATAGGGATTGCAGATGATCAGTATACTCAGGGCGGAAGAAGACATGTAGCTTTTTCATTTATGGCACCGCAGCAGCATGGAACGCAAGGCAGAAGATTTGAATTTTATAATATGACCGGTGGAAAAATTGAACTGCAGGCAAGAGAAAGTATTGCATTTAATTTTGGTGCTTCTCCCGGACTTGCTACCAGACCGCATTTTTTGATATATAATGACGGAGATGTTGTTCTTTACGGGAATAACAGCGTGGGAGTGAAAACAGCAAATAATAATCTTGATCTCCCATATTCAAAACTGGTATTCAATAAACCTATAAGAATAAACGGAGATCAGAGTATAGGAGTAGAACTGGTAAAAACTATGGATGACGGATATGGAAATGTAGAAGCCGGGAAATACGATCCTATGGAAGCTGTGATCAAAGTTATAATAGGCGACGAGCCGAACAGTGACACCGGAGATTCTAAAGGTGATAAGTCAAAAGTAGAAGAATCAATAGGTTTATATATAAATAAATCAACTATTGATTACAGGCTCGGAACCTTTGATTTTCAGTTTGGGGAATATGCCAAAAGAAGTACTTTGATTAATATTTCCAGCGGAAAGTTATTTCTGGATGATAATAAAGTAAGTGAAATATTTATAAATAAGGGGATAGATAATTTTGGTATTATTGCAACAGGGGCAGCCTCCGAATTAACATTGAAACCAAATATTAAAATAGGAACTGAGGCGGATAATGTAAACGGAACAATAGCATTATACGGGACAAACGGAGCAAAAATTCATCTTCATTCCGGAAATAATATTGAAACAAACGGACTAAATTCTCACGGAATAATACTAACCAATTCGAATACAGTTCTGGATGATACATCATCCGGCGGTTCAAACCATTCTTTTACAGCAACGGGTAATGAAAGTACAGTAATATATACAGAAAACGGAGCTTCAGTAAATCTAGCCAATTCATCAAATATAGATGTAAAAGCAACAGGAGAAAAATCAATAGGGGTGTATACAAAAGGAGGAACAGTAACACTGGGAACAGCAGGTACAGGTACGGGAACATATGAAATAGGGAAAAACGGAGTTCTCTTTTATAGTGACGGTACCGGAAACGGAAGAATAAATATTTCGGGAACTGACTTTACTGTAGGAGAAGGTTCATTATTTGTAAGAATAAATACACCGTCGTTAATTGCAGGTAATCAGCAGATAAATTTTACGCATAATACAGGAAATACAAATCTGAATCTGCTGTCAGGAGGTATAGGATTCGTCTATACCGGAGATGGAATTAATCCGGTAGGGCTTTCAGATATTCAGAATTATTTTTCAAATAATTTTACCGGAATCAGCAATATGAATGTAACAGTTAATAAAGGAGCAAGACTTTTTGTAATAGAAAAGTATGCATCTATGAATCTTTCGGATATTATAGCAATCAGTTCCCCGACAGGCTTATTTAATGATGTTCGTAATAACGGCGGAAGTAAAGCATTTATGGTAAGGGGTAATCTGGTTCTTGATCCTGCAGGCGGAGTAATTAACCTTGATGATATAAATGAGGATTATAATAACATAGAAAGAGCACTAACGGGGGTAACAGTGCCTTCGGGGGTGACTGTAACAGGAAGCGGCGACAGACAGACTGCATTGGTGGATGATAACTCATATGACAGTACATTATATGTAAAAATGGAAAATAACGGAGCTATAAATCTTACAGGAAATAATTCAACAGCAATATATGTCAATAACGGACAGATTGATAATAAGGGAACGGTCAGCTCTATAGGTAACGGAGGAATAGGGTTGTTTGGAGAAAACGGTACTGCGATTAAAAATACAAATTTAATAACCATAGCCGATAACGGAGTAGGAATATACGGGATATCATATCAGGATCCTGCTTCAGTGCCTGTATACGGCGGAGGGAAAATCAATATTACCAATACAGGAATAATTCAATCAAATACGGGACAGCATGCTATAGGAATATATGCCGAAAATAACAGGACAGGCGGAGGAATTGCGGATTCACATATAGATTTGTCAAATGGAAAAATAAATCTTCAGAATTCAGAAGGAGCAATAGGATTATATGTGGATAAAGGAACAGTCACAGACTCAGGCTCTGAGATAACAGTGGGAAAAAACGGTATAGGAATATATGCAAAAGACAGTGATATAACATTAACAGGCACAACAGTAAATTTATTTGGCGATAATGCTTTAGGGCTGTATGCTGACGGAAATACCAATCTTATTGGGAATGGCCAGATAAACATATCAGGAAAAAATGTTGTGTTATTTAATATGGTTTCAAGCGGTTCAATAACTAATAATTTTATAGTAAATAATGTAGCGCCCGGTTCTTCATATACTTTGGGAAATATATCCGGAACGAGCTTTGAATATGGAGGAAGCAGTCACCTGTCATCAGATGGAACGCTGATTAGCGGAAAAGATTCCACAATATTACTAAATGCTCTTTCATCAGTAAGTGCTAATTCGGGAGAAACAAATATTGCTGCTCTTATAGCAGACGGACAGTATGCAGGAATTACTCCGGCTGGATTTACTCCGGGAATAGAGGGGGAAAACAGGGGGACAATCATAATGGGGGATTTATCAGCAGGATTAATAGGGAAAAATAATGCAAGATTAAAAAATGACGGTTTTATAACTGTAGGAAATAATTCCGCAGGAATGACATCCTTTGGAGGAGGAGCACTGTTATTAAATACAAAATCCATAATAATAGGAAGTGATTCACACGGACTATATCTGCAGGATGGTACTGATATAACCAATGATACCGGCGGAATAATAACAAGTGCCGGTGACAATTCGGTGGGGATATATGCTGATGCTATAACAGGAACAATTACAAACGGCGGGATAATAAGGTTAACCGGAGATAAAGAAATAGGAATTTATGCAACAGGAGCAAGCAATAAAATAATTAACAATAATGGCTTAATAGAAATAGGGGACTCGCTTGATATAAATGCACCGAATATAGGGATTTACAGTGAAACTGCCGGAGATACATTTACCAACAACGGAACTATAACTTCCGGGAAAAATTCAATAGGAATGTACAATCACGGGGATACGGTAATACAAAACGGAACATTGAATGTAGGTGATACAGGGGTAGGAGCATATATAACAGATGGAAATATAACAAATACAGCTGCTGCACAGTTCAACTTTATGAGCGTAAATGCTATAGGAGTATATGCCTTAAACAGTCAGGTTTCCAACAGTGCCTTGATGAATATAGGCAACAGTAATTACGGATTTATATTAATGGACAGCAGCTTTATAAATATGGCGCCTAATATTAATCTGGGAACAGATTCAGTGTTTGTTTACAGATCAGGAGCAGGAAATATAGTAAATAATGCAGGTACTGTCATAGCAATGAGCGGATCAGACAATATTGCTTATTATACGATAAACGGCGGAAGTATAACAAATGACGGGAATATTATCGGAACAGCCGGAAAAAATAATGTAGGTATTTATAATGTCGGAGGCGGAATTGTAAATAACGGTATAGTGGCGATAGGTGATTCAGATATAGCATATAAAAAAGACAGCCTGGGAAACTATATATATGATGTTAACGGAAACAGAATACTAGATGCGGAGAACAGCAAATATGCAGTTGGACTTTACGGGGAAGGTTCTGCTATATCAAATAGTGCATCAGGAAATATTACAATAGGTGAGGGTTCGATAGGAATAGCCACAAAGGGCGGAAGCGGAATCAATGACGGAGTAATAACAGGAACAGGTGAAAGTACAAGAGGCATGTATACTGAGAAAGGAACAGTAATAAATAATAACATCATAAATATAACAGGGGATAATGCAATCGGAATGGCAGGAAACGGAGCAGGATCAATAGTTATAAACAATGGTACGGTTACAGTTACCGGAAAAAATGTAATAGGACTATACGGGAATCTTGCGACAACGGTAATAAATTCTGGAACAGTAATAGCAAATGGCGAAGGTGCAGCGGGAATAGTACTTTCACAAGGTTCAAAGCTGGACAATACAGCAAGCGGGACTATGATAATTAATAGTGTAAGAACAGGGAATTACGGGACAAGTGCCGGTGAAATATATGAAACTCCTACAATAATAAATTCAGGAGTAATAAAAATATCAGAAAAATTTGAGACAGACGGAATAAATGTAGTAATAAAGGTAGATCCTGAGAGTGTAAGAAAGCCCACACCGGAAGAGATAGCAGCCGGCGGATATGATCCGTCAGATTCAGGAGCAGACTATCTTATATCAAATGCAGTGAGTATAGAGGCGCCTTCATTTACTATAACAGATCCGCTGCAGATAAGCGGAAATTTCACAGAAGGAACAAATGTGAAAAAATATAAACTGGAAGATATTATAAAATCAGCTTCGGGGCACGGAGTAAATGAAGGAATGGTTCCGGTAGTGAGCAAATCACTGACATGGCGGGCAACCCCGATAGTAAATGAAGCAGGACATGTGGACATATGGATGGAGAAAATAGACTACAATGAATTTACCGGAGGCTTGTGGTATGAGGAGTTCGGTGCCGCTTTGGAAGATAAATACTATAATGCAGCAGGAGATGCACTTAGTATTTATGATAAAATAGATGTTATAGAAAAAGAATCTGATTTCAGACATGTAATGGCAAGTCTTGCAGGAAATATATATTCCAATATAAACCAGCGTGAGGAAGACATGGCAAGAACTTTTGAAAATGCATTGGATATAATCATAAATTCAAAAAACAATACAAAAGAAAATATAAAAATAAATATAATAGCAGGAAAAGGTAAGACTAAGGATAATACAGACGGCATAACGAATTATGATTACACAACAACTGGAATACTCGCACTCAGAGAGGTAGAAAGAACCTACAGACACACTTTCGGTTACTCGCTCGGATATCTTTATACAGGATTTGAATTTAAGGATGATAATGAAAGTGAGGAACTGGTAAATACAATACAGCTGGGAGTACATAATAAATATACAGTAAACGGATGGAAGCTAAGAAACGATTTGACAGGAAGAGTAAGTTTTCATAATATAGACAGAAATATAGACTGGCCGAACAGACCGTCTGGGACAGAAAGGGAAGAAATGAACGGAAATTATGAGACTTACAGCTTTACATCTGATAATATACTGGGAAAAGAATTTAATATCGGGAAACAAGTAAGTGTAATGCCTTACGGGGCATTCAGAGCTATGTATGTGACAAGACCTACATTTAGCGAGAGCGGTACGGAAAGACTCCAGGTAGAGGGAAATGATGCATGGAGCGCAAAGCCGAGAGCGGGATTGGAGGTGAAAGGAGAGATGCCGCTGGGTAACAAAACAGCATGGAAACTAACTGGAAAACTTGACTTTGCTTATGAATATGAACTCGCTGACTTAAATGAGCGGGAAAGAGCAAGACTCATAGCAGTGGAAGACAGTTACCATAAATTATCAAAACCAGAGGAAGAAAAAGGTATGTTCAGAGCAAAAGCTTTATTTGGCATAGAGGTGGAGGATAGATACGGTTTATTCCTTACAGGGGAATATATGACGGGGAATGATGATCAGGATGATTACAGAGCTGGAGTAACATTAAAAGCAGTATTTTGATATTTTACTGTCATAAAAATTTGAAATTTAGATAAGGAATAGTGGTATGTTCATATTTAAAAAGTAAAATTAATATTTTAGGAAGCAAATATAAAAAGAAACTGTCGGAATACCAAAGGAAAATAAGAATATTCGGGCAGTTTCTTTTATTTTGCAAAATAAGGCTGATGTGTAAATTTTACTGATAATAATTATCCGACAAAGAGGCACCATCTGACACCGAATTTATCAATAAGATCCGCTAAATGTGTAGTGTAATCACAAGGGCCTAATGGAAAAAGAATTTTAGCATTATCAGTAAGAATATCATATGCTTTTTTTAGTAAATCTGTTTCTTCCTCGGAAAACTGCAGACAAAACTGCATTGTATTTCCTGTTATGCTGTCGGCGTTATCTGTTCTTTCTGCTACAGATATTATCTGACCGTAAACATTCAGCTCTGAATGATAAAAAGTCCCGTCCTCATGCACTACATTATATCCGAGAGTCGTATTAAATGCTTTTTGATATAATTCGACAGCTTCTGCACTACCTTTAACATAAACCTGCATTAGTGTTCTTTCCATAATATAACCTCCTTTAAGATATAGGCTCATTATAACACAGGTTATGTAATTTTTCCGTAATAATTTCAGAATAAAGCTGTGACAATTGGAGAAAAAATTTACAGGGGAAAACTAACAGTTATAAATTACAGGAAATATTAAACAGAAAATGATAAAATTATGATATAATAAATATAAAAGCTGGAAAAGGAGAATGGTAATGGTAACAGCTCAAAGCTATGAAAAATTGTCTGAAAGTAAAGGGAAAATAATATTTATAGATGTAAGAACACCAAAAGAATATGAAGAGGCATGTATACCCGGCGCGGTTAATATTCCGGTCTTTAGCAACAGTGAACGTGAAATAATAGGAACAATATATAAGCAGGAAGGGAAACGGAATGCTATAAAGGAAGCACTGAAAATAGTCGGACCGAAGGTACTTGAACTGTATATGCAGTTTGAAGAATATCATAAGGGAAAGAACAGAATGGTAGTTTACTGTGCAAGAGGAGGAATGAGATCTTCTACAGTTACAGCTCTCATGAAAGAGCTTTCACTGCCTCTGGTAAAACTGGAAGGCGGTTATAAGGGCTACAGACAGTATATAAATGAAAAACTGCCTTTGCTTGTGAAAAAATTTCAGTTTATAACATTATATGGTAAAACAGGGTCAGGAAAAACAGATATTTTGAAAAGATTGAAAAATGACGGATATGATATATTAGACCTTGAGGCATGTGCTAATAACAGAGGATCTCTTTTGGGGGATATTGGTCTGGGCGGCAGATACAGTCAGAAATACTTTGAATCACTGGTTTTTGAAAGCCTTGTGAATGCTAAAAACGATATTCTGATAACTGAAGGCGAGAGCAGAAGAATAGGCAATATAGTCATGCCGACTTATTTATATGAAGCACTGATAAATTCCAGAAAACTGTATATAGAAACCAGTCTTGAGAGAAGAACAGAGATAATAAGAAAAGAATATCTAAAGGACGGGGTGGAACAGGAAGAGATAATAAAATCCATAGAACGTCTGAGAAAATATATAAATGAAAAACAGGTTCAGGAGTTTATAAACGGTGTTAAAAATGAAGATTACGATAATGTTATAAAGGATCTGATGATAAAGTATTATGACAAGGTATACAGCAGTAAAGGCAAGACTTATGAGAGAGTTTTTAATAATGATGATGAAGACAGATGTGTAAAAGAGTTAACAGATTATATTTTTTCAGAAAAATAGCCGATTGTCACAGAAAATATCAAAATTTTTCATATTATATCTATAAAAGATTATGATATTTTGATAATAAAAAAGCTTCGGAACTTTAAACAGTTCTGAATTTTTTTATATAAAAATCAGGCTTAAACAGCCTGATAGAGAATCAAAGTTTTTAATACAATTATGATATTATACTTGTATTAAGGATTTTCTTAATATTTTATATTTAAAACTTTTATTCTAAAAAATTGATTTTTGTACTTATTTTTCGTTTAAAACTTCTCTCCATACATCAGATATTTTGGTTGTCTGAAAATAATAGAATATAGAGGACGGATTTGGAAGAGAGTCATTTTTTGCTATCTCTGTCTGTGTCAGTTTTCTACCGTATTTTTTATATTTATTATAAAGCATTAATTTTATTCCCTGTTTGCTGTATTTGGGTGTTATTTCCCTTTTTATTTCAAAACCGGCAATTTTTCTTAAGTAATTCAGACTTGTAAATCTGCTTGCCAATACTGATTTTGAATATGGAAAATCATATTCTTTCAGATCTCTTGATGTTGCACCATATTTTTCTTTTCCGATCTTTATGGATATCCTTCTGTACAGCTCTATCAGCTCTTCATTTGTATGAGTTACGCTGGTAATGATATGGTTTGGTTCTTCACCCATATACCTAAGAAACATATTCCAGCTTTTAAAGTATTTTCTGATAGTCCCGGCACTAATGCCGGTTTCTTTTTTCAAGAGCTCGAAAGTTATTTTATTGTGCTTCTTTTTTACTTTATTATATTGGAGTGCTATACTTTCCGCAGTATATGCATATTTTTTTATTTTTATTCCGAATATTTTTTCCATTTCCTCTATAGTCCATAATTTTTTTATATATTTATAGCTTGGAAGATCAGCTATTTTATCAATATCTGAAATTCTTTTTATTTCTCCGGAATTTATTTTTTCTTTTATAACAGCTAATAATTTCAGCTTATCATATTCTATACCGGAGGAAAGTCCTATTTCCTTCTTAGCATTGTTCCAGGTTCCAAAATATCTTTTCACTGTAGTAGAGCAGCAGACGTTTTTGTTTTCATTAAAACTTTTCATGGTTATAGTTTTCTTTTCACTGTAATGTAATCTCATTTGCTTTGTTATTTCTTCTTTGCTGTATAATTTCATTATATATCACCCCGGATTTTATGAACAGTAACAGAAAGGACATACTTTTCAAATGATACTTTCCTTTTTTGTACTTTTTTATTAATAATCCCTCTTAAGTGCTGTCTCTAGTAAGGCAGACAAATGTTAATTTTAAAAAGAAAAAAGAACTACAGCGGATTTTTAAATGTGATAAAATAAAGAATAAGATCTAAAGGTCTTTTTTTCATTTATTTACTCCTTTCTTATTATAATTTAACAATATTCGCATTTTATAAATAATACGAACATTTTTTTCGTATTTTTAACTTTAAAATTATGGTCTGACATTTTTTTAAATTTTTATTTTTTAAAAATTAAAATTGACTTTATTAAGCAGTTTTAGTAAAATAATTATATATTTATATTACGTATTATTTATAGAATGCGAACTTCATAATATAATCGTAAATTTAGGACTGATATAAAAAAACAGAAATTTTATAGTGATAGCAGACAAATAAATTCTGATATGAATTCTTAAACCGTTCTTCCGTGCTTAATTCATTTCCCGAAATATTCTATAGTTTATATAATTTTTGAGATACATTGTTAAAATGTAAATAAATTTTATTGTTAATACAATTGTAAATCTAACAGGAGTAAAGAAATATAATTAATAAAATATAAATTAAAAATAATAATTCAAATAACAGATTTTTACAGAGAAAAATTATTGAAAAAAGGCAAAGATAATGAAACTGGCAGATCAGGTATATTTCTCATCTTTAATATTTAAAATAAGTAAAAATATGTTAATTTAAAAAGCATTATATATGTTAGACAAAAATAAGAATTATGATATAATTGTATTGAAAAGTTTAAATTTTGTTATTAATACTATTATTTTAGAGATAAATTATAAAAATTATTCAAAATAAAGGTCTGACAATTTCTGGAAAATGTGTTTTTTTATAATTAGAATTGACTTCAAATGCTATTTTTAGTAGAATAGAAATAGCATACAAGAAATTTTTTTCACAAAATTAAAAATGAATATTCGTTCTAAAAAGAAAAGATTTTATGAAGTTATTTTGTTTGAAAAAATATTTTAAATTTGGAAATTTTACAAAATTAAAATTATAATATTGTTATAAAAATACTAAAAAATGAATTTAATATTATAAATTTAATTTACAATAAAGTTTTTGAAAATTTTAAATAATATCTGAAATAAGGAGGTGAAAATTAAATATAGAAAATGAAAGATTTGTTGTTCAGAACAAAGCAATGCAAAATTGAAGCTAACGTAAAATAAACAAGGAGGAGCAATGAGAAAAAATAAAAAATTATTGGTATCATTTCTAGCGTTGAATTCAGTATTATCAATATATAGTACTGCGGCACCGGTAACTGCAAAGTATAACAGAATGTACAATAATATGGTAAAAAATATAAATCAGGGAAAGTCTAATGAAAAAAATTATGAAACAATACAGAAAATACTTAATCAAAAAAATAAGGAATTAAAAGATCTGTATTTGCAGGGAGAATATATAGTAAAACCTGAATATCTGGAATGGCAGGTATTTTTTACTGGATTTTATGACGAGTACGGAAAAGGTGTGGATAACAGTGCGGAAAATGCGGAGTATCATTCAAAAGTAACTGGATATTATGATGCCGGCGGAAATTATGTGGTAACGAGCGGGAGCATAAAAGGACTTGCAGGAAAGGGATACAGAGCACTTCAGCAGCCTAAGGATATAAATCTGGGAGTAAGCATTCCGCTGAAAGGGCTTTCTAGAGAGCCGCTGAACTTATCGTTAACACCTGCAGGGGAAATAAATATAAACCCGGGTTCGCAGAATGTAACACCTCCGGTATTTTCCATCAATCCTACAGTTACTACTAATACTTTTAATATAGATATACCAAATATTACTGTTAATTCACCAACTGTTCCGACACCGTTTTCGGTGAAGCCGCCGGGAACAGGAAACGGAGACGAAACATATACAGCATTAAGACCAACAGATGTCGGGACTACTTATCGAGGTTATACAGCCATGATATCACAGTATAATCTTACAACCGGAAATATGACAGCACATTTTTCAGGAAGCGGATATACAGGATTAGGCAGCTGTACTTCCGGCGGATGCCTGACCAGCTATGATGTGGAAAATCTGAATGGAGCTATAGACTGGAGAGTAGGCAGCGGTGCAAATTACGGAGCGACGGACCCTGTTATAAATGATCTTACTGTAAGCTCGGCTCCGGGAGTAGGAAAAGCTGTCTATGACAGTCTGACAGCTTTATATAAAATAACAGCGGCCGAAAAAATAATATTGGGAATACCTAATAATCCTGTGGGAGGGACAGCAGATAATCTGGTAATGACACTGGATTCCAAAGCTACAGGAAATGATATGCCGCATTTGATTCAATTCGATCCCCATACCAATACTAACAGAAAATATACCGCATATATACAGGATCACTATGGAAATGCCACTGGAAGAACAAATACTTCGGATCAGGAATCTAATACTGATAAAAGAGTTCAGTATTACTATAATGTTCTGGAAAATCACGGACTGCTTCAGCTAAAAGGAAGCAACGGCCTTTTGATAGGTCTGCAGTCTCATAACGGAGTTGTAAGTGCCGTTTATGAGAATTACGGTGAGATGATAGGTCTTAATGAGGGAACTAATCCTACCAATCATGTAGCTCATGCTTTTATCGCTGCACAAAATAACAGCTATAATCACAGAAGATTTGAATTCTATAATAAACCCGGAGGATTGGTAGAGCTTCGTGCAAAAAACAGTATCGCATACTATTACGGAGATCCGAATAATTATATAAGTAATAAAGCTCCTCATTATAATATTTTTAATGAAGGGCGTATAGTTTTGTACGGAAGTGAAAATATAGGGATTTCTACAAATGGTGCTTCACGAGATCCGGAAGGGTCAAAAATAGTGCTTTATACTCCTATAGAAATAAACGGGGATAACAGTATCGGGGTAGAAATATCAAAATTAATGGATGACGGTTATGAAACACCTGTTGCTGAAAATCCAAGCGGAGGAGCAAATACTTATGATGCACGTCCTTCTGCAATAAGAGTCATTATAGGTAAGGAAGAAAACAAATATGCAGGAAACAGTACAGGACTTAATTCAGCGGGAAATCCTTTTGAAGCAGGATATGTGGAAGATTCTGTGGGGTTATATATTGATAAAGCAGGGCTTACATACAGACTAAAAGATTTTGGATTTGAATTCGGAGATTATGCAAGATACGGGAAATTAGTATACTTAAAAGCAGGAACTTTGTATCTCGACAACATAGAAACTACAGATATAAACATAACTGCCGGAAAAGACAACTATGTATTTATAAGTGATTCATCAAGTTCGGATCTGACAGTAAATCCTAATCTGAATATAGGAACTGAAGCAAAGCCTGTTAACGGAACCATAGGAATTCTGGGTATAAATAACGGAAAGATACATTTCGGAGCTTCAAACAGTATAAAGACATACGGGGAGAACAGTCATGCAGTGATAATACAGGGCGGATCTGTTCTGAATAATGCTGCAGCAGGATTAAATCACAGCTTTGAGGTAAACGGAAAAGGAAGTATAGCCTTATATGTAAATCAGGGAACAGCTGATTTCAGTAATTCTCCTGAGATAAATGTGAAGGCAGTCGGAGAAAAGGCAGTCGGGGTATATAATTCTTCGGGAGTAGTAAAACTAGGAACTTCCGGGACAGGAACAGGGACTTATACGGCAGACGGGCTGAACAGCGTGTTATTTTATAATAAAACTACAAATGCGGCAAATTCCATAGAAACTTCCGGTTCGATTTTTACCGTGAAAAACGGAGGATTGTTTTCATATATAGAAAACAAATTGTCCGCACCGCAGATAAAATTTACGAATACAGGCGGAACAACACTTAATTTATCTGACGGAGCCAGAGGATTTATATATACCGGAAATAATACATCGGTAGCAGCTACTGATATTCAGAATTACTTTAATGATAATTACAGCGGTCACGGTAATATGACAGTAAATCTAAGCTCAAATGCAAGTTTATTTGTAATACAGGAATTTGGTTCAATAAGCCTTGATGATGTCAATACTGTGGCAGCAGGAACGGGAATATTTAATCAGATAAATAATACAGGCGGGAAAAATGCTTTTTTAACTAAAGGAACACTGGTATTAAATCCGTCTTCCAATCTTGTGGATCTGGACAGTCCGTCGGAATTATACCTGAATATAGATAAGGCATTACTGGGAATAACAGTAAATTCCGGTGTGACTGTCAAAGGAACACAGGATGGTCAGGCAGCCTTAGCTGATGATAATTCATATGACGCAGTTCTGCATGTAAAAATGGAAAATAACGGAACTATTGATCTGCAGGGAAAATCATCAATAGGAATATATACAAATAACGGGAAAATAACTAATAATAATATAATAAATGTTTCAGGAGATAGCTCTCTCGGAATATTCAGTGAAAATGGAACGGTAACATCAAATACCGGGACAATAAACATAGGAAACGGCAGTGTGGGAATATACGGAATATCACATCAAAATCCTGCAAGTGTTCCTGCACACGGCGGAGGACTTATAGATATAGCAAATACCGGAGTAATAAGAGCATCAGCCGGGACAGGGGCAATAGGAATATATGCTGATAATAACAGAACAGGCGGGATAGCTTCTGATGCAGATATAGATCTTTCGACAGGGACGATAGATGTAAAAAATTCTGAAAATGCTGTAGGAGTATATGTAAATAAAGGAACAATAACAGATTCTGGATCAAGGATAACAGTAGGTAAAAACAGTGTTGCATTATATGCAAAAGATAGCGATGTTTCACTTAACGGAATAACAATTGACTTAAACGGTGATAATGCTCTCGGAATATTTTTGGACGGGACATCATCTCTGGCTACTACAGGAACGAATATCATAAATATAGACGGCCGGGATATAATTTTATTTAATATGAATTCAAGCGGGGCAGTCAGTAATAACTTTACTGTAGGAAGTATTGCGCTGGGGTCAACATATACTCTGGGAAATATAACAGGCGGAGTATTCAAATATACAGGAAACAGTGAACTTGCTTCAAACGGAACACTTGTAACGGGAAAAGAGTCAGCGGTATATCTGGACGGGTCAACTGTTACTTCGGCAGCAGGCTCTATAAATGTAGCTGCAATAGCACTGAATGATCAATATTCAGGTTTGCTACCTTTACCGGCAGGAATGACAGCCGGAATTGACGGTGAAAATAACGGAACTATTATTTTAGGCGACGGTTCGGCGGGAATTTACGGGAAAAACGGTTCTCGGATAAGCAACAAGGGTGCGATAACTGTAGGCAGTTCATCAGCCGGATTAATGACATCAGGATCAGGATCAAAGGTTCTGAACAGCGGTATGATAACTGTGGGAACAGGTTCACAGGGAATTTATCTTAAAGACGGAATAAGTGCAGAGAATCTGGGGACTGGAAATATATCAGGTACCGGTGCAGGAACAATAGGAATATATGCAGACAGTAATATTTCAACAATGCAGATAAGCAATGACGGTATTATTAATCTAAGCGGGGATAAATCTGTAGGAATATATACAACAGGAACAAACAGCTACTTAATAGATAACAATTCAACGGGAATAATAAGCATAGGTAATTCTACGAATACATCAGATCCCGGAATAGGAATTTACGGATCAACAGCCGGAAGTATAATAACAAATCATGGTACTGTAAGTTCAGGTGAAAATTCTATAGGTGCATACAGCAGCAGCGGTACAGTGGATAATAACGGTATATTCAATGTCGGTAATTCAGGCGTGGGGATATATTCATCAAACGGAATTGTAAACCTCAATACAGGTTCTGCAATAAATATGGGGACAAATGGAGCAGTGGCTGTGTATGGAGTTAATTCCGCAGTAACTAATTCATCTGATCTGAATATAGGAGATAAGAATTACGGATTTATTCTGAAGGGCGGTTCATTAACAACAGGAGCCGGTACAAACAGTATATTGGGAAATGACTCGGTTTACATGTACAGTACAGAAGCTGCAACAGTGATTAATAACGGAAATGTGACCATGACCGGCTCTGATAATATCGGATTCTATATGGCCGAGGATCCTGTAAGCAAAACAGGGGGTGGAACTATTGTCAACAGTCTTGGAAGTGTAATAGCAGGTACAGCGGGGAATAACAACATAGGAATCTATAACTACGGCGGAATAGTGGATAACTACGGTATGGTTATGGTAGGCGGTTCGGAACTCAAGCTGATAGACGGAACTTCGGATATAGATGTGAAGAGCAGTAAATATTCAGTAGGAATATACGGTGAAAATTCCGCTGTTACAAACTACGGAAGCGGACTGATAACAGCAGGCTACGGTGGATTTGGTATAGTAGCCAAAGGCGGGACTGCAAGCAATTTCGGAATTATAATAACAAACGGGGATCACTCTACGGGAATGTATACAGAGGATGGAATAATAACAAATGAAGCAGCAGGAGTAATAGACGTAACAGGTAAGAATGCAATAGGAATGGCAGGAAAAGGAGAAGGCTCGCAGCTGATAAACCATGGAACTATTAATATTGACGGTGACGGTGCAATAGGAATGTATGGTAATGTGGGAACTGTAATTTTCAACAGTTCAACGGGAATCATAAATGTAACCGGAAACGGACAGGCTTTTGTATCGGCTGACCCTGTAAATTCGTCACATAATATAGAGAACGGATCGGCATTTATAAATGGTGCGGTAACAGCTAATGTAATAGAATCAATAGGAAGTTCACACACGCTTCCGACACTTATAAATGCAGGGATAATAAAGTCAAGCGGAGTATTGGCATTAGACGGTATGCAGGTAATGATAAAACCAGACCCTACAACAAAACAGCCGTCATCAGATCCGGATTATGACTTTGAATTATCAGGAACGTCGATAATAGCAGATCAGGTAACTGCCTCAAAACCTATAGTGATTCTTCCCGGATTTTCTGACGGGTTGATTGCCAATGTAATAAAGCTGGAAGGCCTGATACAGGCAACATCAGGTCAGTATGACTTTATAAGCGGATCGCTTCTCTGGGAAGCTACGCCTAAAGCGACAGGCTCAGGCTCTGATGTATATATGTCAAGAAAAGCATTTACAGAATTTACAGACGGGCTATGGTTTGAAGATTTTGGAACAGCACTGGAAAATAATTATATGACGGCATCAGGCGACGGAGTGACAATATACAATAAGACAGGTTATATAACGAATGAAACAGATTTCCGACATATAATGGCAAGTCTTGCAGGAAATGTATATGCTAATATAAATCAAAGAGAAAATGATATAGCAAGAACATTTGAAGATTCAATGCATTTATTGCAAAATTCAGTAAATAACACAAAAGAAAATGTGAAAATAAGTGTAATAGCAGGAAAAGGAAAAAATAAAGAAGAAACTGACGGGGTAGTAAGCTATGACTATGCTACAACGGGAGTACTAGCACTAAGGGAAGTGGAAAGAACATACAGACATACTTTTGGATATTCAGTGGGATACTTACATACAGGATTTGAATTTAATGACGGGAACAGCAGTGAAGAATGGGTAGATACAATCCAGCTCGGAGTACATAATAAGTATAAGTCGGGTGGCTGGGAAGTGAGAAATGACCTTACGGGAAGAGTGAGCTTTCATAATGTGGACAGAAATATAGACTGGCCGTCACCGCTTGTAAGATCGGAAATGAACGGGACATATGAAACATATAGTCTAACAAGTGATAATATTCTCGGGAAAGAATTCGGACTTGGCAAAAAAGCAAGTATAATGCCGTATGCGGCATTCAGGGCAATGTATGTGACAAGACCGGCATTCGATGAAAGCGGGCTGGAAGCACTTGAGGTGGAAGGAAATGATGCATGGAGTGCTAAGCCGAGAGCAGGTGTGGAACTAAAAGGTTCTGTACCGCTGGGAGCAAAGTCGGCATGGAAACTGAAAGGAACACTGGATCTTGCTTATGAATATGAACTTGCAGATCTGAATGAAAGAGAAAAAGCAAGATTAACAGCAATAGAAGACGGATATCATGAGCTGTCGAAACCGCAGGAGGAAAAAGGAGCATTCAGAACAAGAGCAGAAATAGGTGTGGAAGTAGAAGACAGATATGGAGTGTTTATTACAGGTGAATATTTATCAGGGAATGATAAAGAAGATGATTACAGAGCAGGAGTAACACTTAAAGCAGTATTCTAGACTAAGAAAATGAAAAGGCAGGTATTTTGGAAATCCAAAACTGCCTTTTTATAATTTGGGAAAAATATGATATTCCTGATGAAAATGATAGAACGAATATTATTAATGTAAATATTTTGTAATATGATATTTTGTACCATATTTTTTTAATCAAATATTTTATATAGTTATATAAAATTAGTGCATATACATTTGTAGAGAGTGAAAAAAAGAATTTTTCAATTAATTTATCGTAAAATAAATCTAATATTTTTAAAAATAAGACATAGAATAAAAATTTTAAAATGTAATAAAATTAAAAGGTTTATTCTATAAAAATATGTATATGTCATAAAATCTTATATTAAAAAATAAAAATGAACATTAGATTATTTGTATATTATTGGTATAATTATAGTGAAATCTGATAATAAATGTCTACATATTTTAATTTTAAACATAAAATTTCTGTTAGTTAAATAAAATCAGATGTATAAATTTCATAGAAACTATTATTTTATCTACTGTGTATTGAAAAAATGTAAAGGAGTTTGTAAAGAGTATATTTAAATTGATTTATTTACAGAAATGTAAGGTTTGAATTAGAAAAAGAGATTTTTTTCTAATATTTTCAGCTATAAATGAAAAGATTAAGAAAATCAGGATTTTATTAGAACTTAGTAAAAAGTAAAAATACGGTATGTTTAATTCTATATATAAATTAAGGAGGTGCAAATAAAAATAAGTTTTTTGTTTATTTATCTTATATAAATTTATTTTTTGCGGAAATTTTTGTTAGAAAATAAAAAATGAACAGAAAAATAACGTGAAAATAATAAAAAAATATAATTTTACATTAACGTATTATAAGTGGATCAAGGAGGAAGAATGAGAAGAAATAAAAAATTATTATTATCATTTCTGGCGTTAAATACTGCACTATCCGGATATGCCGTGAGTGCGGGGAAAACTGTAGCATTAAACAGTGACAGATTATATAATAATATGATAAAAAATCTGGAACAGGGGAAAACAAACGAAGGAAATTACAAGCTTATAGAAAAAGTATTAAACCAGCGAAATAAAGAATTAAAGGATCTGTATTTACAGAGTGACTATATTGTAAAACCGGAATATCTGGAGTGGCAGATTTTTGCCAGTGCATTTTATGAAGAGCATGGAAAAGGTGTAGATAACACTAAGGAAAATGCAAAATACCATTCGCAGGTATCAGGATATTATGATGACAGCGGAAATTTTGTAACAACAAGCGGATCAATTAACGGAGTGGACGGAAAACCTTACCAGCCGCCGCAACAGCCTAAAAATATAAATTTAGGAGTCAGCATTCCTATGAAGGGAATGACCAGAGAACCATTAAATCTAAACATAACACCGGCAAGCGAAATTAATATTAATCCTGCGGGATATAATTTTACTATACCTTCAGGAGCAACAATACCGCAGATAAGTGTAATAGAATTTCAGCCAATAGCACCTGATTTGACAGCACCTACACCGATCACGGTAAATCCGCTGAGCTTATCATTTCCGGGAAGTGGAAATGGTGACAGTACATGGTTTGGAAGAAGCGGTGACAATGCACCTATAAGCCAGCAGTCTATGACAGGAGCCGGAGGCGGAAGAGGTACTTTTGAAACACTGTTTACCAGCGGATCGTCAATAAAACAATATATTGATAATACAACAATGCAGGGATATGTTAGCGGCCATACTAATAAGTCAGGAGCAGAACATACTGAGAATAATTACAGATTTTCTGGGACAGCAGCATTTGGTAGTATGCTGTTAGTAGGTGGAGAATATATACCAGTAACTAATATGGATTTAACAGGATTAAGACTGTCAGCAGCCAGTAATCTGGCACTTTTTCATACAGATTCTCATAATAATAACGGAAGCTCTATCTGGGATTTGAATAATACCAATGTTACCTTGAAAGGGGATCGTACAATTTTGTATGATGTTCAGTATCACAGCGGAGGACTCGGCGGAGATTCCGGAATGGTATTTAATAACGGAACAATAACAGCAGATAACAGCACATCATACACAAGTATATATGACGGGACTACAAATACTTATACAGCACAAAACAGATATGTTTTTGTTACAATAGCAGCCGGCGGGAATCTGACAAGATATTTATACTTCAAAAATGAAGCAGACGGTAACATATATCTTAACGGAACCGGAGATACATTAGCGAATTTCGCTTCTGAGGACAGTACGAGCTATGGCGGAACATATCTGGAAAACAGGGGAACAATAGAACTTAACGGGATTAGGTCAATGGGAGCAACATTCTTTAGAGAATATACAAGATCATGGGTCAGATTTGAAGAGGCACTGAGCTTAAACGGCGATAAAAGTGTAGGAGTGGCATTTACATATAACTTTAATACAAATGCAAGTAACGGAGCAGGAGGAACGTCAGCACCGGCAGTTGGTTATGAAAGAACAGAAGTAAAAGATTCAGTATTTAATATAAAAATCGGAGAAAAATCAAATCCCGGAAATGCAGATTCAAATGATACCTCTATAGCTGGAAATAGTACAGCATTAGTAGAAGAAGCAACAGCACTCTATTTTAATAACGGAAGCGGAACTAGGAAAGATTATAAAATAATGCATGCACAGCTTGATGCATTAGAAAATGCTAAAAGAGCAACATTGGTATCAATAGTAAAAGGGAAGGTAATATTAGACGGGACTGACACGGCAAACAGGCTGAAAATAGACGGAGGAGCTTCGAAAACAGGAATAAATAATATAGCAATATATGCAGGTGCTACTGGAAGTCCTAGTTCTACACAGTCGGAAATAGAAAGCTATATTCCGCTGACTATAACAAATTCTGATTTATCAACAGCTATTTTTGGTGAAAAGAAGGCAGTAATAACAAATAATGGTGATATCACAATATCAGGAAGTAACGGAGTAAAAGGAGTAATAATAGACAGCGGTGCTCAGGCGACAATCGGCGGAAATATAACACTTACTAACGGAGGAGTGTATACAGATTCAGCAAACGCAAAAACCGGTTCGGTAGTATTAGGTGCGATGAACGGGTCTGTGTTGACGAGTAACGGAATTGTAACAGCTGATGTCTATGGTAAGGAATCGATAGCAGTTTATGCTGACAGTTCAGCAGTATCGATGACAAATGCAGGATCAAGCATAAGAGCGTTAGATGGAGCTTTTGCAATGACAGCTGTTAATGGCGGAAGCATCAAATTTAATGGTAACTATATAGAAGCGGGACAAAAGTCACTGATGTTTTATCTTGATAATACAGGAAATATAAGAATAACAGCTCCTACGACTGCAAAAATAACAGGAGCATCAAATGCTACAGACAGAGGAACAGCATTTTATTATAAATCTCCTACAGCATATGGAACATTTAACTCAAGTGATATTTCCTCATATTTTACAAATAGATATAGTTCCACTTTAGGAAATCTCACATTAAATATGGATCCAGGCTCAAGACTGTTTATTGTGGATAATGTAGCAATGAACTTGTCAAGTACTAATGTATCAATGGGCTCTGTGTTAAATGCGCCGATAATAAACGGAAGCTCTTATAAAACATTTATGCTGTATCAGAGTGATTTGACAATAGATAAAGCAATAAATCTTGATTTGGCTGCAGATGATTACAATAATCTGGAGATAGTAACTTCAAAAATAACAAACAACGGATTTAATATAACAGGAACTGCAGCGGGTCAGGCCGGAATGGCACAGGAAAATGGACTTGATTTGACATCATTACCATTAGTCAGATCTACTGTGACTTTAACAAATAACAGCGGAATAATTTCTCTCGGCGGAGCCAATTCAATAGGAATGTATACAAGTAACGGGGAAATTTATAGTAACGGTACAGGAAAGATAAATACAACAGGTGATAATTCAATAGGTATTTATGCAGTAAATGGCACTAAAGTGGATACAGCAGCGGGTACAGAGATAAACATAGGGAAAAACGGGGTAGGAATATTTGCGGAAGGTTATAAACAGGGAACAGCACAGGTTTTTGGAAACGGCGAGCTTGATATAAAAAACAGCGGATTGATAAAATCAGGAACTGGAACTAATGCGATAGGGATTTACCTGAATAATAACTCAGGAGTAGCAATTGGTAATTCAAAACTTAATTTATCAAACGGGACAGTTGATGTAAGTGCTTCTGAGGGCGGAGTAGGTGTTTATGTAGATAAAGGAACTGTAACTGATTCCGGTTCTACAATAACTGTAGGTAAAAACGGGGTAGCTCTTTATGCTAAAGACAGCAGTGTAACACTTGCAGGCTCTACAATTAATTTATTGGGTGATAATGCATTGGGACTTTATCTTGACGGCACAACAAGCTTTAACGGAACAGGTAACATAAATATAAGCGGACAGAATATAGTTTTATTTAATATGAATTCAAGCGGATCAATCACAAATAATTTTAATGTGGCAAGTGTGGCTCCCGGCTCTACTTATACTCTGGGAAATATCGCAGGAGGAGCATTTGAATACACAGGAATCAGTAATCTGGCTACAAACGGGACACTTGTTTCGGGAACAAATTCTGCTATATATCTAAACGGATCTGTTATAACTTCAGCAGCAGGTGCAACAAATGTAGCTGCCGCAGCTCTTAACGGGCAGTATACAGGAACAGTACCGGCTGGTATGACAGCAGGAACTGACGGAGAAAACAACGGAACGATTACTTTGGGAGACAGTTCGGTAGGATTATTCGGTAAAAACGGATCAAGAGTGAGTAATAAAGGGGCAATAACAGCAGGTAATGCATCAGCAGGCTTAATGACATCTGGAGCAGGCTCTCTGGCAATGAACAGCGGAATAATAAACCTGGGAGCAGGTTCACAGGGAATGGTTCTTAAAAACGGAACAACTATAGATAACTTAGGAACAGGAAATATATTAAGCAGCGGTGCAGGAACTGTAGGGATATTTGCTGACAATATTACAGGAAATATAAATAATGCCGGGGCAGTAGATCTTAGCGGTGATAAATCAATAGGAATATATTCTGCAGGATCAAATGCCGTAACTATAAATAATACAGGAACAGTAAAAGTAGGGAATTCATCAAATGTTTCCGACCCTTCAATAGGAATATACAGCGGAATAGCAGGAAATACAGCAACCAATTCGGGAACTCTAACTGCCGGTGATAATTCAATAGGAATATACAGCAATACAGGAACTGTTAACAGCAGCGGAATAATGAACATCGGGAATGCAGGTGTGGGAATATACGGAACAAATGCAGTAATTAATCTAAATTCGGGAACAATAAATATAGGGACAAACGGAGCAGTAGGAGTATATGCCGAAAGCTCTGCAGTAACTAATTCACTGAGCTTTGATGCAGGAAGTCATAACTATGGTTTTATACTAACGGGCGGATCATTCACGAATAATGCGGGAACAAACAGCGTTATAGGTACAGATTCTGTATTTATGTACAGTCAGCAGGGAACAGCAGTAACAAATAACGGAAATCTTACAATGACAGGATCGGATAATGTCGGTTTCTATCTGGATAAGGATTCGAATTATGTCGGAGGAGCTGTAATTACTAATAACGGGACTATAACAGGAACAGCGGGGAATAATAATGTCGGAATCTATAATTACGGCGGAACAATTGATAACTACGGAACTGTAGCTGTAGGAGGTTCAGATATTGTAATTTCCAAAGGAGTGGTAGACAGTGATAAGAGTAAATATGCAGTGGGATTATACGGAGAAAATGCTGCGATCATAAATCATTCAGGAGCAACAGTAACAGCAGGTTACGGCGGGTACGGAATAGTAGCCAAGGGAGGAACAGGAAGCAACTACGGTACGGTAACAACAAACGGAGATTATTCAGTAGGAATGTACACAGAAAATGGAACAGTAACCAATGAACCTGGCGGAGTAATTAATGTAACAGGCGACAATGCAATAGGTATGGGAGGAAAAGGAACAAACTCATTTATTACGAATCATGGTACCATAAATATAACAGGTAATGATGCAATAGGAATGTATGCTAATCCCGGAACGATAATAACAAATACAGGTACTATAAATATAACAGGGAACGGTCAGGCATTTGTATCTTCGGATCCTGATGATCCTGCTCATAGTGTAAACAGCGGAAGTGCCACTATAAACGGAGTATCAGATAATGTAATTCAGGGATTGGGAAATACTTATGCGATACCGACGCTGATAAATGCAGGAATAATCAAAACAACAGGAGTATTGGCACTGGACGGGATTCAGGTATTAATCAAGACTGATCTTTCTACAAGACAGGCATCATCAGATCCTAATTATGATTTCGTAATATCGGGAACCTCAATAACAGCTGATGAAATACTGACAACAAAGCCTATAGTAATAATGCCCGGCTTTGCAGACGGAACAAGTGCAGATGTTTATAAACTGGAAGGATTAATTAAGGCAAATTCAGGAAAATATGACTTCATAAGCGGATCGCTTCTGTGGGAAGCGACACCGAAAGTAACATCAACAGGCGCAGATATTTATATGTCAAGAAAAGCATTTACAGACTTTACAGACGGCCTGTGGTTTGAAGACTTCGGGACAGCACTGGAAAATAATTATGCTGCCGCCACAGGAGACGGAGTAAAAATATACAATAAAACCGGCTATATAGCAGACGAAGAAAGCTTCAGACATATAATGGCAAGTCTTGCAGGAAATGTATATGCCAATATAAATCAGAGAGAGAATGATATAGCAAATGCATTTGAAAACTCATTACATTTGATGCAGAATTCAACAAATAACACAAAAGAAAATGTAAAAGTAAATATAATAGCAGGAAAAGGGAAAAACAAAGAAGAAACAGACGGGGTAACGAGTTATGATTATACAACAACAGGGGTACTGGCATTAAGAGAAGTGGAAAGAACTTACAGACATACATTCGGTTACTCACTTGGATACTTACATACAGGCTTTGAATTCAATGACGGGAACGAGAGTGAAGAATGGGTAGACACAATACAGCTTGGAGTGCATAATAAATATGATGCGGATAACTGGCAGCTGAGAAATGATCTTACAGGAAGAGTAAGTTTCCATAATGTAGACCGAAATATAGACTGGCCGTCACCGCTTGGCAGATCAGAAATGAACGGAACTTATGAGACTTACAGCATAACAAGTGACAATATACTTGGAAAAGAATTCGGATTAGGAAAGAGAGCAAGTATAATGCCGTATGGAGCATTCAGAGCAATGTATGTGACAAGACCGACGTTTAATGAAAGCGGATTGGAAGCCCTTGAGGTGGAAGGGAATGATGCATGGAGTGCAAAGCCGAGAGCAGGAGTGGAACTAAAAGGCTCATTACCTTTAGGAAGCAAGACAGCATGGCAGTTAAAAGGAGCATTGGATGTAGCTTATGAATATGAGCTTGCGGATTTGAACGAAAGAGAAAAGGCAAGATTAATAGCCATAGAGGATGGTTATCATAAACTGTCAAAGCCACAGGATGAAGAGGGAATATTTAGAACAAGAGCTTCATTGGGAGTAGAGGTGGAAGACAGATACGGAATCTTCCTGACAGGAGAATACTCAACAGGGAATAATAAGGAAAATGATTATAGAGCGGGAGTAGTATTCAAGGCAGTGTTTTAATTAAAGAATAATATAAAAAAGCAGAATCTTTGTTATTGCTATTATAAAATCAGCAGTAATACACAGGTTCTGTTTTAAAATTACCGGAAATATTATATTATGAAATTAAAAAAATAATCTTATTATTATGTATGATATTTTATATTGTTTTTAAAAAAAGATTATGATATAATTCTGTTAACAAAAAAATGATAATATTGTTATTATGAAATTCATTATTATCAGTATTAATAAACGAAAATTAACTATAGTATATGTACTTTTTCTGTGATGAGAAGTCAGAAGATTATCAATGAAGAATCAAAAAAAAAATTTATAAAATAGTTAATATATATAATAATATTCGTATAAATTTAATAATACGAAAATTATTATTTGATTATTATATAGTAATGATACATATTTCTGAAAAAACGAAAAGCGGATCATTATCAGCGGTTATTTAGCTCGATGTCTGAAAAGAAAGAATTTTATATAATTGTTTTAGTCGCATTATTAAATGAATGCGACTGTTTTATTTCGTGAAGTAAAATTTTGGTTTTATTAAATTTTGAAGGAGGTGAAAAGACAGACTAAAAATAACAGAAAGAATTCTAAAATAATTAGTTTTTACGGGGAAATATGATGAAAAAGATAACAGATAAAGAGGAACTGGATAATAACAGGAATTTTAGTTTTAGAAAACAGCATGCAGACGGAATATTTGCTTGACAATAGACAGAAATTCGGTTATAAATAAATAAGTATTCTTAAATTTGAAACAATTTTTATGCTAAAAAATTTAAAATTAATCATTTATTTTAAATTTAACATAGGGTCAGTTTGAGGATTTTTTGGTGTATTTACCATGACTTGTACGTTGGTGTTAATTAAATTATATGTAATTAATGTTTATGGTAACAGACCGGAAAAAGTAATAAGAAAATGTGTACAGGAAGGTGAAAGATGAAAAATATACTTGGATATACTGAAAGGCAGTTAAAATCATGCCTAAAGAAAAATAAAAGGGTAAAATTTTCAAAAAGCCTGCCATTGATTTTTCTGATGACAGGTAATATTTTAAATGCAGGTGAAGACCCCGCTATGGGAAGAGTAGCTGAAAATCTACAAAAAAAGATAAAAAAACTGCGTGATGAAAATAAGAAAAATCTGAGATACAGCAGATTGGAACTGGAGCGTCTGGAAAAAGAGGGAGATCAGGTAATAAAATCTCCATGGGAAAGCTATATATTTTCAACATTATTTGGATATAAGGATATGGATAGTCAGAGCAAAGAATGGAAATACGGGGACAGAAAAGATACTATGCAGGATATGGACAGGGCAGTTCTGAGAAGTTTTCTCGGTCTGTCAAGTCTGCGCGGAGGAACCACAGGATGGATCACTGAAACTAATACAGGAGACGGAGAGGGAAATGCATGGACAGTGAATACATCGGTATATGATAATACAGCACAGTTTACAATAATCCCTACAATAAAAGTGCCTGAAGTAACAACTCCGCTGTCGCCGCAGGTTGATCTTCCAAGCATTAATGTACCTGTAGTTCCCGGAGCACCGGCTGTAACCTTAACACCTGTGAATGTGAGTACTATTTCCGTAAGTGTGGCAGCTCCGAGCATTACCGGGGCAATACCGGCAGTAACGCTGAATTCGCCGAATGATGTAAGTATAAGTACAATAGCACCTAACATAAATGTATCTGTGGATGAAGTAAGCGGTCCTGTAATAAGTACAGTGAATCAGCCGGTTATTTCATTTACACCGCCGAATTTAAGCGTAGCACCACAGGTTCCACCGAAAATAAAAGTGCCTACACCAACAGTGACAGCACCGGTTTCACCGCCGGCACCAAGCTTTGAGGCTTTTACAAGAGGAAGAGGAGACTGGATGGGCGGTTTTTCGTTTATTCAGGGAAGAAATAATTTTGACAGAAAAATACTGGCGTGGGAGCAGGGCTCGCCGGCACCGTCGCAAAGAGGAATAAACAGCCAGCCAATGTTCAATATAGGCGGGACAATAAGCGGACACGGTAAAAATACTTCAAGTAAAATATATGCTACTACAAGCCCTCTGGGAGTAGTAAATAACCAATATACTGATATAAGGTTAAGCAATGCGGCAGCAGGAGGATATCCGACAAACCAGTACGGGGCGATTCCTTATCCCACAGTAGTGGTAAGTCCGGCAGCATTCCCGTCGAATACAGCGGGGGAATGGGTTTCGGCAATTGATAATGACACACTGCAGGGGTTCAGTACTTCAAGATATCAGCAGTCATGGATTTTTCAGGGTTCTCCCATAGTACAGGACATGGATATAATAGTAGGAGGATCTGCAACTTATTCTACGGCACTATTTGCACAGACCGGTTCAATTCAGATGAACAGAGTGGGACTGGAACTGAAAGGAAAAACAATAATAGGACAGCTCAGTATAAGAGGTGCCTATAATGTAAAATTTACAGATGTAGATATAAATATAACAGGGGATTCAAACAGTCTTCTGACAACCCAGCTTTATCCCAATACACATGTATACTGGCAGTCTAGTGACGGGAGAAACTCAACTACATGGGGATCAAGTTATCTTGATAATGTTGCAAGTACTACAGCTATAGATTTTGGAGGAACAAAACTTGTAGCAGACAGAAGCAAAAATACTATAGTTTATGTAGCACCCGCCGAAATGCACAGATGGCTCGGATATTCCCAGATGGTACCGCTGCCTGGGACGACTTCGCCTACAGTTTATGATGTGAATGCTGCAAAGTACTATATGTATGCTCCTGTAATGGGAAATGTCAATGTAAAAAATACCGGTGGAGATGTAGAATACACAGGAAGCGGAAACGTAGGAATATGGGTAGCAGGCTATGTTCCAGACAGGACAAAATGGGCTACAGGACTGGCACCATCTCTTGATCTGGGGACTGTGAAGCTTCAGGGGGATAAAAACGTAGGTTTTTATCTTGCATCGCATAATACAAGACCAGATGCAAACGGGATATTTCAGGGAAATATCAATGTAAATGTAAAACTGGGAACGGATATAGACGGTAAAGGCGGGACAGCACAGACCGGAACTGGAAATATAAGCGGAAACAGCAATACAAAAAGTGAAGATAATGTAGCACTTTATGTATCATCAGGACAGAGAGCCGGAATGAATAATACAGTAGGAACGGCGTATCAGGAATATTTTCCTGCTACACTGGATTTTAAAGTAGATAAAAGTGTTACTCCTGATCTTGTGGGAATAAATAACGGAACACAAATAGGATTTCAATATCTGACAGCTGATCCGATAAGAGATTTAAGCGTAACTAATTTTAATCTGGAATTTGGTAAATTTTCTGAAAGAGGAATAGGAATTATTTCTAAAAACGGAAGTGTGGTTAATGTAAATAAAGGAGCTGCAATATCGGATAATGCCGGAACAGGTGCAGACAGAGCAACAGGAACAATTATGTTTTACAGTGAAGGTGTCTGGTTTAACCCTAGAAAAGTACTTACAGGCGGAATATACAATAAGGAAGCATACGGTAGAGGGGAAAGTCAGACAGGTCAGAAAAATATAGTAGATTTTAATTCTACAATAAATGTAAGTAACAATGTTTCCATGTCAAGCTATGAGGCAATAGCTTTCTTTGCTAAAAACGGTGGAAAGATAACAGGAAATGATGTAACTATGACAGGTCATAGTTCTATCGGAGCTTTTGCATACGGGGCTAATGACTTTGATTCGTCAAAAACTGTACTGGCTAATAATACCGGAGCGGGAAGTCAGGCTTCTACGACAATTACTCTGGGAAATGTAACTGCAACAGGACTTGGTTCAGCAGCTAATAAAAATGACGGAAGCAACAGTAATGTCGGGGTAGCAGCCTTAAGTATGTCAAATGACGAGCTTACTAAAGGAACAGGAAATACAGCAGTAACTGTTACAGGAAATCTGAATGTAAACGGTGTCGGAGCTTTTGCAAAAGGTGACAAAGCCGTAATAAAAATTCTGGGAACAAACAGTATCGTAAATACAGGTGAAAATGGAGGGCTTGTTGCTCAGAAGGGCGGTAAGGTAGAATTCGGCGGCGGAACTATTACTCATAAAATTGCTGATAAAGTAGCTTTTTATTCTGATGCAAAAGCCGGGGCAACAGTATCGACCATAGATTTCAAAGGCGGAACAACATTTGAAATGTATAAGGGGATAGCTTTTTACGGATCGAAAAGCGATTTTGACGGAACTACGGGACGATATCTCGGAATGAATAATGTAACTGTAAATCTGAGAGATAACGGCATTAATCTGGGGTATTTTCAGTACAGCTCAAGCGAGAGCGACGCAGACAGAACAATTAACTGGACTGGAACTAATATTTCTACATATCTGAACAGTCTAAAAAGCAGAGTAGGAAATGCTACCATAAATGATAACGGTTTCTGGTTCAAATCTTCTTTAGACGGGGCAATTGTCAATGTAAACGGAGATGTAAATCTGGATTATGCGTCTGATGATTCAGGCGGAACACCGGATAAATTCAATGATATAACAATAGAAAGATCAAAGGTAATTGTGAATCCGGGTATAACTGTCGAGTCAATCGATAAAGGGAACGGACTGAAAATGGCTTCCAATACAAGTGCAGCTAATAATACGGAAACCGGTTATACAATAAAAGGAACAGTAAATATAAAAGATCCTACAGTAACCGGGCCGGGAGCTAAAGAAAATGTTGGTATTTATACCAGCTTCGGTCATATAAATAATACAAATACAGGATTAATAAAAGTAGATAAAGGTGTGGGAGCATACGGGGTAAACGGCAGTCAGATAATAAACGACGGAGTAATAGAAATTTCTGCTAAGACAAGCAGCACTCAGGGCGGAATAGGACTGGTCGGTGTTACAAGAAAGGTAAAAGCTGACGGTACTGTGGATACCGCAGAGAATTACGGTACGGACAATACTTCAAATCCGTCTATGGCGTCTCTGCCATTGGTAGATATTATAAATAGAGGTACATTAAATATATATTCGGCAGGAACAACCCCTGCTTCAAATGCTACTGGAATATTCGCGGAAAATAATACAGGCGGTGCAAGAAGCAGAGTAAAAATACATAACGAAAGCGAAGCAATAATTCTCGGGAATGAAAGTGTGGGAATTAAAGTAAAAGCAGCAAGCGGAATTACTGAGGGCGGAACTCTTACACTAAAGCATAAAACAGGTGTGAGCGGACCGGATATAAAAGTAGGTGAAACTTCATTTGTAATATCGGCAGAATACTCTGATGTGAAATTTGACGGAAATTATACTGTGGAAATGGGAAGAGAAAGTGTAGCGCTGAATCTTACGGGAAATAGTACAGTAAGTACTGCAAGTGCAGCTGATGTACTGACTGTTAATTATGATTATAATGATCCGGGGATAACAACGGCTCCGAAATACGGAACAGGAATTTATTATACGGGAAAAATCGGAGAAATAGTAACGAATAATCTAAACCTTGCATTACAGCCGGCAGGGCTCATATCAGATGATAATAACGCACTTGTCGGTATTTATGCGGCAGGAGCTGAGACAAATACTTCCAATATAACAAAACTCTATAATAACGGAAATATTTCTGTAGGTAATTATGATTATGGAATTTACGGAAAAAATATTTATACAATAAATACAGGAAATATCGAGGTAAAAGATAACGGTATAGGTATTTTATCAGATGAGGGCCGTGTAGAAACAGCGGATAATAAAATAAAAGTAACAGGTGACAAGGGAATAGGTATTTATGCAGGAGCTGTCAGCGGAACATATAACAGAGATGTGCTGATAAATCCGGGAATGAGCGGCAAGCTTGAAATAACAGGTGAAGAAGGTATAGGTGTATACCTTGAAGGAAAAGCAAGACTGGATAATAAAGGAACAATAGAAATGGCAGATTCTAATACACCGGGAGCTTTACCAGGAGAAATACTCAGAAAAACCGGGGTTTATCTGAAAAATTCCGATACTGCCAATGAATCAACAGGAATCATCAGGGTAAATAAAAACAATATAGGAGTATATTCACTGAATTCCAGATTTGAAAACAAAGGAACAGGTCTGGTATCAGTAGAAGATATTACAGCAGCACAAAATATAGGAATATATGCAGTAACTTCCAATGATGCCGCAGCAGATAATTTTCTTATTTCAAACAGCGGAATCATTGAAGTAAAGGGTTTGAAAAATATAGGGATATATTCTGAAATAAAAGACACAGCAAGTGCTGGAGATACAGGACATATAAATCTGTCTTCGGGAAGAATAAATGTAACAGCTTCAGATCCTCTGACAGATTCAAATATTCCATTGGGAGTATATGCAAAGGGTCAGAATATAAATGTGTCATCAGTTTCATCTGTTACAAAAGTCAGTGAAAATGGTATAGGTATTTATATTGACGGTATTTCGACACTGGGAAATTCCGTTAATGCATTTAACGGCGGATTTACACTAAAATCAGCAGCATTATCTACGCCGGCAATAGGGGCATATCTGAAAAACGGAGCCCAGGCACTGGCTGGAAATATTAATGTGATTAGTACAGGAACTGCAAATGACAGTTCAGGAAATCCTTTAAGACCAATAGGAATATTTTATGCGGAGAATACAGGAGCTCTTACTAACGGTGTAAATATTACCCTGACAAATGACGGTATAAATCTAAATCAAGAAACGATCGGGCTGTATGCAGAAAAAAATAACAGCCTTACAAATACGGGGAACATAACAATAAATGCAAATTCAAAAGGTATAGGCGGGTATTTTAAAGATACCAATCTTGTAAACAGCGGAGCTGTAACTGTAAATGCAGATGGTGCATACGGGCTTTATGTAAAATCAGACGGAGCAGCAGTAACAAATTCTTCTAATTCAGGATTAATAAATGTTAATAATAAAGAAGCAGTGGGAATTATTCTTGATGATAAAGCCAAGCTAACTAATACAGCTGTAATAAATTCCACAGCCGGAGGAAATGCTGCACAAAATGGCTCTATGGGTGTATACGTGACAAATCAGGGGAATTTTGTAAATGATGTATCCGGAAATATATATGCTACAGCAGCAGCTGCAGGAACTAATCCGGGAAGTGTAGGGATTTATATAAAAAATGGTCTGGCAGATAATAAAGGAACAATAACATCTGATTATGTGGGGCTGTATGCAGAAAAAGACAGCAGTCTGGCATCTTCTTCAACTATCGCTGATCATACAGGAACTATAACTATAAATAATGGAATAGGAATATATGCTAAGGACACAGGAACACAGATAAATCTGAATGCAGGCGGAGCAATAAACGGTACTGTAAATGGTTTATCCGGAGTAATGGCTTATGATAAAGCATCTGTAAAATTAGCAGGAACAAATATATCACTTACAGGTGACCAGTCAAATGCAATAATATTGGGGAACAGTACTTTAAACACCGATAAGTCGGTTCTGGACCTGAATTCAGGAAATATAACTGTAGGTAAAGAAGGAACTGCAATATATTCTAAGAACGGAATTATTAATATAGCCGGCGGATATACAGGATTAATTACATTGGGGGAAAAAGGAACAGGAGTATATGCTGATAAAGATACAGCAGTAAGTGCTGGGACTCTGGAAACAGTATATTCACACGGTACAAACAAAGGTGTGGGAATATTCTATGACGGTGGAACTCAGGAGAATAAAGTAACAATAAAACAGCATGCCGGGAATAATAATCTGATAAATATTTACGCACAGGATATAGCACTTGTAAATAATGCAGATCAGGAAGTATCACAAAACGGAATAGGTATTTTTGTAAAAGGACCTGGATTAGCAACAAGTGTAGAAAATAAAAAGACGCTGTCACTAACTGGAACTAATTCTGTGGGATTAGTAACAGAGGCAGGCTCAGCTGTAACAGGTATAGGCAAAATAGCCGGAATAAACGGAAAACATGATAAGATAGGTGTATATGTAAAAGGCGGGGATATATCGGGAACGGCCGGTTATGAATTTGATATAGACGGCGGAATAGGAATATATCTGAACAATGCAGTAAGCTATACAGGGACAATGGAGCTGAAAGGCGGAGTGTATGATGACAGTCTGAATAAATACAGGGCAATAGGAATTCTTGCAGCACCGTCATTTGGTACTGGAACACTTTCTGCAGGTATAGATATGACAGGTTCTGGAGGAATAGGGATTTATCAGGAAAACGGAACTGATATCACATATACCGGTAAACTGGACATAAAAGGAATAAGTACAGCGGCTGATCAGGGAATAGGAGTTTATACAAAGGCAGGAAGCCAGTTTAATCTTGCTTCAGGCGGAGATATAAAAATAGGCGGTACAAACAATATAGGATTCTATGTGGAGTCTGGAGGAATCCTTAATGTGACAGGGGGAACCGTAACTAATACGGAAGACGGTATATTTGCTTATCTGGAAGGCGGAAGCATGACTTTTACCGGCGGAGGAACTAATATTAATTATGCGAATGTAATAGTAGCTTCAGGAGGAAGTCTTGTAAACCAGACAACTATAGCAACAGGAAAAACAGGACTTCAGGCTACAGGGGAAAGCGCGCTGCTAGTACCGTCGACAATATTAAACGATACAGGCGGTATTATAAATTCATCTACACTAAATGCAGTGGCAATGACAGGATTGGATAAAGCTTATATTGAAAATAAAGGGAAAATAAATTTGAACGGTGACGGATCTATTGGTATGTATGTAAGAGATGCCGACGGATTAACAACAGGCGAGGTTAATGTAGGCGAAAAATCTGTAGCTTATTATGCCGACGGAATAAATGGTAAAATGATAATTAACGGAACAAGCAATATAGGTAAAAACTCTACGCTGCTTGCAGTAGCAGACGGAGCAAGAATTGATTATCAGAGCGGAGCAATAAATCTCGGAGATGAAAGATACGGAGCCCTTATAGACGGAGCGGCAAGTATAATTGATTTCGGCGGGAATAACATAACAACAGGCAATAAGTCAGTAGCAATAATGCTGCAAAACGGCGGACAGCTGAATACTACCCTGCACGATATAACAGTAGGCAGTGAAGCTGTAGGAATATATCTTGCAGATTTTACGAATGTAATATCGCCGTTATCAAGAACTATAAACCTTGGAACAGGTTCTACAGGGATATACGGGGAAAACGGCGGAAATATCCAGCTTGACGGAAGTATCCTTTCAGCGGCATATGGAGCCAAAGGAATAGCATCTAAAAATTCTGCAGTAACATGGATAGAAAATTCCGGGATGATAAATCTGTCAGGTGCAGCAAGTGTGGGAATGTACGGTGAAGGAATAGCACAAATAAGAAACAGCAGCGGAAAAACAATAAAAATCGGAGACGGGGATACTATAAACAGTAAATCCGGTGTAGGAATCTTCGGACTTAATTCAGACAGCATTGTAAATGAAGGAATAATAGAATTTGGGAATGAAGCTGCGGGAATCTACGGTGAAAATATTACATCGGGTATAGAAAACAGAGCAGGAAGCCTGCTTACAAATAACGGCGGTCAGAAAGGAACAGGAATATTCGCCAAAGGTTCAACGGTGGAAAATCACGGAAATATAGCTATGGGAGATGCATCAAACGGTATTTATTCTGATAACGGCTTAGTAAATAACTACAGCAATATAACTGTAGGGAATGATAAGTCGGCAGGAATATTTACTTCGGGAACAGCAGCTATAAATCATATTTCCGGAACAGTAAGTGCGGGATCAGATTCTGTAATTCTTGCTTCGGAAAACGGGAATATAATAAATAACAGTACACTTATATCCACTGGTGAAGGAACTACATATATTTACAGTAAAGCCGGGAACGGGGAAACAAATACAGCTCTGACATTAACAGACTACAGTGTGGGAATGTACGGACAGTCAGGAACAATGACAAACAAAAGTGTAATAACTGTAGGAAAATCAGATGTAGCAGCTGGGAAATTCTCTGTGGGAATGGCAACTGAAACAGGAAATATAATAAATTCATCAGGTGCTTTGATAACTGTGGGAAATGAAGCCGGAGTCGGTATGTTTGCCAGCGGTATAGAAGTAAAGCATTCTGACGGGACAGTGACTTTCGGTCCTTCAGGAAGAGCTGAAAACTATGGTACTATAGATGTAACAGGGCTAAAAGCTTATGGAATGCTCGGTACAAACGGTGCAACCGTATATAATGATTCAAACGGAATTATAAATGTGGACGGGACAGGTGCAAAAGGTCTCGTTGGAACAAATGAAGCACATTTGATAAATAATGGTACTGTAAATGTAAACGGACAGGATGCTCAGGGAGTATATATAGAAAAAGGTGCCACACTTACGAATACAGGACAGATTAATGTAAGCGGAGCCGGAAGAATCGGAGTATTTGTAGGAATGGGAAGCTCTTTTGTAAATACTGCGGGAATAACAATAAGCTCTGGAGGAACTGTAGTACTTGACGGAGGCGGAACACTCGCTAACATAGGAGATATAGTCATAGACGGACCTAATGCAACTGTAAACGGAATTACAATAAATAATACCGGAAAAATAGAGATAACCGGAACAATTAATTTTACTGACAATATTCTTCTGGAAACAACACCGGGAAAAACAGGAACGATAAATGTAGGCGGAATATCCGGAACAGGACATATTATACTTAGTCCGGGAGCAACACTTGGAAATAATTATGATATGTATCATGTACAGCTTCTCGGAGGACTGCATAATCCAACTACAGAAACAATAAGGCTTACATCTCAGTCAGTATCCTTCCTTGCGGAAAAATATTTTGACAAGGATTTGAACAGCTATGTACTGACACTTACAAGAATACCGTATGCACAGATGCTTAAAAATACAGAGGCGGTAGAATTCGGAAAAGGGCTGGACGAGCTTTATACAAAAGGACCTTCAGGCAGTGAAATGGATATGTTTGATGCATTGAAATCAGTATCTGATAAGGATGAACTGGCAGAAACATTTGATATGCAGCTGAGAG
>RCMY010000221.1_pt1 | contig 60405 bp, 40 predicted proteins | sample 2041341 | NCBI WGS metagenome assembly RCMY01 (sample SAMN09708234, study PRJNA481090) | Marine sediment metagenome, whole genome shotgun sequencing project.
TTGATCGCCAAACGCTTTGAGATTATAGCGTTTGATGACTTGAATGCCAATGATGCCTAAGACAAGAGCCGAACCGATAATACCGTACATATGGAACGCACCGAACTGGAACATTTCGTAAATCCTGAACCAAGAGGCAGCTTCGGATTTGTACATGACGATCCCGAAGAAAACGCCTACCGTTAGATATGTTATGTATTTCATATTTTATCCGAAAATTAAAGGGTAAAACAAATGAACCATGACCAAACCACCGATAAAGAATCCGACCACGGCAATAAGCGATGGTAGCTGTAAATTACTCAAGCCGGAAATGGCATGGCCCGAAGTACAACCATCGGCATAGCGTGCCCCAAAGCCTACCATAAATCCGCCAAGGATCAAAACGCCAAGAACAAGCGGGTCGCCCAGTTGTTCGGCGGCAAAGATTTCAGGAGGCAAATAGGCATCCCCTGCACTATCGATGCCATAATCTTCCGAAAGCTGCTGGGCAACTTTGGGGTTGATTTCCACCGTGTTGTTCGACATATAATGAGATGCCAAAAATCCTCCGATAACGGAACCCACCACGATCATCAGGTTCCAACGTTCCTTTTTCCAATCGAACCTGAAATAATCGGCTGCCTTTCCCGCACCACCTATAGAACACATCGCGCGTAGGTTCGATGACATGCCAAACTTTTTCCCCAAAAACAACAGAACGAACATGGTCAGGGCGATCAACGGGCCGGCCACATACCAAGGCCAAGGTTTATAAATCCAATCCATAAATTAATTTTGCCGCGAATATCGCATTTTAAAGGCTGGCATTCGGCAACCTAAGTTAGAAATTTAATAGCGCGTTCCGTATGGCTTGACATTGAACTCATTTAGACTTTATGTAACCCAAGAAATAGAGTTCTTGTTTTTCGAATACTTTAACACCGCTAAGTAACAAAGATTACAAATAGGTGCTGCCGTTTTCCTTAATTTCGCCCCTATTGTGAAAATTAAAAACTACATAGCGGTTCTTCTATTCTCTATTTTCTTGGTGAAATAGGTTGCCACCTTCAGAAAATGGGATAGAGTAGGATAGGCCGATACTACGCAACAGATTCACAAATTAAGACACACTAAAAATGGACAATAACCAAAAGAAAACCTGGATACAATACGGAGTTTTTGCCGTCGTCGCCATTACCCTTTATGCAACGGGCCTGCATACGGAAGTCATTGGCTTTGCTCAGCGCGGGCTGTTGGCTACAGGCCTGATGAACCCTGATGTGGAGGAAATTGCCCAAGTCAGGAACGAGGGTAACGAAAATGAAACGTCAACTGCCCCAAAGCCTACCCTAGCGGATTTTAACTTGAAACTGCTCGATGCGGACGGCAACACGAAATCTTTGGAAGAATTGAAGGGCAAGGTCATCTTTATGAATATGTGGGCCACGTGGTGCCCGCCCTGTATCGCCGAAATGCCCAGTATCGATACATTGCACGAAGAAATGGGCGATGAAGTGGCTTTTGTAATACTATCGTTGGACGAGGATTTCGAAAAAGCCAAAGCTTTTGATAAACGTAAGGGATACGACCTGCCCATTTATTCCCCGGCCAGCAACCTTCCCAAGATGTACCATTCCCCTTCCATTCCTACCACCTATGTTATCGATGCCGACGGCAATTTGGTGTTGACGCATAAGGGAATGGCAGACTACGGAACTTCAGAATTCAAGGAGTTTTTACTCAGCTTAAAATAAAGAATATCGATGCGGAAAATAAAAAAACTGCATTGAGGGTTCGTTCAAAAATGTACATTTAACTTCTGAACGGACCTTTAATGCAGTTTTACTTTTAAAAACGACCCGCCGCTAAGCGAAATCCTCGACCTTCTCGCTCAGATCATACACAATGGCACTCTCCATTTGCCCTTCAAGAATGCTACTCCCCGCCGCGCTGCGATATCCGCCGGCACAATGTACCACGATCGGCTTGTCGGTCGGTATTTCGGCACTCGTTTCCCGTAACCTGTTCAAGGGATGCGACAATGCACTTTCAAAGAATTTGCCCTCGGCTACCTCACTCTTGTTCCGGATATCGACAATCGTGTATTTATCCGGATTCTTTTCAAAATCCGCTACATCGAGCGGTGGCATTTTTATCAAATCCTTCTCGGAAAGGGTCAGTACCGCAAGCATCTGCTTCTCATATCCGATTTTTGCCACTCGTTGCAATAGAGGTTCCAGATCTTTGGGATTGTCGATGACCAAGCTGAATTTCTCGTTGGGTTCAACGATGGCACCCAACCACGTCTCGAACACTGACTCTTCGGATGTCGCTTGAATGTTGAAACTACCTTTGAGATGTCCCTTTTTGAATTTGGATTCCTCACGTGCATCGACAATGATGCCTTCTGCGGACGCATTCATTTGAAACGGCACTTCCGAAATGGCGTTCCGAAGGGTTTCTGCACCTGTCTTGTTGACATCCACATTAAATCCAAAATAGGAAGGGATAAAGGGTTGGCCATCGAGCAGCGTATCCATAAACTCCTGTTTTGATTGGGCCTTGAACGCCCAATTGCCCATACGCTCGTTGCCCAAGGTGCTGCTGGCAGCATCGCTCAAGCTTTTGCCACAGAGCGAACCGGCACCGTGCGCAGGGTAAACAATGGCATCATCGGGCAGGTCCGTGAATTTATTTTGGATGGTATCGTACATCATTTCAGCCAGCTCTTCGCGTTTGGCTTTCATGTTGCCCGCTTTCTCGCGCAGGTCTGGACGGCCCACATCGCCTATAAAAAGGGTATCGCCCGTAAACAATACCGTTTCGTTGCCTTCTTTGGCTACTATAGTGATGCTATCCGGAGAGTGGCCGGGGGTATTCAGGGCACGCAGTGTCGCTTTTCCGATGGTAATAGTATCGCCTTCATCAAAAGATTTGTGCGGATAATCGGCACCCAATTTTTCGCTATTGTAAATGGTCGCCCCGGTTTCTTTATATATCTGCAAATGCGAACTCACGAAATCCGCATGCGGATGGGTCTCGATGACCGCAACGATTTTGGCATTGTTGGCTTTCGCAAAAACGTAATACTGCATCGGGTCGCGCTCGGGGTCGACGATAGCCATTTCGCCACCGCTTACCAAGGCGTAGGAATAATGGGCTAACGGCTTGTATTCAAATTGTTTTATTTTCATCATCATCTTGTTTTGAGCGCTCAAAATTACGAATCGTTAACGGTAATTACAGTAACTTTGATTACACAGCCATCAAATCGGATCAGTTGTGAAAAGTAGCCACAAAAATAAATAGAAACCACATTAGAGACTGTTTTGAAATAGGTCGATTATTTTTTCCTGCCCGTCCGGTCAGGCGGGCATGTTCCTTTTGCGCCATTCTAAATATTAATAAAAATCTTCCTTTTGTACATGAAATAACAGATGTACCAAAGTCCCAGCCAGGCAACAATACTGATCAACACATTTATCATGAGGGGACCGGTAAATCCGAAAAGTCCATTGACAAAGGGTTGTGCGATCTCACGTAGGAGGTTGCCCCCACCAACATGAGCAAACAAATAAATGAACAGGGGGTTCATGCCGACAATGGCAAAAAAGAGTACGCCCTTTTTGTACCCCAACATGTCAATAACATAATAGCAAAGTGCCAAGGCCAAAAGCGACCATCCCCCGCTAACGATCACGAATGAACTGGTGGCTATCCTTTTGATGATCGGCGTTACATAGTCGAGGCCATAACCGGCAACTAATCCAATCGCCCCGGCAATCAGCAGCATTTTTAGTTTATACCTACTTGATTTGTCGGACATTAGCAATTTACCTGCTAAAACACCCCATATCGTATGCGCGGTGGTGGGGATGGCATTGAACGGCACCCAACCCCCTCCGGAAAACTTGCCCAAAATTTGCATTTCTACCCATGAACCGAAATTCTTGTTGATTACGAAAGCCTGATCATAACCTTCCACCCAAAAATTACGGTACAGGAGTTCCGAAATCAAAATCAACAAAAGCGCGACCCCGAACTGAAACCAGATCGGTTTCCGCATGATCAAAAAGGCAATCAATATGGAAACCGATAATTGCGCCAGCACATTGTTAAAGTTAAATACGATCTCACCGGGGCCGATACAATAAAGTGCCCACCCCAACAACAGCAAGAGGAGGCATCTTTTTAAAATATGACTTCGGATACTGGAATAGGAATCTCCCCTTTTTATGCGTTTTGCAAAGGACAAAGGCATCGCCACCCCCACAATGAACGTAAAAAAGGGCTGAATCAAATCCCAAAATGCAAGTCCGTGCCACGGCACATGGTCAAGTTGTTCTCCCACGAAATGAATCAAAGTTCCCTCCAGTTCCGGGTCTCTTAAATAGGTGAACAAGTGTGAAAATTCGCCGATCAGCAGAAACATGGTAGCTCCCCTGAAAAAGTCTAAGGACAGTAGTCTTTGGCCTTCGTTGCCCATAATGGTTTTTTTTGTGATTATTCTTTCTTTTTTATAAATTTCTGAGCAGGCAGTCCAGCATTCGAATCGCTCAAATGTCAGTTAGTGTTTCGAGTAGCAAGTCAATCTCCCGTCAGGAAAAATTAAAATAATGCTTACTATATAAACCGTGTAATTCTTATTTTAGTGCAAATTAACGATAAGTTTTTAAAGGTTTCGTAATATCTAATTTAATTAATACTTTCATTTCGTTTCGCTATATTTGATTTTAATAAATTTTTGATTATAAATCATTACCTTCTACAAATCACAATATTTTAGCATGATCAGATTACTTACAGCGCTATTTTTTTTGCACATATCGGTATGCACGACGGCCCAAAATGTCAAAAATAATTTTGATATAGTCGTATACGGCGGCACTTCCGCAGGAATTGCAGCGGCCATCCAAAGCAGTAGAATGGGCAAATCCGTCGTACTTATCGAACCTACGAATAGAATCGGGGGCTTAACTACCGGTGGGCTGGGAGCCACCGATATCGGGAATAAAATCGCCATTGGAGGTATTTCACGGGAGTTCTACAAGAATATCAAAATCTTTTATGACGATCCGCAGAATTGGAAATGGCAAAAGAATTCGGACTATTCGGATCAACGATATAACGGAACGGAAAACACGGAAGAAACCATGTGGACTTTTGAGCCTTCTGCCGCACTTGCGGTCTATAAAGCGATGATGGCTAAAGAGAAAATTACATTGATCTACAATGAACGCTTGAACCGAAAGAATGGCGTAAAGGAAGAAAATGGTAGCATTGCATCCATCACTATGGAATCGGGAAAAAAATTTTCCGGAAAGGTATTCATCGATGCCACCTATGAAGGTGATCTCATGGCTTCCACAGGTGTAACCTATACCTATGGCCGCGAAGGCAATGATCAATATGGGGAGACCCTCAACGGCGTACAAGCCAATATTATAAATACCTCCCTGACGGGTACCGTTTCGGCAAATGGCCTATATCATAATTTTGTTGCCCAGGTCGATCCCTATATTAAAAAGGGGGATCCCAGTAGTGGGCTGCTGCCCAACATCATTGAAAAGCCTGGAATAGAAGGGGAAAGTGACGATAAAATACAGGCCTACTGTTTTAGAATGTGTCTAACGGACCATCCTGAAAATCGGATTCCTTTTGAAAAGCCTACCGGGTATGATGAGATCGATTACGAATTGTTGCTTCGAAATTACGAGGCACGAAAGGGACCCGTCAATACAATGTATAGCTATGGCAGCTCGCTATTGCCATGGATCAATTCCGCCATGCCCAACCGAAAGACCGACACCAACAACAAATTTGGATTTTCAACGGATTACATCGGCAAAAATTACGCGTATCCCGAAGCCTCGTATGTCGAACGGGAAAAGATTATCTCAGCACATAGAAAGTATCAAATGGGTTTGATGTGGACCTTAGCCAACCATCCCAGGATACCTAAGGAGGTTCGTGAGGAAGCTTCAAGATGGGGAACGGCCAAAGATGAATTTGAAAGGAACGATGGCTGGCAACAACAGCTTTATATTCGGGAAGCACGGCGCATGGTAAGCGATTATGTCATGACCCAGCAAAATTGTGAGGGGTTATATATTCCCAATGATCCGATAGGTTTTGGAGCGTACGGAATGGATTCCCACCATATTCAGCGCTATGTGGATGCCAACGGGTTTGTGCAAAACGAGGGTAACGTGGAATGCCATGTAGAAGCACCCTATCCCATAAGTTATAAATCCATAGTACCCAAGGAAGGGGAATGCAAAAATCTTATCGTTCCGGTTTGTTTGAGTGCTACGCATATCGCTTTTGGATCCATCCGTATGGAGCCTGTTTTTATGGTATTGGGACAATCTGCGGCCACTGCGGCTGCCATGTCCATCGATCGAAACTGTTCGGTGCAACAGTTGCCCTACCGCCCACTGCGAAAAAAACTGTTGGAAGATGGGCAACGATTTTAAAGTGCCCGACCGTACTTTAGATCGGGATTAAAAGAACATCTCGAGAACATCTCGCAAAACACCAAAAATGAAAGATCAGCTAAACATAGTACTCATACTTATACTTACGGCTCTGGTGGGTTGCGACAGCGCAAAAAGTCAACCCAAAAAAGCTGAAAAGCCAAATATTCTTCTGCTTATTGCGGATGATATGGGTTATGGGGATATTGGTTGCTATGGTGGGGTTTCAGAAACTCCGAACATTGACCAACTGGCAAAAGACGGCATTCTTTTCACGGACTTCTACGCGGCTGCCTCGAATTGCTCTCCATCCCGAGCGGGACTTTTAACCGGAATCAGTCCTGCTAAATTGGGAATGTACAGTTATCGGCCGGTAAACCATCCCATGCACTTGCGCAATAGCGAGGTTACCATTGCAGAAGTTTTAAAGGGTGAAGGCTACCAAACCTCACATTTTGGAAAATGGCATTTGGGATGTTTGCCCCAGGACCCTGCCTTAAACCAACCGCAGCCCAGCGACCAAGGCTTTGATTATTCCCTGGGTACCGAAAACAACGCAAAGCCCACACATTTCAATCCCGTGAATTTTGTTAGAAACGGGGAAGAATTAGGTATGCAGCAAGGCTATGCCTGCCAAATAGTTGCCGATGACGCGATAAATTGGCTCGAAGATCGGCAAGAAAAAACCAACCCCTTTTTTATGTATGTTGCCTTTCAAGAGCCCCACGCAATAGTGGAATCGCCTCCCGAATTGGTCGAAAAATATAACCAATACCCGAAAGAGGATGCCGAATATTTGGCCAGTATCGAAAACATTGATTTGGCCGTCGGCAAAATCAAAGACTATTTAACCGAAAAGGGACTTTTAGAAAACACCTTAATCGTTTTCAGCTCTGATAACGGCTCGTACAGGCAGGCCTCGAACGGAGGTTTAAGGGCGGTAAAAAGTTATGTATACGAGGGCGGTATCCGTGTTCCCGGAATTGTGCATTGGCCAAAACTAAAAAAATCGGGGACGGTAATCAACGAAGCGGCCGGATTTGTAGATATCATGCCAACGATTTGCGATATCCTGAAAATAAAAACTCCCAAAAACAAGGAACTCGACGGTACAAGTATTTTAAATGTATTGGAAGGAAAAAAATTCGAGCGCCAAAATCCTTTATATTGGTATTTCTATAGAACTTCCCCTGAAATCGCAATGCGTGTGGGCAACAGGATGATTTTGGGCAAGGACAATGACACGGTACTTCGAACGCACCCATTTACAGCGCCCGACATGGCCTATATCAAAGAAATGGATATCGATTCGTATGAATTGTACGATCTTGCCAACGATATCGGGGAAGAAGAAAATCTTGACGGTAAAGATGCCAAAAGCACCTATTATCAAGGTTTGCTGGCCAATAAATTAAAGGAAATCCAAGAAAAAGGCTATCTGTGGGAAGATTTGCCCGAGCCTCAAACCGGAAAAAGAGTAAAAACGGAATGGGTCAAATACACCAGAGAACAATAGGCATGACACCAATAGATAACAAATTGATTCCACTGTACATTTCAGTAATACTGTTCGTTTTTTCGATTAAATCGATAACCGGGCAGGAGGCGCATTCGGCAAGAAAAAGTCCGAATATTATTGTATTTATTGCCGATGATGTTAGCTGGAACGATCTTGGATGCTATGGAAACATTGACGTCCAAACCCCGAATATCGACAAGTTGGCCGGTAACGGAATGCGGTTTACCAATGCCATATTAACCACCAGTTCGTGCAGCCCCAGCAGAATCAGCATCATGACCGGACGGTATCCCCATAATACGGGTGCCGCCGAATTGCACACCGAACCGACACGGGATTTTGAATCCATCGCATCCGCATTCCAAAACAAAGGCTACTATACGGGTCAAGCAGGAAAATGGCATATGGGCGATCTGTTGCGAAAAGGATTCGAAAAAATTCATGATGCTTGGGAGGAAAATGGGGATGGAGGCGAAAACATGTGGTTGCCATCTGTGAAGGAACGCGACCAAAACAAACCTTTCTTTTTTTGGTTTGCGGCTTACGATGCCCATCGGCCTTGGGGACCTAACGAGTTTTCAAATACACACGACCCAAAACAAACCGGTGTTCCCGAAACCCTAGTCGATAGCGATAGCACCCGAACCGATCTCGCCAGATATTATGACGAGATCAAACGCTTCGATTACCATATCGGGACGGTGGTCAAGGAACTTCAGGCACAGCAGGCTCTTGACAATACGGTAATCATCGTCATGGCTGATAATGGCCGACCCTTTCCAAGGGATAAGACTAGAGTGTACGATTCAGGTATGAAGACCCCCTTTATCGTCCATTGGCCAGAGGGCGTTAAAAAGGAAAGTGTCAGTAACAGTTTGATTAGCAGTGTCGATATCGCCCCCACCCTACTGGATATTTGTGATATCAATCCTCCAAAAAGTTTTCAGGGCCGTAGTTTTAAGCAAGTTTTAAGCAAACCGGAAACCCTTGTTCGAGACTACGCTTTCGCCGAACACAACTGGCACGATTATGAGGCCCATGAACGTATGGTCAGGACCACAGATTATCTGTATGTTCTGAATTCGCGTCCTCAATTTCCGAATCAAGGACCGCTCGATGCGATTCATAGTCCATCTTTTGCCTCGCTCGTACAGGGGAATGCCGAAAACACCTTGACCCCTGCCCAATCCGATGTTTTTTTGGCACCCCGACCATCGGAAGAACTGTTTTTGGTCAGGCAAGATCTGTTGCAATTGAACAATTTAATTGGAGATAAAAAACACAAAAAGGTACAGATGGAGCTTAACAATGTTCTGTCAAAATGGATGGAGAAAACCGGGGATTCCGCACCAGAAAACCTAACAAAAGACTGGTACACTAGGGATAGCGGTGAAAAAGTAGAAGCTAATTTCAAGGTGCGGGGGGAAATGCCGGGGGAGTCCAAAAAAGCGGATGAATTGGATACAAAGACGAAATTTTAGCCCATGAAACATCACATCAACAAAAGTCAACTTCTAAAAATAGTCTTAGCTACCACAGTATTTTTTACCGCTTCGGTTACCCAAATCCAGGCGCAAGACGCCAAAAAATTAAATGTGCTGTTTATTGCATCCGATGACCTCAACAATGATATGAACGTTTTTGACGAACCCTTTGTAAAAACGCCCAATTTGGATCGCTTATTAAAAAGGGGAGTCCGTTTTGATAGAGCTTACAATCAATACCCGTGGTGTAGTCCGAGCAGGGCGTCCATTCTTACCGGATGCCGGCCCGATGTGACCAAAGTATCCGATCTGAAGACCCATTTCAGGGACAACCTGCCCGATGCGATAACCCTGCCCCAATTGTTCAAGAACAACGGCTATTTTTCGGCCCGGGTCGGAAAAATATTCCACTACAGCGTTCCCGGTGGCATCGGAACCGACGGGCAAGATGACCCGGCATCCTGGAACTATAAAGTAAACCCCATCGGCAGGGACAAAACGGAAGAACACCGAATTACCAATTACACTCCCGAGCGGGGCCTAGGAAGCGCACTTTCCTACTGGATTGCCGATGGCACCGATGACGAACAGACCGATGGCAAGGTGGCCAACGAAGCGGTCAAGATTATCAGGGAACATAAAGACAATCCATTCTTTATGGCTGTTGGATTTTTCAGGCCGCACACGCCTTATGTGGCGCCAAAAAAGTATTTTGACCTATATCCCCTCGATAAAATTGAATTGCCCGAAGAACGTGATGACGATTGGGACAATAAACCCGAAGCTGCAAAATGGAACACGGAACTACACTTTGGCCTAAACGTACAACAGCGCAAGGAAGTCTTAAGGGCTTATTATGCTTCAATCTCGTTTATGGACGCCCAAGTAGGCAAATTGCTGGATACCTTGGATGATCTGGGACTATCGGAAAATACCATTATCGTTTTTTGGAGCGACCATGGATACAACGTCGGCCAACATGGCCAATGGATGAAACAAAGTCTTTTTGAACATGCCGCACGGACCCCATTAATCATTTCATCCCCGGGGATGAAACAGAATAAAATTACCGAGAGCATTGTAGAAATGCTCGATATCTACCCCACGGTCGCCGATTTGGCGGGTCTGCCCATTCCGGAAAATGTTCAAGGGAAGAGCCTTCGAAAACTCCTTGTTGAACCCGAAATAAATTGGGATAGGCATGCCTTTACGCAAGTTTACAGAAGATCTTATAACGGGGATTCCGATAAAAAAATCGTCGACGGAAGAAGTATTCGATACAAACAATGGCGGTACACCGAATGGGACAAGGGTGATGAGGGGATGGAACTTTATGATTATGACAACGACCCGCACGAGTTCGAGAACTTGGCCTATAAGGAGGAATACGAGGAAATTAGAAAGGGGCTGGAGAAAAAATTACGAGATCAGTAGCCAAGAGACTGTTTTGAAATTCAATTTTCCCGAAGTTTATAAATTTTCCCGTCGGCCTTTGTAAAAATATAGATGCCATCATCACAGCCCACACCGAATTTGGTATCTGCACGACTACTTCCCGACATTTCGTTAAGTGTTGTCTTTTTATTCTGAAATATTATTTTTAGCTCCTCTATTTTTGGCATGTCCGAACTGGTCAAATCGCTTACATAAACTTTGCCCGTGGCGAGATCCCCAAAAATATACTTGTCTTGGAACAATTTGCCTTTTGATGTAAAACCTCCACTTATGGCTGGCCCGTCATCATGGTCATATTGAAGTATAGGATAGGTAACCGAAAAAATGGAGTCATTTTCGGGCAATGGATATATTTTGTTGAAATTACCGTTGGGATTGAATAGATAAGAACCTTCCCTAATCGGCCAGCCGTAGAATTTCCCGGCCTCTACAATGTTTAGTTCTTCGATATTCGCCTGCCCGATATCGCTGGCCAATAATCTTCCTGTATCGTCCCAAGAGATTCTGTTGGGGTTTCTAAAACCGTATGCCCAAATTTCTTTTTTTTGCGTGGATGACCCGACATATGGGTTATCATCGGGAATTCCATAGTTTCTGTTCGCACTATTGTTCCCCTGCGGGTCGATCCGCAAAATACTTCCCCAGACATCCGTACCCTGATGGTCGGCAATTTTCGGATATCCCACTTGCACCGACCCCCCATCGCCGAGACTGATATAGAGCATCCCATAATCAGGGTCGCCCTTATTGGAGTTCGGATTAAAGGTGATCTCCTGAACTCCGTGCGAACTGGCAATAAAGTCGAATCTCATAAGTTCCCTTATAGTTCCGGAAAACTTTCTTGAATCGGGTTGTTCCGATTTCCATTCGGTCAGCACCCATTGCAATTTAACGCTAACGCTGTCGGGCAGTTTAAAGTCCGCAGACTGCCTGCCTGTCGTTTCCGTATGGGTGGTATAGAACAACCCGTTTGCATTAAAATCCGGATGAAAGGTGAAGCTCCCAAAACCCGTGGCCATTCCGGGTTGATCTATAAAATCTGGTTTATACTCCCTTAAGGACAGATACAGATCCGGTTTTCCATTATTTAATTCGTACAAAGATCCATTTAGATCATTAACAAAAAGGCGGCCAGATCCGATTTCACAGGCAAGCTTATTAATGCGTGTCAATGCTATTTCGTTTTGCGAAGCCGGCACTTGGGCAATGAAATCGAGCTGGGCTGTTTGTATGGAATAGGGTATCGTATCTTTTATCGGGTTTTGAATGGGAATCAGGGAATCCTTTTCCGTAGTAGGAAGCTTTTCATAGGTGTGCATATATGAAAGAACAGCATCCACCTCAACATCGGACAGATTCGGAAAGCTGGGCATGATAGCTTTGTATCTCTCCTTCAATGCCTTTGCCCTCCCATCATTCCCATCGATCATTTTTTTTGGGCTTTTGATAAAATCCATGATCCAACCTGTATCAACACTACGGGTAATACCACTAAGGTTGGGGCCTATTGCATCTTGTTCAAAATTGTGGCAAGAACTGCATAACAGTTCAAAGGATTCTCTTCCCTTACTAATTTTCTTGGGATCGGTACTGATGTCAGCTCCAAAGTTTTTATTTTCCTTGGATTGGCAACTCCAAATGAGGATGCTTAGCATTAAAAAAATAAAGGTTCTATCTTTCAATAGCATTTAAAAATTGTTTTTATGGGCTCTAACCGGATCGGCCTAATTATTTTAGTTCCTCAAACTCCTTAACAAATATATTCAATTCAACCAAAAAAAAGGTTTAATAACCAATTAATATGCTTTTATCTTTCGAAAACTTAAATATTAGCTTACATTTGATTCTTTATGATTTCGAACAACTACCTGTTTGCGACCTTATAATAAAGTATGATCAATAATAGAACCCCCATAACTTCCAGCCATACGGCCAAGGAAATATTCGGGCAACCTGCTTTGTGGCGCGATACCTATGCAGTTATTGCCTCGAAACATAAAGAATTAACCTCCTTTTTAAACGAAGCTCTAGTTTTTAACGATTTGCGAATACTGTTGATTGGTGCTGGCACTTCGGCATACATCGGGGAAGTCTTGGAGAAATATGTTCAGCAAAAGACCGAGAGGGTCGCCCAGGCGGTCGCATCGACGGATTTTATTTCGCATCCAAAGCATTTTTTGACCGACCCCGAGCAACCTATCCTGATGATTTCCTTTGCGCGCTCTGGCAACAGTCCCGAAAGTCTTGCCGCCATTGATTTGGCCAATGGCTATTGTACAAACCTATTCCACTTGATCATTACCTGCAATCCCAATGGAAACCTCGCCAAAACCGATGCAAAAAATTCATTTGTGCTTTTAATGCCAAAGCAGGCCGATGATAAAAGTTTGGCCATGACCGGATCATTTACATCAATGTTATTGGCGGGTTTATTGATTTCAGATCTGAAGAATTTGGATAAAATCAAGAAGTATGTGGATCGTTTATCGAAATACGGGGAACTCATTCTTCAGGAATACGATCAAAGGATCAAAAAGGTAGCGGCGATGGAATTTGACCGGGTTGTTTTTCTTGGTTCGGGGCCTTTAAAAGCCATAGCCAGGGAATCACAATTAAAAGTTCAGGAATTATCGGACGGAAAAGTGATTTGCAAATACGATTCGTTCCTGGGCCTAAGACATGGCCCAAAAGCTGTAATAAATAATGCGACGCTAGTTGTGTACCTATTTTCAAGCGATGATTTCGTAAACAAATACGAATTCGATCTCGTTCGATCCATCAATGCACAAAAAGAGAAACTATATGAAATAGGGATTGGGGAAAGAATTAAACACAAGGAAGAAATCGAATTAAATCTGTCTATCGAAGTCGCCGATGCTAACCATATTCCCGAAGAGTTTTTTGCCGTATGTGCGATTATTCCAGCGCAATTGTTAGGGATGTACAAGTCCGTTGATCTTGGTCTGTCGCCTGATTCCCCCTCCGTAAACAACTCCATTAACCGGGTGGTACAAGGGGTGAACATATACCAGCAACAATAAAGTTTCCTGAAATGATTTTATGTGTTTGTCCCAATCCGGCCGTTGACAAGTTTGTTTATTTGGACGACCTTAAAGCAGGGAAGTCGAATAGAATTAATCAAGAACTTTCCTATCCCGGTGGTAAAGGGATCCACGTTGCGCTAGGCATAAAAGAACTTGGCGAAGAAGTTTCTATATTGGCTTTTTGGGGCGGGGCAACAGGACAATGGATCAGACAGGAATGTGAGGCAAGGGGAATAACCTGCTATGGCCCCGAGGTCGCCGATTTGACCCGGACATGTCTCACGATCAAATCGAACAATGAATTCAACGAAACAGAACTTTTGGGCCGCGGCCCACAAATCGGACCATTGGAATACGCCGCGTTTCTAAAGGACTATAAATCCCTTTTAAAAAGATCGAATATTATTTCCATGAGTGGCTCATGGCCACAAAATTCGGTTGGTGCAAGTTACTCCCCCTTTATCGAAATGGCCGCAGCGGTCGGTATAAAATCGTTTATAGATTGTTCGGGCAATCTGTTGAAAGATGCGCTAACAAAAAGGCCTTTCGCCGTACATAGCAACGAGCATGAAGTACGCGAACTCTATGGATGCGCCGATCCCATTGCAATGTCGCTTAAACTTGGCGGCAATTGTAATCTTGCTGCCGTTACTTTTGGCGAAAGAGGGTTATATCTTTATGATGGCAAAAAAATGGTACATGCGCTTTGCGAAGTGGAAAATGTAATAAGTGCCGTAGGTAGCGGAGATAGCCTGACGGCCGGGCTGATCGTCGCCCATAAAAAAAAATACGGCTTGGTCGAAACCGCGAAATTGGCTGCAGCGGCCGGTGCCGCAAATTGTATAAGAACAGCCCTCGGAATGTTTTATAAAAAGGACGTTGAACAGTTGTTGCAAAACTGCGAAATAAATGTGCAACACTTAAATGAAAAACCCTAAGCAATGCCCAAGAAATTCGATGTTATCGTAGTCGGGGAACTCAATATTGATCTGATATTCAATCAAATTAATGGATTTCTGGAAGTTGGAAAGGAAATTCTTGCGGATATAATGACTTTGACCTTGGGCAGTTCTTCCGCAATCTGTGCGAGCAATTTAAGCTCGTTAGGCTTAAAAGTGGCCTTTATCGGAAAGTTGGGAAACGATGTTTTCGGTCGATTTACCCTAGATAAATTAAAAGAAAAAGGGGTGGATACCTCTTTGATCATGGTCGAAGACGACCTAAAGACCGGTGCCACAATCGCGTTGAGCTATGACGAAGAAAGAGCAATGATCACCCATCAAGGAGCTATGGCGCACATGGGCATCGACGATATCGATGATTCGCTATTGGAGCTAGCGGATCATCTTCATTTTTCTGGATATTTCTTTCAACCCGGATTCAAGGACTCCTTGGATTCCCTGTTCAAAAAAGCTAAAAATGCCGGGTTGACCACTTCTTTGGATGTGCAATGGGATCCCTCCGAAAAATGGAATCTCAATCTGGAAAAAGTGCTTCCCTGGGTCGATATTTTTTTGCCCAACGCTATCGAACTTCAATTTCTGACAAGGCAACCAACCCTAGATCTGGCTATTGCCAGTATTCAAAATAAGTGCAGATACCTCTTGGTAAAATGTGGGAACAAGGGTTCTATACAATATTATGACGATAAGAAAATCGAAAAAGAAGCATTTCTGAACACAGATGTTGTCGATGCCATTGGCGCTGGGGATAGCTTTGATGCGGGATATATTTCAAAATTCGTAAAGGGCAAATCCCCGGAGGAGTGCCAGGTATTCGCAAATCTGATAGGTGCCATTTCCACCACCGAACCTGGAGGAACTACGGCCTTTAAAGACCTTGACAGTATCATGGAAATTGCCAAAAACAAATTTAATTACACGGAATAAAAGATGAGGTTACAAGAAAAGTTTTTGGAACTGAGAAGCAAAAAACAAGGTCTCCTAGCGACCAATTTCTATAATTTTGAGACTCTAGAAGGTATTTTGCGCGCCGCCAAAGAGAGCGATCAATCCATTATTTTACAGGTAACCAAAAGCTCAATTGATTATATGGGACTTCCGGTAGCGTTCAATCTGGCAAAATCGATGTTGGACTATCACGGTGTTGAAGGGTGGGTACACCTTGACCACGGGGACTCCTATGAACTTGCCGCGAAATGTCTGGACGTGGGATTCGACTCCGTAATGATCGATGCCAGCGAAAAGCCGTTTGAGGAAAACATTGCTATTAGCCGCAAGGTGGTAAAATTGGCGGAGAAATACGGTGCCAACGTGGAAGCCGAATTGGGCTATATCGCTAAGTTGGGCCAAGATAAAGATGGAAGCGGTTTCACGCAACCCGATGAGGCCAAGGAATTTGTAAATTCTACCGGAGTGGATGCCCTTGCCATAGCCATCGGCACTGCCCATGGTTTTTATGACAAAGAGCCTAAATTGGATTTGGAAAGATTGTCTCAAATAGCTGCGGCCACAGATGCGACCTTAGTGTTACATGGTGGTTCGGGTGTGCCTGCGGAAAGTCTTAGAAAAGCGGTGGACAGGGGAATATGTAAAATTAACGTCGCCACTGAAATCAAGAATATATTCATGCAGACCTTAAAGACAAAACTCGCCACGAACGAAGAAATCGATCTTAGAAAAGTATTTCCCACGGCGACCGATCAAATTGTGGAATTGGTCAAGGGCAAACTGGAAATCGTAAAAAATGTGAAGGAGTAGCGGGTATCTTGTAAATAAAGGATACACCATTGTCGCAGTGGAAAATCCAATCTTTATCTATCGACATAGGACAAATGACGCAGGCAATTTTCATCTTATCCACAGATTCCCCGGAAGAATCAAAATAAGTTACCCGATCAACATAAACTTTTAAGATCATGAACATCATTCGTAAAAAGACTTGGTTATTATACGCCCTGATCGCCATGGTTTTTTGGGGGATTTGGGGGGCTTTTACGGGGGTGCCTGCCGAAAACGGGTTTCCGGACACCCTGATTTATTGTGTATGGGCCCTGACCATGATTCCTCCTGCATTGATCGCCTTAAAACTCGTCGATTGGAAACTCCATACCGATAAAAGGTCCATTTTAAACGGATTGATAATCGGCCTTTTGGGCGCTGGTGGACAGATGATCCTTTTCTACGCGGTTACCATCGGGCCGACCTATTTGATATTTCCGGTAATATCCCTTTCGCCCGTAATTACCATAGCGCTTTCCATGGTGTTCTTAAGGGAACGTGCAAGTAAATTGGGCATAATGGGAATCATACTTGCACTTTTGGCCTTGCCCCTTTTCGATTATTCGGAAGGCGGCGAACAAAATTCAGGGGATAGTGGCGCGCTTTGGTTCATACTTGCCATTTTTATCTTGATCGCCTGGGGCATTCAGGCTTATTTTATGAAATTGGCCAATAAAACGATGAACGCGGAGAGCATATTCTTTTATATGATGCTTACGGGACTTATGTTGATTCCAGCGGCGTTGTACATGACTGATTTTTCACAAACTATTAATTGGGGAGCCGATGGGCCTTACTTGGCCGCGGCCATTCAAATACTGAACGCCATTGGGGCCTTGTGTCTGGTCTATGCCTTTAGATACGGAAAGGCAATGGTCGTTTCGCCTATGACCAACGCCGGTGCACCATTGATAACGGCTGTTATTTCCATGCTTCTGCTAGGAGTTATGCCGGGCAACTATAAAATTGTGGGCATCCTATTGGCCATCATCGCGGCCTTTCTCCTCGCCATTGAGCCGGATGATGAAAAAGTCGGGGAAGATTCCCTTGAATAACAGGTTTTTTCTTCATATCCTACCTATTTATCCCTAAACAGATGTTTCTATAAAATATCCCTTCATATCATTACCATATTAATATATTTTCTTTCAAAACATTATTTTTTATATTATTTTATTTGTTTTTTAACCATTACGTAACTATATTGCCCTAGTTAATTATTATTCCTTTCGATTTTAGACTATTTTTAGAAGAAACCGAACCGTACTAACCAAAGCTAAATGGCAATGAAAAAAAAATTGATTTACGTATTCGTAATGCTGTGTACCGTACATATGGTCGCACAAGAGCATGCTGTCTCGGGAAAAGTAGTTGATGCCGATGACGGATCCGTGCTTCCCGGGGTTAGCGTGATACTTCAGGGAACGACCCAAGGGGTAACGGCCGATTTCGATGGCAATTATACCATTAAGGTGCCCGGCAACACCACTGTCCTCGAATTCTCATATTTGGGATACGAAAAGGAAATAGTCGAAGTTGGAAATCGTTCTACCATAGACGTTAGCATGAGCCAAGATGCGACTGAACTTTCCGAAGTTGTGGTAACAGCCTTTGGCATCGAAAAGCAAAAAAAGGCCTTGGGTTATTCGGTGGAGGAGCTACAGGGTGAGGATTTGACCGTTGCCAGAGATGTGAACGTGATGAATTCTATAAAAGGCAAGGTGGCCGGTGTCTTTGTCAATTCGTCTTCCTCCGGACTCGGTGGATCATCGTTTGTTTCGATAAGGGGAAACAGTTCCCTTGGCGGGGACAACCAGCCCCTTTACGTTGTTGACGGGGTTCCAATTAACAACCAAAACTTGGGCGGTGCGGATGTTTTTGGCGGCCGGGATTATGGTGACGGCATCCAGAACATCAATCCAGATGATATTCAGACCCTTTCTGTACTAAAAGGCCCCAATGCCGCGGCCTTATACGGGTCAAGGGGGGCCAATGGTGTTATTTTGATTACCACCAAAAAGGGCACCACAAAAGGCTGGGGAGTTTCCTTTAATTCGAATTCTACCTTCGAAGAACCTAATATACTGCCCACCTTTCAAAATAGATATGCCGTAGGTTATGACGACGATATGAGTTCATGGAACACCGAGACGATCAATGGGGTGGAGTATCCGCAAGTTCCGCAGTGGGCGTTGGATCACTGGGGGCCAAGAATGGAAGGGCAATTGATCTCGATCCAGGCCCTACCAGATCTTGGAGTGGTTCCATTGATCGGCCAACCGGAAAATAATGTTAGAAAGTTTTATCAGACCGGCACAACGCTAACAAACACCGTGGCAGTGACCAGCGGTACGGATCAACTGAACTTCAGGCTATCGGCCTCGAACTTGACCAGTGAAAGCATTATTCCCAATAGCTCGTTTGAAAGAAACACCATAAATCTAAATATAGGGGCCGATATTACCGACAGGTTCAGAGTAGAGGCAAAGGCCAATTATATCAACCAAAAAGGAAGGAACCGTCCGGCAACCGGCCAATCGTCCTCTGAGGCAGTTGCCCCGAGTTTGAACCTATTGGGCCGCCATGTAAACCTCGATTGGTTAAGGGAGTACAAAACCGAAGATGGCGAATACCGAAATTGGAAGGCCAACGGCCCAGTGAACCCCTATTGGATAGTTAACGAACTGCTTGGCCATGACCAAAGAGACCGCTTGATCGGCTTTCTATCAGCAAATTATAAGTTTACCGATTGGTTGAGCCTTCAGGCCAAAGTAGGCAATGATTTTTATTCCGATGTACGTTACGAAAGAATCGGACAAGGCACTCCTGGTAGTTCACGAAGGGATGGTGTAGTGTTAAAAAACATGTATAATGTAAAGGAATTGAATACCGATGTGCTATTGACCGCGAACGGGGACCTTTCGGATAGTTTTTCGGGATCCCTCAGTCTAGGCGCCAATAAATATACCTATAAACTTGAAAAAGAAGGGTACACGGGTTCAAAACTGGACATACCCGATCTGTACGAGATTACCAATACCCTGAACATAGTAGCAACGCCATTTTTCCGTAGGAAAGAAACTCAATCGGTATTTTTTAGCGGTCAGTTGGGTTATAAGAACTATTTGTTTCTCGATGTAACGGGAAGAAACGACTGGTCATCTACCTTGGGCGTAAATAATTACTCTTTCTTTTACCCTTCCGCCAGTCTTAGCTATGTGTTTAGCGATGCCTTGAATTTGGATTCCAACTTTTTGACCTTCGGAAAACTAAGGGCGTCATACGCCGAAGCGGGGAACGATGCAGATCCTTACCAAACGGTAACGGGGTATGCCAACTCGCAAGCCAGCTTTCAAGGACAACGTTATGCCAGTTTGGTCCGCGATGTTAAAAACTCGGACCTAAAAAATGAGCTGACCTCCTCTTATGAAATTGGCGCGGATGTTCGTTTTTTCAATAACAGATTGGGTATCGACTTCACCTATTATAACTCATCTACCACCAATCAAATTCTACCGGCGGAGATTTCGGCCACTTCTGGCTATAACACCCTGCTAGTAAATGCTGGCGAAATCACCAATGAAGGGGTAGAAGTGCTTTTGAACGCGACCCCGATTTCCATCCCCGACTCTTTTAAATGGGATATTTCATTGAACTTCTCCAAAAACAAGTCAAGGGTAGTTTCGTTGGTGGACGGCATCGATTCGTACACGCTTATAAGTACCTTTGCTGCCAATATCGAGGCTAGACCGGGGGAACCGTTCGGCAATATTGTGGGAAGTCCTTATAAAAGAAATGAGGAAGGCCGATTTATCATTACTTCAAATGGTTCTTATCAGGCCGACACGGAAAGAACTGTTTTAGGAAATGTCCAGCCCGATTGGCTCGGGGGGGTTACCAATACCTTTTCTTATAAAGGGTTTAGCCTAAGTAGCCTGGTGGATATTCGAAAAGGCGGGCAGATCTATTCCTTTAGCAAGTATGACCAAATGGCCAAGGGAACCGGTAAGTTCACTGAAAACAGGGAAAATCTTGTGGCCGATGGGGTCGTGGAAAATGAGGATGGCACCTTCTCGGAAAACACACAGGTGGTTTTGAGCCAAAGCTACTATGCGCAAAAGGCCTGGGGCAATATCGGGGAAGAATTTGTATTGGATGCCGATTATGTTTCCCTTAGGGAAGCCAGTATCAGTTATAGCCTTAATTCATCCATTTTGTCCAGAACTCCTTTTAAAACAGCTACATTTTCAATTGTTGGCCGTAACTTGTTGTATCTCTATAGAGATGCTGAGGTAAAAGCGATGGGAATAAATCCCGCTGCCGCTTTTGCACCTACTGCCGCTGCCCAGGGTTATGAGTTCTCCTCGGTACCCTCTACCAGAAGTATTGGCTTTAATTTATCCTTATCCTTATAAAAAAACTTCCACATCATGAAATATAAATATCCAATATTGTTCATAGCGGTTTTTACAACCTTGATTGCCTGTACGGAGGACTTTGAAGAAATCAATACCGACCCAAATTTAATAACGGTCGATCAGGTCAGTCCTGACGCTATTTTGACGTTTGTATTAAAACAGTCTATTTTTGACATTGTAGATTTAGGCAGAATCGGGGCCTATGCGGGTTTTGTAAGTAGTGGATCCGCTGGTTTTCCGTTACAGCAAATTTTCGGCGGTTTCGATGACTACAGATCTTCGATCGTAAACATCAAGGAAGTGGAACGCTTGACGGCCATCGATCCCAGTCTCTCGAACAAGAATGCCATCGCCAAAATATGGAGAGTTTGGCTGTTTTATCGGATAAGCGACAATATGGGGGATGTACCTTATACCGAAGCCGGTCTGGGTGTTGACGATCTAGATACCAAGCCCGTCTATGATACCCAGGAATTTATTTACAACGATTTGCTGAATACCCTAAAGGATGCGGCCGCCCAATTAAGTGATAATCCCGATTTAAAGAGCTTCGGCGATACCGACATTTTATTTCATGGCGATGTGGATTCCTGGAAGCGATTTGCCAATTCCTTACGACTTAGACTGGCGATGCGGGTACGCTATGTTGATGCGGCTTTGGCACAAAAACATATTAGTGAGGTAATCAATGCCCCTTTAATAGATAACAATGCGCAAAATGCCATGATGACGGCAGAAGGCGATGATGCTTTGGACAATGACAATCGAGGGCCATTTTATAATTTGATTCAAAATAATAGCGGAAATGCTTTAGCGGTGTCAATGAGCATCAGTGAAAACCTTTTGAAAAGAGATGATCCCAGACTTACTATTTATTTAAATGAAGCCCCGACAGGAGGTTATCGCGCAAGACCCTTTAATTTGGTAAGTGAAGATCAAAAGCCAAGATACGATGGGGATAGTATTGCCCAAGTAGGTGACCCTTTCAGAGTTTCAGCTTTTTCGTTTAAGGTCCTTACATCAGCGGAAGTTAAATTTCTAAAGACGGAAGCAGCGCTGGCGGGGATGATCCCAGACGATGCAGAGAGTCTTTTTCGTCAGGGAATCCAGGATGCCATGGAATTGTACGAAGTGCCACAGGCAGAAATCGACACCTTCTTAAGTGGTCCTTGGGGCACTCTTGACGGCACGGAGGAGGAACAGTTGGAAGAAATTATCACTCAAAAATATTTAGCCATGTTCTATGAATCCCATGAAGGCTGGGCAGAGTACCGTAGAACTGGTTATCCTCTGATTTGGATAGGCAAAGGGCCTTCGGATACCGGAGGGGAAATACCAAGAAGACAAATGTACCCCTTGGATGAATATGCGAAAAACCAGGAAAATGTAGATGCTGCGGTCGGCAGATTATCAAACGGTGACGATCCCATGAGCAAAGTTTGGTGGGATGCCAAACCGGGTCTGCCCTTTGCCCACCCCAGACAAGGTCTTTTTCCCCCAGAGATTTATGAATAGTTGAGTTAGTTTTGAGTTAGTTTGAATGTAAAGTTGCGGACTCCCCTCCCGCAACTTTGCTTTTTGTATATGAATTTGGTGATTTATCTACTTCGATGGTTTAATCTCTAACTTCTATTTTGCTTATCGTATACCAACCATCCTTATCTCGCCCTTCGATAGCCAATTTTACTTTGGGAGTTTTAGTCTGATCATCAACTATACCTACTTGAAATTCGTACTCGCCCACAGGCATATCAAAAGGAATAAAAACCGAATCGTCATAAATAATATCCCCAGGCAACCATGTCGTAATATCAGCCTTGGTCAGCAAAACTTGAGTTCTTTTTTTACCTTTTAATCGAATCGCCAATTGAAATTTTTTATAGCAAGGCGCTACCCCCTTGTTCTCCCACCAAGATTTGAATAAAAACTTTTCATTGGGTTTGACATATTCCGGAAAAGCAAAATTGCGCAATACAAAACGATACCCCATTTTCTTAAGCCACCGGTCAACATGGGGTTGCCATTCTGGTGGTACTGCCGAAGACTTGGCGTTAAATGATGATATATGCCATTTTAAAGTTTCGTCGATAATATAATCCACCTGCTCTTTGGTATATCCCTGCTCCTCTTTCCAACGCGTCATGGTGCCACAGATTTCGAGGCTGACAGGAGCTTTTTCCCAGGCATCCTTAATTCCTTTTTGTATGATTCCCCAGGGATAGGCTCTGTACATATGTGTCCAACCATCCTGCTCATCCGCCCAAAAGTCAAGGTCTCCAATGCAATCTACCCGCCAGCCCACATTGGCCTGTGATAAACCGTATTTATTCGTCTTGGAATCAGTCAGCAACATAATAAGCGGCGTTTCCTTAAAATTGTCGGTATACGCATTGACAAGGGCTTTTCTGGTTTTATCGGTTAGCATTCCAGAACCCCTGCCCTCGCCCCAAAATCCGACAATGGAGAGATCTATGGCTTCAAAATCGGGGTGCCCGTCATAGCGACGGCCTAGTTCCGCTATTATTTTTCCAAAGTGCTGTGCATATCGCGGATCCTCGGCATCGACCCGCCAGCCTTTTCGATCGTTGGGCAACCATTCTTCCCTGCCCCCCACAATTTTGCGATACCAATCAGGAACGTCTCGAGAAGCATCCTGCCCATATGGGGCGATACGCAGCAAAAGGGTTTGGCCCCGTTCATGCGCCGTTTTCAATGCCTTGTCAATCATAGCCCAGTTGTATTCTTGCATCTCAGGCTCCACATACTTCCAATACACCCGGAAATAGGCAATGGTGGTCATGGGATGATTCTTATTTTCTAGATTTCCGTCAAAATCCTGATACACTATGGGTTCGCCTTCCGTCCATTTCGAGCCTTTGTTCAGTTCATCGCCATTAAAACGTTGAAAGGTCATAAACCCGATTCCGGGATTTGTTAAAACGGAGTCGATTTCCACCGGCATTACATAACGTATCTTTTGGCCCCAGACCGTTGGCTGAAAGGTTAATGAAAGAAAAATCGAGAGAAGTACAATTCTGTTGGTCATCTATTTATTTTGAACAATTATGATCTTAAAAGAGTATTTGTAAATAGGAGTCTGAATGTTGGGACAATCAATCTTACCGATACATTTTTCGCAATTCACTTAGCATCGTCCTCAAGATATAAAACTTCTAATAAATTCTATGCTTTATCTTTCAAAAGCTTATTTTAACATAAAAAACATGCCAAAAAGAAGTAAAGCAATTAATTTCATCGTCAAATAATAAGGAAAAAATAAAAATATGCATTATATTGTTAGTCAATTTGTACTATCAAATTTCATCTTGCCAAATGAGCAGCATAACTACCCGATTGAAAATTGCTTTGTACATACTTGCGTTGCTAGTTACGCCTACATATGCCCAAACACCGTCGCCTTCCGAAAATGCCAATAAGCCCAATGTCATCGTTCTGTTTACCGATGATCAAGGCTATGGTGATTTGGGGTGTTACGGCGCCACAACCTTTAAGACCCCCAACGTGGACCGTATGGCCGAAAGGGGCACAAAATTTACCGATTTTTATGCCGCCGCCGCTGCCTGCACCCCTTCACGGGCAGCCCTTTTGACGGGGTACTATCCCCAACGCATCGGACTGCAAGGCGTGCTGGACGATAGGGCGAAAATCGGATTGGGTTCTTATGAGGTTACCTTGGCGAACTACTTGAAACAAAATGGCTATGCTACCGGAATGTACGGCAAATGGCATTTAGGGAGTTACCCCCAGTTTATGCCCCTTCAACATGGTTTCGATGAATTTTTCGGTATTCCGTATTCTATGGATATGTGGCCTTTTCACCCGAGGCCAGGGCCAAAGGGCGGCTACGCATACAAGGCATTGCCCCTGTACGAAAATGAAAGGATTATCGAGTACAATCCGAATGTGGACCAGATGACGACGCGAATAACGGAACATGCCGTGGATTTTATTCAGCGGCATAAAGACGAGCCCTTTTTTCTATATGTTCCGTATCCCGGACCACATGTTCCCTTAGGAGCTTCGGGAAAATTCAAGGGAAAATCGGAACAAGGCCTCTATGGCGATGTGATCATGGAAATCGATTGGTCCGTAGGCCAAATTATCGGGGAATTGGAAAAGGATACCAAATTGCTCGAAAACACCCTGGTCATCTTTAGCTCCGACAACGGGCCTTGGCTATTGTACGGCAATCACGGTGGAAGCTCCGGAGGCTTGAGAGAGGGCAAGGGCACTACCTTTGGGGGTGGACAAAAAGTACCGTTCATTGTTCAGATGCCCGGAACCGTTCCCGCCGGTCGTGTATGCAAAGAGATAGTAACCGCTCTGGATATCATGCCGACCGTACTCCATGCTACTAACACCACCCAACCCGGAATGCGCCCAGTGGACGGCAAGAACGTCTGGCCCATATTTATCGGAGAAAAAGGAGCGAAATCCCCGACCGAAGCCTTTTTCTTCGTATCGGGAAACGACATTCAGGCGGTCAGGTCAGGAAAATGGAAATTACATGTTCCCCATAAATACGGAGTTATTGCCAAGTCCGGGAATGATGGTATGCCCGGAAAATATGCCAAGGCTGAAATAGGGCTTGCCCTTTTCGATTTGGAAAAGGATCCGGAAGAGACCATTGATTTAGCACAAAAGCACCCTAAAATCGTTATGCAACTAACAACATTGATAACCGATTTTGAGGAAGATCTAAAAAATAATAGCAGAAAACCGGGAATGGTGGATTAGGAGTCCTTTTAGCATACGAACCTTAATTTTTACAGCAATGAACAAAACCACAAAATCAATTTTTAGCTTAGTTATTTTCATATCTCTTTACCCCTGTTTCCTTAGCGCCCAGTTTAAAACAAATTATGCCGATATTCCCAGAATAGATGTGCATATGCATGTCGGCAGTGATCCGGGGGCAATAGCGGAGTATTTGAACCTTAGGGAACTCCTTTTGGACAACAATGCCATAGATTTTGCCATGTGGATCAATTTGGGCAACCATACTTCTCCCCTAGTTAATCTTGAAAAAGTACTGGCCACAAGTCAAGGCCGTGTCCTTAGTGCTATTGCGGATTATTCGGCCCACGACGGTCTGCGGTACCCGCCCGATTCCCTCAAGGTGTTTCAGAAGCAAGGCTATGTCGGCTACAAAATCTGGTCGGGACCCTGGTACCGAAGCCTTGACAAAAAAGAAGATGGTTTTCCATATATAAATGATCCCGCACATGAACCCACTTTTGCCGAGATGGAAAAAATAGGGATGTTGGGCACGTCCATACATGTGGCGGACCCCAATGGACCTTGGGACAGACGCGGAGCCTGGTTAAAGGACCCCATCGAATATTGGGCGGAAATTACCGCTTGGAGGGATGTATTGGAGAAACACCCTGATCTTGTAACAGTCATGGCACATGGCAATTGGCTTTTATGCCAAGATGCACAGATCGACTACCTTAGAAACATGCTGGCCACTTTTCCGAACCTGCACGTTGATCTGGCGGCGACCTTTCAATATTACGACCTGGTCGATCGCGAAAATTTACGGGCCTTTATGATAGAATGGGCCGACAGGCTCCTTTTCGCTACCGATATCGGAGCTTGGACAGATAAGGACGAAACCATCGTACAAGCCGATAATTACGTCAGGGCCTTTAGAATTTTGGAAACAAGCGACAAGGTAAAAGGGGGATTTTTTGGAGAAAACGAAATATCCGGTCTGGAATTGCCAAGGGAAGTCCTGGAAAAAATCTATTATAAAAATGCAATGCGCCTATACCCCGGGGTAAGAAAGCAAATGCTTGAATTAGGGTATTCCTTGGAATAAAATACTAATAATTTTAGGTTTTCTTAGGGCTTATATTTAAAACCAAGCCAATCCGAATTACTTACAAAAACTTCTGTATTATAAAAATAAAGATGTTATATTTGAAATAATAAGTATTCGAAAGCTAAAATTTAAGAAACTAAAGGATTCGATCCGAAAAATAGAATTTGAAAATCAAGCTAAATATAATCTAATGGACAGCACCAAAAAATTTAAAAACGATAACGGCAATAGTGGCAATTTCCGAATTCCATCGATTGCAAGAAAATCGATATTCCTAATAGGTCTGCTGACGGTTACATGCAGTATGCTCGTTTTCTGCGAATCGAAACCGTCCAAAACCGCTGAAAACACACCCAAGGCGGAAGAGGTGGATACCGTTTCCGCAGCAGGCAAGACCATTTTGGCAGTTTTTGCGCATCCCGATGATGAATATACGGTAGCCCCGATACTGGCAAAATATGCCCGGGAAGGGGCAAAAGTGCAAGTAGTAACAGCAACCGATGGGCGTTATGGTACTGGGCAGACCGACTTAAAACCGGGCGATGAACTGATAGCCTTGAGAAAGGACGAACTGAACTGCGCGGCTTCAAACCTGGGCATCGAAGAACCGATATGGCTGGGATACCATGACCAATTGAAACTAAGAGACGGTTTTTTTGGCCACGTGCCCTATGTACAGGAACTGATGCGAAATTTCGATAGTTTGGTCAAAAAAATAGAACCGGACATAATTCTTACTTGGGGACCCGACGGCGGTTCGAACCACATGGACCACCGGTTGGTTGGGGCATCGATCACTCAAGTGTACCTGAGCCAAAATTGGGATAAGACCAAGGCCCTGTATTTCGTGGGAAGTCCGGCTTCGAAGGTGGAGGATGCGGATGAAAAAATGTTAATGGGAATCGCCGATTCCTATTTGACCGAAGTGATTTCTTATTCCAAGGAAGATGGGGAAAAAGCCGTTAAGGCCTTTGCCTGTTATAAGACCCAATTTTCGCAAGAAACTATGGATAATAGGGCGAACGCAATACGAACCGGCGATTACAAGGTCTATTTTAGACCTTTGATCGCGCCTAAAACAAAATCGGACAACCTTTTTGCAATACCTGAGTAAGCGTGAAAGATCCTGCGTTTTATAAATTTTCGGAAGAAACCATTCCTACACATTAATAATCTCATTGAATGAAGAAAAGAAATAGAAAACTACCCCTTTATACGACCCCGATTCTAGCCATTATTTTTGGGTTGTTTTTCTTTAGTATCAATGCATCAGAACCTTGCTCCAATGCTTCCGACCTTACTGGTTTGGGATTGCATGTTATCCCCTATCCTCAAAAAGTGGAATTGGGTGGTGCCGATTTTATCCTTCAAAATAAGCTAACTATCGTTTTGGATAAGAATGCGACAAAAGTGGATCGTAAGACCGCCGAGTTGCTTACAACCGAACTAGCCGAAAAATGGGGCATAACGGCAAGCCTTTCAGATGCTCAAGGTGTTAGTAGCATTCTATTGACAAGGTCGAACGTGCCGAAAGCAATAACGGACCAAGGTTATATTATCAATACGAATGCCGGGGTTTTGACCATACAGGCCAAAGATGAGGATGGCCTGTTTTATGGTGTTCAGACGTTACTTCAGATCATAAAAAAATCCCGGGGGGAAACATTCGTTCCCGGGATGCGAATTACCGATTGGCCAGACGTGAAAATCCGAGCCGTCCACTACGACACCAAGCACCATCAAGACAAGGCCAGCTATGTAAAAAGCTTTATTCGGGATATGGCCAAATACAAAATCAATATGCTGGTCTGGGAATGGGAAGACAAACTGGCCTATAAAAGCCATCCTGAAATTGGGGCGCCGGGAGCCTTTACCATCGAAGAAATGCAGGAATTTACCCGATACGCAAGGGAACATCATATTGAGTTGACGCCCTTGGTACAAGGCTTGGGCCACGTAAGCTTTATCCTCAAATGGCCCAAATACAAAGATTTGCGGGAAGTTGCCGATTCCGATTGGGAATTCTGCCCTGCAAAAGAGGGCACTTATGACCTGTTGTTCGCCCTTTGGGACGAGGCCATCGAGGCCACTCCTGGATCAAAATACATCCACATTGGTTCCGATGAGACGTTTGAACTGGGGCTGTGCACTGATTGCCAGGCAAAGGCAGAAGATGTTGGCAACAGCGGACTCTACCATATTTTCGCCGAAAAAGCCGCCGAACATCTTAAAAAAAGACGGAAAATAATGCTTTGGGAAAGACCAATGGGGTGGAGCGAGAACAGATCGCCCATCATGAACATGGAACCGGATATGAATCTAGTGCTGACCGAATCCTACAATTATGAAACCCCCGATTTTAAATATGCAAAAGAGGCAAAAGACATGGGTTTCGAACAATTCATGTACGACCCCAACCCTGGATTGGAACCACTCTTTCTTCCATATCATTATAAGTTAAGAGGCGACAATAAGGTTGACGGAAGCCTAAAAAGTTCGTATGACCTACTTACTTCAGCATCGAGATCCCAATTGTTCGACGGGATGATAAATACTTCATGGGACGATTCAGGGCTGCATAACCAAATGTGGATGCTCAGTTTCGTTACCTCGGCACAATACGCATGGAATGCTACGGCTCCGGGTCCCGATGAATTCGAAAACTCCTTTTATCTTAATTATTATGGGGATAATGTCGTTGATATGTATGAGCTTTACGAACTATTGAACGAAGGTTCCTATTACTATGCCCACACCTTGGAACGGAATGTATGGCACCACGGGGAGATTGGAAAGACCCATTTACCAGATCTACCCAGGGGACAATATATAGAATACGACCCCTATTGGAATACGGAATACAAGGAAATCGTAAAACAATCGAAAAGAGAACTGGAAAAAATGACTCGGGCTTTGCAAATTATAGCGGACAACAAAAAATTGGCGAAGCACAACGGATACGATTTCGAAGTGTACCAAAGCATGGCCGAACTCATTGCCCACACTTGCCAAACCTACCTCGACCTATCCGAATTGGAATATACTATAACGGCAGCTCACAAAAATGCCTTTTCAGATCGAAAGGCTGCCCTTGAAAGCCTACAAAAAGCGGAGCAGATCATAGAAAGCAGCCTGGCCCGACGCCAAAATGTGTATGATTGGATAGTAAGCGTCTGGGAGAAGTCTCGATTGCCGAAAGGATTGTCCACCCCCGACAAAAAATACTTCTATAAAATGGATCGCTCCCGTCATTTTGCCAACCGTACCCCCGATATGAGCTATTTGATCTACGATGAACAATTATTGGATATGGAAGGTTATCTGGAAAAGTTGCGGAAATACAGAAAATCATTTCAACTCGAATACTAATCCCGTCAAAGAATGTTGATTATGAAAAAAAAAATATTGAGAACCGGTTTTCTTCTATCGCTCATGATTTCAGTTTCGTGTAGTGCGCAGAGCAACTATTATACCCTTGATGACTATGCTAAAGTCGATAAAATAGATACCCATATTCACGTAAAAACGAACAGGGACGCCTTTGTTGAACAGGCTAGAAAAGACAATTTTCAACTGCTCAATATAGTGGTAGATCTGTCGAAAGGCCCTGAATTTATTAAAGAACAATATGACTATTGCATCGACCAAAAAACCAGACATCCCGATGACTTTGAGGTGGCCACTTCCTTTTCAATCAAGGAATGGGACAATCCCGATTGGGTAGCAAATACCATTAGCTGGCTTGAAAAAAGTTTTGATGAAGGTGCGGTCGCGGTAAAAGTCTGGAAAAATATAGGAATGGTCTTTCGCGATAAGAACGGGGATTTGGTTATGATAGATGATCCCAAGTTCGATAGTATTTTCAATTATATCGCTGAGAAAAACAAGGTTCTAGTGGGGCATCTGGGGGAACCCCAAAACTGCTGGTTGCCTTTGGATGAAATGACCGTGAACAACGATCGCGTCTATTTTGAGGAACATCCGCAGTACCATATGTACAAACATCCCGACCTGCCTACATATGAAGAACAGATTGCGGCCAGGGACCGAATGCTCGAAAAGAATCCCGATCTTGTTTTCGTCGGTGCGCATATGGGCAGTCTGGAATGGAGCGTGGACGAACTGGCAAAACGCTTGGATAAGTTTCCCAATATGTCCATCGATCTAGCTGCAAGAATCGGACAGGTTTTTTATCAGACTATAGAGGACCGGGAAAAAGTAAGGGACTTCTTTATCAAGTACCAAGACCGGGTCCTTTATGCCACCGATCTCGCCGATAATGGCAGCACGGATTCCGAAGAACTGCAAAAACAACTGCACGATATCTGGTTGCTCGACTGGCAATTTTTTGTGACCGATGATGTGATGACCAGCGACCGTGTCAATGAAGAATTTAAAGGACTAAAACTACCTCGTCAAGTGGTGGACAAGATTTTTTATAAAAACGCCAAAAAATGGTTAAAGATGTTTCCTAACGGTAAGTAATTTCGAAAAAAGGCAGACTCGGATAAATACTATGAAAAGCATTTTAGTCATTTGGATTGTATTGATAGGCTACGGTTGCACCGGGAAAAAATATGATATTATTCAAATTGACAATCCCGAATACATTAAGAACACGATTTTTAATTTCTCTGAGGATCTGTCCGACCCCAAATTTCAAGACCTTAAGACTAAATATCGGTTAGATACTATTTTTAAAGGGGAACAAGATGAGTTCAAAAGAAGCATACTGCTCCGAAATTGGATACATACCGTCATAAAAATAGAAGATTACGGTGACCCCTATCCCGGGGACGGCTATGTGGATCGTATTTTGGATGCTGCCTTGAAAGGATCTGGATTTCATTGTGGCCACTTTACGAAAGTTCAGAATGCGATTTTGAATGGCTATGGACAAGTAGCTCGAACCATCGGTGCCGGCTCCGGTGCTGATGACAAAGATATTTCCGATATCCATCATGCAATTAATGAAGTTTGGTCGAACACTTATAAAAAATGGTATCTGTCAGATGCAAAATACAACCATCATTTTGAGAAGAACGGCATCCCCTTGTCCGCTTTGGAAATACGGGATGAGTATCTGAAGAACAAGGCCTCCGATATCGATTTGATCAAGGGGCCAGAGCGTATTCCCCTAGAATTCGATTCCATTATAAATCGTAGCAAAGAAAGTTTTGCCCGCACCTATATGTGGATCGAGTACCATCAGAATAATAATATGTTCACAGCTTGGCCGAATTTTGATACGCCCCTTGTCATGTACGCCGATGATTATTTTAATGACCATACATGGTTATGGGACGGTAAACCCCATTGGGCCTATGATAATCCTGAATATATGCTTCGTGAAACCGATCGCAATGCCATTGAATGGACACCAAATACAATTGCATCCGATATAAAAATCATAGGTCAGGTCGCCCATGTTAATCTTACTTCAGATACGCCCAACCTAAAAGAATATCAAATGAAGGAACTGCCATCTGGGGAGTGGAAAAAAGTGGAAAGCCCCATTAAAATTGATCTAACCGATACTATGCATGATATTATATTCAGAACGGTGAACATGGCCGATGTAACAGGACCGGAACATCGCATCAAAATTGCTGGGAATTAGGGATCTAAAAAAAGTGAAATGAAAAAGGAATTAATAGTCTATCTTTTTATTCTTTACTGCGGATTTTCATATTCGCAAACGTATGATTACGAGGTCGCACCCAATTTCGATCAATCCAACAACATCCGTGAACATCTGTGCAAAGCGGCCAGCGATATTACCCAAAATTCCTTAAAAGACATTAAAAACTTGGGGGATTGGGAGGCCGTTCGCGAGGAACGGCACGAACAATTTTTGGAGATGTTGGGGCTACAGGGAAAGCCTTTTGTCGGAAAAAGGTCTCCCCTAAATGTGTCCAAAACAGGCGTGATCCAAAAAAAAGGATATCGAATTGAAAAGTTGTACTACGAATCTTTACCGGGCCTATACGTACCGGCCAACCTGTACATTCCCGATGGAATCAAAAAACCCGTCCCAGCCATATTGTATGTTTGCGGACACGCCCATACGCAAAAACACCAATATCAAGCCCATGCAAAAAACTTCGCTCAAAACGGTTTCGTATGCCTGATCATCGAAACCATTCAAAGGGGCGAAGTAAAAGGAGAACATTTAGGACAGGAATCGAATGGCTGGTTCCAATGGTACAGCCGGGGCTATAATCCCGCGGGAGTGGAAGTATGGAACGGTATCCGGGGCCTGGATCTGTTGTCCGAAATGCCAGAGGTCGATAAATCCAAGCTGGGCGTAACCGGTATTTCCGGCGGTGGTTCCCAAAGCTGGTATCTGCCCGCAGCCGATCGAAGAATTAAGGCAGCGGCAGCCGTTGCAGGCGCAGGTTCCTTAGAAGGCCAAATAGCACAAAAAACAATCGATGACCATTGCGATTGTATGATGCCGATCAATACCTATGGCATCGACTTTTCCGACATTGGAGCATTGATCGCACCACGACCGTTTATGATCGCCCAGCCCGATCGTGACCTGTACTACTCCATCGAGGCAGTACATACCTTGTACGACAATACAAAACCCATTTATTCCTTCTATGGAAAACCGGAAAATTTGATCATGGAAGATGCGACCGGGGGACATAGCTATGGGTCTAAGGAAGAACTGCGACCTGAAATTTTATCTTTTTTCATAAAGGAATTAAAAGGAAAGGATATCAAACCGGAAGCCCTCGGTGAAATCGATATAACCAAGGAATTGTCCGAAGAAGAATTAAAAGCCTACGTAAAAGGTATCCCAAAGGACGATAGAACGAAAACCATACAAGATTCGTTCGTGGAATTGGCCGCACCACCCGTAATCGAAACAACAAAACAACTCGATTCCTATAGAAACGAGGTAAAGGCTTTTTTAAAAGAAAAGACATTCGGTGCCTTTCCCGAAAAACCTGTTCCCTTGGCCATGCGATTGGATTTTAGGACTTCTGGAAGACAAGATTACAGCTTCGTTTCAGAGGAAGGCTGGCGATTGAAAGTCTCCCTACAAACGGGGCAACCGACGGATAGGGACCGCCCCCTTCTTTTGGTCTTGAAAAATCCCAATGAAGCGCGTTATGAATCGGCCGCGTTGGCCGGAGGTCTACAGGAAAAAATGATCGTTGCCTATTTTGAGGCCCGGGGAATCGGCGATACCGGTTGGGCTCCGTCAGAACAATGGCATATTCGCAGGGCTTCCGCTTGGACGGGAAGAACTATCGCCTCTATGCGGGTCTATGACGTGCTCAGGTGTTTGGAGGCATTACGTACAATACCAGGCGTGGATGTCAACCATATCAGCATTCTTGCACATGGAGAAATGGCGGCTATAGCCCCCTACGCAGCTCTATTGGATGGCAATGTGAAAACGCTCCTGCTCAAAGATCCACCGGCCACCCAAAACGTAGTAAGCGACCCTAACGGAAAAGGGGCAGCGATAGAAATGTTGAATTGTTTGCGTGTTACCGATTTGCCCCAAGTGGCAGGTCTGATGTTTCCCAAAGAATTGGTCATAATCGGTAACCAACCCGTAACCTATGAATGGACCGAAAGCCTTTACAAAAATTTAGAGAGGCCGGATGCCTTTAAAAAAGTTCAAAAACCGGTCGAGTGGTTAGAGAGATAAAAATTAAAAGTCCAAAATAATGAAAATAAATACACTGTTACTTGTGCTGTTAGTGCTGCTGTTTGGATCAAGTTGTAAAAACAAGAAAACCGAACCTGTTCAAGCAAAGGCCGTTGAGGAATTCCCTTCGGCCATGGTCAAATTTTCGCCGATACCCGAAAATCCGGTTTTTAAAGGTACAGGGGAAGAAACATGGGATACAAGTTTAAGGGAACGTGGGTATATACTCTATGATGAAGACATCTATAAAATGTGGTACACCGGGTATAATGACAGTATTTCTGACCTCCGATATTTGGGATATGCCACCTCAAAGGACGGTATTCAATGGGAAAGATATTCGGAGCAACCCATATTACCAGAAATATGGGCCGAAGATATGCACGTTATCAAGCACAACGACCTGTATTATATGTTCGCAGAAGGAAAGGGGGATATTGCCCATTTACTGACATCATCCGACGGTATTGATTGGTCGCCGCAAGGCAACTTGACCATTCTCAAGGCAAATGGCGAACCAATCGATGAAGGGCCCTACGGCACGCCTACCGTCTGGGTCGAAAATGGCAAAAAATACCTTTTCTATGAAAGGAACGATCTAGGCATATGGCTGGCCACATCCAAAGACTTTAAGACTTGGACCAATGTGCAGGACGAACCCGTACTCAAAATGGGACCTGAAAGCTACGATGCCGGGGCCGTAGCCGCCAATCAGATTGTAAAGTACAACGGAAAATACTATATGTTCTACCACGGTTCCTCAAATCCCGATTGGATGGATTCCAACGTGGTGGCCTTGTGGACTTCCAACGTGGCGGAATCGACAGATCTGATAAACTGGACAAAATATCCGAACAACCCCATCGTAGAGGGCGATCATTCCAGTCCCATTTTGGTTTTCGATGGAAACCAATACCACCTATATACCATGCACGACGAGGTGTGGCGTTATGATTGGGTCAAATAGATAAAGTTAGGAAATAGAACTAAATCAATTGGAAGCAAGTAATTTTTAATATATTGTAAAACTATTTTTTCCGCATCCCACCTTGAACATTTTAACATGGTGCTACTCTAATCAGAAATATGGGCAATAAAAAATCGACTGTCGAACGCAGGGCAATAATCATCAATCAACTAGAACAGAACGGAAAGGTAGATGTTCGGGAACTGAGCAAAATGTTCAGTGTCAGCGAAGTTACCGTTAGAAATGACCTGGCCCAACTGGAAAAGAAAAATGTACTGATAAGGGCTCGTGGTGGTGCAATAAAAATGGATCCTGTTGGCATCGATTACCATATCTCGGAAAAAGATAAAATCAACATCAAGGCCAAGCAACTAATAGGAACTAAGGCGGCCCAATTCGTAAAAAATGGCGATACGATTATGATCGATTCAGGCACCACTTCGATGGAACTTGCCAGAAACCTGGACGCGAACTTGGAATTAACTGTCATTACCAATGCCCTGAACGTTGCGAATCAATTCTATAAAAACGACAATATTCAGGTAATTATTCCCGGAGGGATGCTTAGAAACAAATCGTTTTCGTTAATCGGTTCAGCTGCGGAAAAAAGTTTACGGAATTATTTTTGCGATAAACTATTCTTAGGTGTAGATGGACTGGATATCGCCAATGGCCTCTCAACTCCCAACATAGAGGAGGCCCATTTTAATACTACCATGATCGAAATGTCACATCAGATCATCGTTCTTGCCGATTCGAGCAAGATCGGTAAAAGAAGTCTTGCCTTTATTTGTCCGATATCCAAAATCGATATTTTGATAACCGATAGCGGTTTGACCAACGAACAAAAAACAGCACTTGAAAATATTGGGGTCAAGGTTGTAATCGCATAGCCTCAACAGTCTTCAATCCAAGTGCATAACAGTCACATTCAACGGGTGCTGCAATCGCTCGGCATAATACAGAATCTGCTTCTCGGGCTCTGCCTGATCCACCTTAAAAACCAAATAGGCATTTTTTTCATGATACCGACTTCCCTTGGGCACGGTGGTAGCGGAATCTATCAGTACCCGATTCCAGTAGCGGCCGTTACCACGAGACTTGCTTATTTTGGTATGGGGATTGAACAAGGGAGACCGCTTTCCATCGGTATTGGCGTTGTCATATTCCAACCGGATGGAGGCTAGTCCGTACCTATGACCCGTATTATAGAAGGCCACAAAACCCACATCATCGCGAATGGGTTTGTTTTCCAAACTATCCAATTCGGCATCGTATAACTTTAACCGGGAAACCGCTCCGTCATCTTTTTGGTAGGCAACATGGGTAAACAGGCTATCCATGGTCATTTCATCGTTGCGCAGGAGTTTGAGCGACACCTCCTCCTCCAACGTCATGGTCGATTCAAAAATAAAGTAGGGTAGGCCTGCGAGGAAGGTATAGTTTCCCTCGACATAAATCTCGGGAATCGAATCGGTACGCCCGGAACGGTTTTTCGTGATTTGATATAGCCCGGTCTCGACAATGTTCTCCGAGCTTGGCGGAAAATCTTCCATATTGAAATAGCCCTTCCCATTGCTTTTGGAAAAATTGGGTGCCCAATGCATGGCAATATGGCTGCGTTTTAGCATTTTGTTGTCGAAATTCTTTAAAAAGATGCCGTTTATCTGCCCCCCTCGCCGGTCATCTTCAATACTGAAAGTAGCTTTGTAGGTTTGGTTCTCCACGGAAGACTTATCATCGGAAATCCGAATATCGGAAGATCCCGCGTCGCGTATTTTTTCGGCGGTCACCAATTCAAAGGTTTTGGTTCCGTTCGCCATGACACTTACAGGAAACATGATTTTTAAGGAGGAGATTTCTTCGTTCCGCAGCGTATCCAACACTTGCACGGATACCGATTCGCCAGATTCCTGGTTGGTAGCCACCAACATTTGGGAAGGTTGCAATTCCCCTGGCAAGGGTATTTCGGCGGTCACATATTCCAATTCCCTGGGTAATCCGTCCGTTTCGGAGACCGATATTCTGGCATAGGGTTCGGGGCCGCCACAGCTTGATAGCATTAGCCAGGACAGAAGGACAACAAAGCCACTTTTTTTGGATAGTTTCATTGTAAAATGAGGTTTAAATGGTTGGTCAGGGATTCTTGATTTTTTCTACAGTACCCTGTCGCCAGGTTTAGGTATGGCATAATTGCCATCTTCCAAAGGGGCGTTGGGCATCTTCATATCCCACGACATCGGATCTGGCACGATACTCAGATCAGATGCCTTGGCCTTATCCAGTTCGATGATTTCCCCGGATTCTATCGCCATACGGCCTATAATTGCGGTCATGGAGCTTTCGGCCCCGTATTCCACATTGTTCACATAGGGTTTGGACCCCAATATCGCGCCAATAAAAACATCTTGTTCGATTTGCGAAGACGATGGATCATCTCTATCTCGATACCGCCAAAGCGCATTGCCCTGATTGTCGAGAAACTGAAAACGTTCATCGGCCCTTGCCTTTCTGCCCTGCACGTTGAACCCCATCCGGTTGGCGCAGTTATCCATTTGACGACATTGCACGTGCAATTTACTGCCATCCTTGTACTCGAACTCTACGTAATGATGGTCGAATATCTCTCCGTGGCCGGGACCTTCGAGCATTGCCCTGCCCCCCATCCCACTTGCTTTTATGGGGTAATCTTGTTTTATCCAGTTGATGACATCGATTTGGTGAATGGCCTGGCCCGCCAACTGTCCGCCCCAGAGCCAATTGAAATAATGCCAGTTACTGATCTGGTATTCCAGTTCTGTCTGACCCTCTTTTCGAGGGTGGACCGTGGCTATCCCAACATTATAATATACATCAGTAGAAAGCACATCGCCAATTTCCCCGGAGTGTATTTTCGAGACCATCTCATTCATGGCCACTTCGTAACGGGATTGCAGGCCAACAACAACGTTCAGCTTTTTGTCGGTCGCTTTTTTTCCCGTTTCGATTATTTTACGATAGCCCGGGCCATCGACAGCCAAGGGTTTTTCCAAGAACACGTGTTTTCCAGAGTCGACCGCATGTTGAAAATGTTCGGGGCGAAACCCGGGAGGAGTGGCCAATATGACCGCATCACATTCCGCAATCACCTTTTTAAAAGCATCCAGGCCTAAAAATTGGCGTTCTTTCGGCACGTCTACCTGCTCTGAAAACTTGTCCGATATCCGCTGAAAACTAGTATCCAACTCATTATTGAACACATCACCCATAGCGACCAATTGTACGGATTTTGAAGCGGTCAGGGCTTGAAAAACTGCTCCCGTACCACGGCCTCCGCAACCAACCACTCCAAGTTTTATTTTTTCTTGTCCGAATACGTTGGCACTTGAAAATATCGGTAAATGGCTGAAGACCATGCCGGCCGCTAACGTCTTGGCCGAAGTTTTTACGAAGCTTCTTCTATCGGTTTTATCTTGATTTTTCATTATCGCTATTTTTTATTTATAATATCTATTTGTTGTCTTGTCAGAAGTTGTTTAAACGCCTTAATCTGACATTCTAGCCCGCTATTTGGGGATTCATAGTATTTTGCAACTATTAACTTCCGATAAAACCCCTCCGCCTGTCGGTACCTCCCCTTGGAAAATAAGGGGAGGACTCATTTAACGGTATTTTTGCTAATCCCAGCTTATCTATTTATCGACTGACCTCTATCAAATTTATTTATCATCCCTACAAGTCCACCATCCATTTCTCAATATTGTTTGTTACAAACTCGTCATCGTTCATTTCGGGATAGTCTTGGTAAATCCGGTTGATTTCCTCCTTTTGTCCTGGGGAAAGGCCTTCTTTTTCATCAAGGCACCATATTCCCTTTAAAATGCCCTGTCGGTACAGCACCTCATGAATGCCTGCAATACAGCCGTGAAAATTGTTGGCAGCATCGAAGAAAGCCGCATTCGAATCGGTTACGGCCACGTTCAAAGTCAATAGTTCCCTAGAAATGGAGCTTCCAGCCTTTTTTGTCTTCTTCACGGTGTCGAGCAGTTCGACGGCCTTATGTGTCCATACTGCCCAATGACCGAGCAATCCTCCTACGATGTCTTTGGTGACGGGTTTTTCATTGACGTTGAATTTATACGTGGTCAACAGATCGTTGACTATGTTATCATCGTTACCCGTATATAATGCGATGTCATCACAGCGGGAGGACTCGCAGACCGCCCTGACCACTTCCAAGGTCTGATAGCGGTTGAAGGGGGCCATTTTTATGGCTTGAACGTTTTCAATTTCAGCGAAGGCTTTCCAAAATTCGAAACTTAGCACGTTACCTCCTACAGCGGGTTGCAAATAAAAGCCGAATACAGGGATTACCTCAGCAATCTTTCGGGTACGTTCCAACAGAGCTTCTTCGGGCCAATCGCCCAATCCGTTTGTGCTGGCCAATACGATGTCATATCCCAGTTCAGCGCAGATCTTGGCTTCGTTGACCGCTCGTTCCGTAGATCCGCTAACCCCAGCGACTTTTATGAAGGGTCGATCTAGATTCGCCTTGTCGATTTCTTCGATGGCCAGTTCGAGAACTTTTCGGTACAGTCCGATTTCCGGGTTGCGAATTTGGAATTGGGTGGTATGCACGCCAATGGCAATGCCTCCGGATCCGGATGCTATATAGTATCGGGTTAACAGGCGTTGCCGGGCTTCATCCAGCTTTCGGTCGGCGGTCAGGGCCAAGGGGTGGGCGGGGATGACCGTGCCCTCGTGAAGGTGCTTTTTTATTTCGGGGTTTAGAGTTTTCATGTTTTTATTTTGGTTTCAAATGATACTATTGACCGCTCAATACATTGTTTAGCTATGATTTTCCCCTTTGTCATTCCGAGGCACGAGGAATCTTGCGGGTGCTTTCGGCCGGACTGACGGGTTCTTTGATTGCCAGAAGATTGTGGTTAACGATTTGCCCAACTTGGTACGTTCAATATCCCGTAAGATACCCGCCTGAACGGACAGGCAGTTTTCGCTTCAATCCGACATCGCTCAGTTCAACACGCTCAGCATGATAATTTCATAGTATTCTTTGTTATTCATGATTCCGATCTGCGGACGATCCATCACGCAATAATTCAAAAATCCCCCTTTCGTTCCTGAAAGTGGGTCGGTTTGCTGATTTCCTTGCCACCGGATTTCACCCATTCTACTGTCATCTTTATCATTTCGTTTAATGAAACGAAAGGTTTTCCGAAAAGCTCGAATGACCGTGATGCATCGTTTAACAACGCCGTTTCGGCCGGCCGGTTCTCAAAAATCGGCTTTTTTCCGAAATGTTCGCCAAATTGTTCCGCAAGCCATTCCACCGATATCGTTTCGGAGCCTGTAATGTTCAATTTATTTGCCGGGGATTCGCAATGCAGCAAACTTCTAATCGCGTATTCGTTCGCATCTCCTTGCCAGATAACGTTGACGTGGCCCATACTCAAATCGATGGGTTTTTTGGAAATAACTTTTTTAGCGACTTCCAAAAGCACGCCGTACCTTAGATCGAGCGCATAGTTCAAACGGTATAACAACATTTTGGTGCCGTTCTTCACCGAAAAATGCTCGAACACCCGCTCCCTACCCAAACAGGATTGGGCGTACTCTCCAATAGGCGAAGGCCGTACACTTTCGGTTGCGCCCCCACTTTCTATAGGCATGAACGGATAGATATTTCCTGTGGAAAACACTACAATATTGGAATCTTTGTACCTCTCCGCTACCCTTCCCGGAAGGTAGGCGTTCATCGCCCAGGTAAAGTGTTCGTTGCCCGCCGTGCCGAATTTGTTGCCAGCCATATAGATGACATTTTCGGCTTCGGGAAGGTTGTATAAAGCAGTGTCGTTCAATAAATCGGCCTTATGACATTCGATCCCAAAATCGGTAAGTTCGTTGTACATCGTCTCGTTCGAAAACCGGGAGGCGCCCATTACCCTTTTTGATATTCCCGCCGCATCAATGGCTCTTTTGAGCAATTTGGCCAAGCTCGGGCCCATTTTTCCGCCCAGGCCTAAGATCATGATATCGCCTTTGATCTTGGCGATATCCGCAATCAGTCTTTCCGAGGGTTCAGATAATTTAATGTCTAGTTCTTCTACGCTTTGCATAATTTTATTTTATAAAAAGATTATACCCGTTGACCAAAGCCAAAAATAATAAAATCACCCAGCCCACAATCATAAGGATCTTTAGGCCGATGCCCAATTCCATTTCTTTTTTTGCGGATTTGTCAAAGGCGATCAGGAGCAACAACAGTCCGATCAAAGGCGACACGATAATGGTAAGGCCTTGCGCTATAATAATAAGTTCTATGGGCAAATTACCGAAAACTATGGCGACCGTTGCCCCGATGACAATGACCAGCATGATCATCGCACGAACTTTTATTGATATAAGCTTCATACCAAACCCCAGTGCATCGGAAATCAAGACACCGCCCAAGGTAGCATTTCCCAATAACGAAGAAAAGGAGGCCGCAAAAAGGCCCAACATGAAAATTTTCGAGGCGTAGGGACCAAAAATCGGTTCCAAGGCCATCCCCATTTCAGTGGCGCTATTCACCGCTATTCCTTTGGGAAATAAAACGGATGCACCAACCAAGAGCACCGTCGAGGTAATCACGCCCAAGATAATAATCCCCGTAATGCCTTCGCGTTCGTGCGATCTTGACTTGGCTATTGTCCATCCTTTTTCCTGCACCAGATACGATTGGTAAAAGGCCCCTGCAATAGAAAAACTCGATGCTACCAATGCTAAAGCCAGCATTTCGGAACCTGTCGGAATTCCAAATGTAAACTGTTCCGTCAATCTTGAAAGATCCGGATTCGAAATGATCAAGGTAAGCACAAACGATACCAACATTAAAATGACCATACCGATCATGACCTTTTCGAGGATTTTAAAGAACGCCTTGAAAAACAAAAGAAAAATGGCGATGGCCGATATACCGATTATCCAAGGTGCTGCAGAAGTGGCGAGGGTCTCGCTAAAGACCATTCCCGCACCTATGGAGTTCCCAGCTTGAAACGATGCCGCTACCAAAAAGAGTCCGACGCCGATCAGAATGGCAATCCAACTTCCATACTTCACGCGAATTTGACTGAGCAACGAGATCTCTGAGGTAATGCCTATTCGCGTGGAAACGACGGTAAAAGCACCCATGAACAGAACGCATAAAGGTACGACCCAAAGCAGCTGATACTCGTAGTTCGCCCCGATCTTCGATGCGACGGCCAAACTACCGGGACCCAATACCAAGGCCGCTGTTATGAAACCGGGACCGATGAGTTCGAAGATTTTTTTCATTTTTTTGTTGACGTTGATTATTACTTCCTTATAATGAAATATTTACGTTCCTAAATTAACTTTAAAATTGCTTAACTCAAGGCATTCCTACAAAACTCCATGCATTTTTTGACTTCCTGTACAGCATCGGAGCCTTCGGGAAAATCATAGTTCAATTCTATCGTCGCGGGAAAGGTGTATTTTTCATCCCGCATTAGTTGTAATACCTCAACCAAAGGGGTATCTCCCTTGCCCCAAGGCATAAAATCTTGTCCGTTTTCTGGGCTGCGCCGATCTTTGATGTGCATGCTTTTGATGCGGTCATGTTTACTTTTTACAAAGCCTACCGGATCAGGATTTCCGGCAGCCACGTAATGGCCGAAGTCCAAGTTCATTGCATTGTATTCGGATTGTTTTAAAGCAGTGTCCCAAAAGGTGGGCGTTCCTTGTAAATGATTGTGATAGGCGACATAGATTTTGTGTTTTTTTGCGATCTCGCCCAATTTTTTGGTGTGCGCATCGTCACCAGGATTTTCATAAGTAATCTGGTTAGCACCCAAGGTTTTTGCCACTTCCATGGCCCAATTGATTTCGCCAACGGTATTTACACGGCCAAGAGCCGAACTAAGTTTGACAGCATAGATCGAAACACCAGCATCATTATACATTTTTCGAAGTTCGACGAACTTATCCATGGGACAAGCTACCCGCCATGCCGCAAGCTCTTTAGTGTATGCTTTTATTGCCACTTCCATTTCTGCCAGTTCCTTTTTCTGATCTTCAGTCAAGGTTTTTCCCCATCTTGGTGCATTCCGAAGCTTAAGATATTCAGGGCGAGGCACAGGGCTTTCCGGTTTTCCCGCAAAAAACTCCACAGGATCACCCATGAGTTCTGTGGCGTTGATACCGCTATCCACAATGTATTGTAAAAGCCCCTCGGCAGTTTGATCGGGCATGCTTCTATAGGTATATGTTATAACGCCTATCTGCACACCATTAATTAGGGAATTGGGTTTTTTATGTGAAGGTATACAAGATTGTAAAATTGAAGGCATGCCTAAAAGGGATGGTACAGTAAGTAAGGTGCCAGCTAAAATAGCTGAAGACCCTAGGAACTTTCGTCGTGTGTTATCATATTTGTTCATAAGACTAGTAAATTTGTTATTGCTTTTAAAACTTCTTAATACCTATTTTTAGTGACCATATAATTTCATATTCTGCATAGACCATGGCACTCGACCTTCCTCTTCGGGGTCACCAGTCTGCACCATTCTTATAAATTTGGTCTTTATTGGATTAAAGGCAATAACATTGTGATCGCTTTCACATGTTCCTTCCTTTATTACCTTCCAGTCTTTACCATCTTTTGAAACCTGTATTTCGTACGCACGCGGGTAAGTACGGATTGCTTTGCCTTTAGCTCGTCTTTTAAGATAAGAGCTAAACCAGATTTCGGTAACTTCTGTGGGTTTTGGAAACTCTATCTGAAACCACATACCATTTACTTGACGCTCACCTGTTGACCAACCTTCGATGCTAAAAGCATCTTTAGCTGAGGCTTCAAAACCTTGACGCATTCGAAAAGCGTGGCTTGCCGTAATCTTCCAGTCATCACTTTGAATTAATTCTTTTGGTACCACACTTATTAGTTCTTCATATTTATAGGCCCTATATTGATCTGCGGTTTTTTGCCTTAATTCCTTCACTTCTTCTTCAGTGACCATAGATGCATCATTCGAAAGGTGTACCCTGATGTATGAAAGTATATCGGCAATCCATTGGTCAGATTGGTCTGCCATACCAACCATCAATCCGCCTGGATAGGTCTTGCCCTCCAAGGGGCCTTGTAGCCCATTGAGCAAAGTTCTGACCACGTATTCAGGATGTGATTGAACACGGTCTGAACCAACTAGTGAAGGTGCCATGGTTTGACCTTCACCAAATGGAGTGCCAGTACCATTAACGCCATGACATTGAGCACAGAGCTCGTTAAATATGACCACCCCTCGTTCCAATGATTGTTGTTCTGTTGTATTGAACTTTCTGTCCATTTGTGGCAATGCTCCCTTTGGTGCATCAAGTATTTGTTGACCAATGACCTGAATTCCCTTATCTTTATTTCGCTCCATTGTGGACTTTATATCAGGTTCCAAGTCCGCAACCTGTAAAATATTGGCCGTGAGCATGGCTTGTATCGCTACATTAGTATCGGCATCTTTCATCATTTTGAGATAGACTGTACTGAAACTTTTGTGGCCTGCTTTGTACAAAGTCTCACTAGCCCGGATGGCTTGAATACGCATTCTCGGATTCGGGTCATCAAAGAGGGCCATAAGCAGTTCGGGCGAAAGCGTACCTAGGCCTTCTAGACTCCAAAGGGCATGAAAACGGGATAATAGGTTCTTGTCGGTTCGAACGATTTTTTCCAATTTTGGCGAAACACTTTTATCTTTTATAAGTACGATAAGCTGCTGTGCCTTGTCCCGCCACCAGCCATTGGGATGGTTTAGGTGTTCGACTAGTTCGGCCGGAGTTTCGTTCAACATATTCGGTCGAGTCTGGTCACGTTGTTTGCTTTCGTGAGTTAAACGCCAGATACGGCCGAGACTATGAATCTTGTCCAATTGATATTGCTGTACCTTCGCCCTGAGATAACCTCCTTTACCCATGTATTGCCCTTCTTGAATTACCCCTTGGTACATATCGGCAATGTACATGGTACCGTCGGGGGCGGTAACCATATCTACAGGCCGAAAAAGCGGATCTGTCGATCGGATAAATTCCGATTTTTCATCTTGATACACGTTATGCAATGTGGTCAGACCTTCTTTAACCACCGGATTTATCTGTCGTACGATTCGTGCCACTACCTCACCATAAAAATATTGCCCATATAAATCTTTCGGTAAACGATCGCCTCGATAGATGTCGTTTCCAGCAGCTCCTGTTACTTTTTTGGAAGAACCATCAGGCTGTCTTACCTCATCCATACCTCCTTGCATATCGGCAACTTTTACGGGTGCTCCCCAAGGTATATCGAAGCCCTCGGCAAATTCATTGTCAAATTGAAAATTACCATAGTGAACAGGAATCTGAAAAATAGAGGGTAACCCCCTAGAACCACTTTGAAACCAAAGCTTGCCATCATCATCATGCGTAATACCCCATTGCGAATGATTATAACCCGTGGGTTCACGTAACATTGCTGCCGATGTTTCGCGAATTCTAAAAGCGTTAATAGTACTGTAGAGCCAATTGTCCATACCCCAATACATGAAGGATGGTTGCGTTTCCACATTTCCGGAGCGTCCGTATTTTTTAGTAAAGAGTTCCTTTTTATCAGACTTTCCGTCGCCATCTGTATCGGTGTATTTGTAAACTTCGTCGGCATTCGAATTCATGCTCAAGATGCAATCTTTTCCGTAGGGAAGTACGAACCTAGGGAAAATCAGACCATCGACAAAGATGGTGCCCGTTTCATAAATTCCATCATCATCCTTGTCTTCCCAGCGGGAAATTCTACTTACTGGTTCCAATGTACCTTCAGAATCTATATTCTGCATATAGGTTCGTAGCTCCAACACATACATACGACCGTTTCCATCAAAAGCAATTGCTCCAGGCTGTTCTATTTCAGGTTCAGTAAGAATTGGAGTCATCTTATAACCCGGATAGAGCAAAAAGTGTTTCTCTTGTTCTTCAGGGTATTTAGGAAGTACAGGCTCCTTCGATTTCAGATCGGCATCTTTCCAATCGCCGCTTTCTGGATCTACTCCTTCCGGTAAAGCTATTTTTGGCAAGGTGTCCGACATGGACCCTATAACTTCCTGTACGCGATCTACCTCTTTTGTCTCCGGGCCACAACCCGTTAAGAGGAGCGTGGAACATAGTATTGCCAAGAGGAATGTTTCTCTGCTATTTTGATTGTTTTTCACGGTAATTGGTCAATGATTGTTTGGTTAATAAACTTAATCAAATTAAAAAACTGGATCTGATCTCTTTTTGGTAATGATTGGTTGTGTCCAAGCCTTTTCAAATTCGGTTTCGTCAAAAAAGTTCTTATTGGTCTTATTTGATATTACTTTTGCCCGTACATAAAGATAGGTATCACTCAAGGCAAATTCGGCATTCGTACCTGACACTTTTTCAATAATTTCAACTTCTTTGGATGCGGCATTGACCCCGATTAGCTGAATTTCGTAATCGACCTCGGTTTCGGCGGCAACATCGATTCTAAGTGTACCATCCTTTCTTTCGATGGACTTTAAAACGACCCCTGTGGAGGCGTAAAAATTACCGGCTTCCATACCGTCGATAATACTATTGGCGGATAGCGAATCGACCAATACCATGACCCAGCCCCTACCCGGATTACTATATGTTTTACCCAGTTGGCGATAGTAGTGGCTGTCATCAGTGGCGACCCCGTTCAATAAGGGCTTGTGCTGTTCGTAATAGGCGACATTGATCTGGTCCCACATTTTTTCGATGCTGATATGGGTCGAATCCCCTTCGTTAAAGACGGCGGGGTGGCCGTTGTAGACCTCAAAAAAGCGAACGTTATGCAGTTGAATAAAATCTTCGGCGGTAATTGCGAACCTAAAATTGGGATGGTTGACATGTGGTAAAATCGGTACCCCGAGTTCCTCCCGCTGGGCAAGAATGGCATTGATATTTTTTTGGATAACGTCGGCCGTACTCTCGCCTTTCAAGGGCGCTATACGCTCTTGTACATTGGTCGCATTGATGTGGATGGGCTTTTTATCGTAGCTGGTGGACAGCTCTTCGGAAGGCAGGATCATAAACTTTTCCTTTTCCTCAAAAAGGGGACCGTACTCTTCAAGTGTCTTTAATTTTATTCTGGTCTTTCCTGCAGAATCGATTTTATGATCGACCCATTCTTCCCCGTATTTGGCAAGGTATTCCTCAAAGCCTTTTTGAAGGTGCAGCTTATCCGAAAGGGTAATCCATTTATCGCCCTCGTTCAAAGTATTATGATCGGAAAGTACGGCAAAATCATAACCGTTGTTTTTATACCAGTCCATAATCACTTCAGGAAACTCATTGCCATCGCTCCAATACGAATGTGCATGAAGGTTGCCTTTGCACCATCTTTTTTCTGTTTTTTCTTTGTGTTCGGAACAACTCATCAATATGGACAACAAAATACTGAGAACAAGAATTTTTTTAAGCATTACTTTTTGGTTTTTTTTGGTCAATTTTAACTTTGTTTCGGTATTTTAACTTTCAAATAGTTGATTCGGAAAGGCAACCACCAAAACTTAAAAGTGGGGTTGCCAAATTTCAAGAACGGTACATTGCCTTTCCTACCAACCAACTTAACTAACAATTATACTACCTACCTCTGTTTACCCCATGGCATTTGTGCGGGGGAGGGGCCCCATTCGCTGGCCTTGCTGCCACCGCGGCCGAACTCTTTTATGGCCTTGAGGATATTTTGGCTGGACTGAACACTGTTGCCGTAATCTACAGGCGCCATTATAATCGTATGGAGCGGGGCAGGGCCTTTCGCACCATGGTACCAATATAGTTCTTGGGGGGTGGCGACTCCGCTATAGCCTTTCCGATGGCCGAAAGGGTTAGGAGTACCGTCCCAGCTTTGCGCCCTACCACCTTTAAGCGAATACCGGCCATCGCCCTGCATCATTACATGCACCTTTTTTCCATTGTACAGTCTTCGCATATGTTCGATCATGGGGATTTTGGGGTTGTAGCGCACAGGCAAATCCAACCGTGTATCGCTTTCCGAAATCCCGATGCCTATCCGCTCCATATCGTTTACGGTTACGCCGTTCTCCAATGCCGGGTTCGTCTGTACGATGTTTACACGGTTACCTTTACCATCTCTGGGGGCGGCACGTACTATTCGTTCCCACATGGTCCTTACTCCCCTGAAATATCTGCCTCTGTTCAGGTTGCTTGGGCGTTCTTTCTTTAGCCCCAAATAATATTCACCAAGGACTATCGAATGGAGGCCTTGGTTATTCCCGAACTTTTTAAGGAAGGCGATCATAAAATCGGAGGCATGATCAACGGCCTTGGGGTTGTCGAACCGAACGTGCCAGGCTCCGGAATGCCCGTTGTTATTCTTACCTTCTTCCCAAGTAAGCGACTTGTCTTTCTGCATCCATGCCGGGGGAGCGTACACATTGCTGGAAGAGGTCAAAGCGACGATTACCATTAACTTGGCCTGTCCGTAACCACCCGCTATTAAGGGGTCGTTAAGCGCATTTGTTAGACCGTCTTCACGCCGGTTCCAGATATAATTGGACCAGTTCGGATCTTGGGCCTGCTTTCGGGTGGGCTTAATGTTTTGATTATGGTAAGCCCTTGACCACCTTAACTTGGCGCCCAAAACGGGATAGTGCTGGTCAAATGCCCTAGGGGCTTCCTTTACGGCTTTTGCCATGACCTTGTTCCATTCCGGTCTGATCCAGCCCTTACCGGGTTTGCTGAATGTCAATTTGCTCCAGCTTTTGGTTCCGATGCCCGCAAAGTGGCGTACGCCCGCAAAACCGGCCGCCTTGGCCTCAACGGACTTTAGAGGTTCTGTCTTTTCCGTTTTCGCTTCCGTTTCGGGAAGAATCTCTTTTTGGCAGCCTGTCAGGAAGAGAAACATCCCGAAGAAAGCCACAATCACAATATGTTTTCTATACGTTTTCATACTATTTGCTTTTTGTTAAAAAAATAAGTGTTCATTTATCTATTTCTTAAAAAAGCTAAATAGGAATTGGATTTAAAGGTGTAAAGCACACAGGATGCCATGATGTCCTACCCCAATTCGGGATGGTATCGTTATGCTGCGAAGATATTCTTCGTTCGGGGGATTGCATACTGTGCTGCTTTATGTTCTTATTTCAATTTTTACATATCTATCTTGTTTTTGGTATGTTACGGTTTTGGTGTGCTACTGTAATTCTATTTTATATATCCGGACCTCCCCCAGCCCCTCCCGAGGAGGGGAGTTGAATACACTCATTTAGATTTTGTTTTTTTCCATTCGCTATCCTCTTCTTGGACTATTTTATTAAAGGCTTCGGCGGACATAGGTGTCAACAATCGCTTTTCCCAAAATTTCAAGTATTCCATAGGAGTGGTTTCTATTGTGAACCCTCTTACTTCCATAAGAGGGGCATAATGTGGTAGATTAACCTCTTGATATTGTTGCGTGGCAATCTTACGGTTTTCAGGGATTTCCCCTTGATCTTTAGTATCCGTAATCCACGTATCCAAAGTATATCTCAAGGTTTCTAAAGTCGCTTTATGTTCTTCATTATCCACTAAATTGTGGATTTCGTCGGGATCGTTTTCGAGATCGTAAAGTTCCTCAAAGGGTCGCTTCGGTGCCATAAACCGGGCTTGCGCTGGAGACAATTTACCTTCGGCGTACAAAACATCCAGAAGCGCGGTGACGGGATAGTTATTTTGTTTATAAAGATTGCCTTGTTTGTAAGGAAGATCAGGATAAAAATTGCGGATGTACTTGAACTTCTTGGTGCGCACACAGCGAATACGGTCAAAGGTCTCGTCACATCGATCGCGTGCGGCTACCACATATTCCCTGCTTTTCGAATCGGGGCCTAAGAAAGCTTGACCCTGCATATGTTGGGGAACAGGGATTCCAGACAGATTAAGGGAAGTCGGCGCCAGATCGATCGCACTTACCAAATCGTTGTTTACGCTTCCCGGCTTTATATGGCCGGGCCATCGGATAATAAGCGGAATCTGAATGCCACCGTCATATAAAAATTGTTTGTCGCGTACGTGCGCACGGCCATGGTCTCCCATAAAAACGACAATGGTATTTTCGGCAAGGCCATCCGCTTCCAATCGTTGCAGGACCTCCCCCACCTTTTGATCTAAAATCTGGATGCTTTCCAGATAATCGGCCCAATCGCGCCTACTCAACGGATAATCGGGATAATATGAGGGCAACTCGACCTTATTCGGGTCAATGGGATTTTTGGGGTCCCTCAAAAACCTGCGATGCGGCTCGTGAAAATTCACTTGGGCATAAAAGGGCTGACCCGATTTACGCTGTCGCCAATCGGTACCGTCAAAGGGATTTTCGTCGATAAAGTTATAATGGGTCTTACCAGGTTCTATAAAGTCACCATTGGTGTTGGACGTAAAATATCCTGCAGCACGAAAGTAATCGGTAAGGGTCTTAACGCCGTTAGGTAAAGGTTTCTTATCAGGCGTATTGTGTTGGTGGGCACCAATACTCGTCTGGTACATGCCCGTCATAAACGCGGAACGGCTTGGGGAGCAAACGGGTGCCGTGGTGAACATTTGGGTATAACGTGCGCCTTCACTGGCCAGCTTGTCGAGGTTCGGCGTTTTTACGGTGTTGTTTCCATAGTATCCCAAATCCGGACTCAGGTCATCGCCGATAATCCATAAGACGTTCGGGCGTTCTTGCTCGGTATCCGGAACCTTGTCGGTAGCCCAAACCAAGGCTGTAGCACTTAGCATAATGGTAAGTACCGTTTTTCTGATTACTATGGATAATCTTCTTTTTTTCAACTTCCTTGAATTATTTTGGTGGTTCCTCCTTCGGCAAGGGAAATGTCCATTCCTTGTTTATTGTTCTTCCATGCACCGGACGTAAAGTCAGGTACGTCAACGGAGTTAGATCGGTTGGCTACGGAGGCTTCGCTTAATGGTGCTATCGCACTCCATAAAGCGGCATCATATACATCCATATCCAAAGGCAGGCCGTTGCGTAGGCAGTCGATGAACCGCCAATCCATTAAAGCATCCATACCGCCATGGCCGCCGACCTTGGTCGCCATTTCTCCGATGCGCTTGATGATTTCAGGGTTGTATTTTTCTTCCAATTCCTTGAATTCCCCTTCGGGAACCCACTCATCGCCGATCGAGATATGCGCCGGCAAAGGGTATTTTTGGGCGAAAGCCTTGGTACCGCTTACTACATGTAACCTGGAATATGGGCGGGGCGAAGAACAGTCATGTTGCAGCATGATGGTACGGCCCCTGTTGGTGCGGATCGTACTCGTATTGATATTGCCACGAAACTTTTTATTGGCATAGGGTTTCCAAAAATCGTCGGTTGCAGCAAGTTCTTTTGCCTTATTTCCCATGGTAAAGTCCTTGCTGGAAACCGAAACCAAATAGTCCATTTTATCACCATAGTTAATATCCATGATCTGGCAGATCGGACCCAATCCGTGGGTAGGGTAGAGATTGCCGTTTCTCTCGACATTTTCCTCAAGGCGCCAGGTGGTTCCTTCCTTGTCGAAAATCCTTTTGGTCCGGTCGTGCATATAGGCGCCTTCGCCGTGGATTATTTCCCCGAAGAATCCCTGTCGTGCCATATTCAGGGTAAGTAGTTCAAATCGGTCGTAACAGCAATTTTCCAACATCATGCAATGCTGACGGGTACGTTCGGAAGTTTCCACCAACTGCCAGCATTCTTCAATGGTGGTGGCTGCAGGTACCTCGATAGCGGCATGCTTTTCATGTTCCATGGCACAAACGGCCATCGGGGTATGGAGATCCCATGGGGTTACGATATAGATCAGGTCGATATCCTTTCGTTCACAGACCTTTTTCCAACTATCGGGACTGCCGGAATACGCATCCGGTTTATGCGGTGTGTCCTTGATCATTTCGATGGCGGCACTTACCTTTTCAGGTACCAGATCGCATAGTGCCTTGATCTCGACACCTTCTATATGGGTAAGTCGCCTGACAGTAGCAGTTCCGCGGCCCCCGATTCCGATAACTCCCACTCTTACGGTGGGTAGTTTTGGTGCCGCGTAGCCGTGCATGTTAAATTTTTTATGGGACGTTGGCAGATATTCCTGTAAATGGGTCAACTCACTGGTATGGCCTGTCATGCTTGTACTGGCCAGCCCAATACCACCTAATCCTGCAATTTTTAAAAAATTTCTTCTTTCGTTTTTCATACTTAGTATATTTCCGTCTTCCGACATCCGACTTCCGTCCTTTTATTAACTTAATCCCCTGTTTCCGTATACACCGGCCTGTTCCACCAGTCGGTTCCCTTGATAAAGGATCCATCCGACGGATAAGGGCCTACATAATTGTATCCCGAATTTTTGGAGGCTTCCGGTTTTGGCCTAAAATCATTCTTTTCTACGGAACGGAACATGGGGTCGCGGTTCAAAGGCCGCTCGCCCAGTGTTGGTTGCTCGTTTTCGTAAAACAGATTATTATCTACATAAAGATTACTGGCTTTGTGGAGCAGCAAAGAATCTATGGTGCTTTTGTTGTTCGCAAAAATATTGTTCCGAATGCCCATGAAACTGGGCAATGAACTATAGTTTATATCCTTTTTTGTTAAACTGTGCTCAATGGCGATCTTTTGATCATAAAAGATATTGTTCTCAATATTTAGGTTCCAATGCGGGGTAGTGATTCTAATTGCAGGGCCTAGGGTTCCCGTTTTAAAAACATTGTTCCGTACCGTAATGTCACGCATTCTGGCACCTCCTTTGCCTAGTATCATGGCTGGCCCCGTAATATCCTCAAAAATATTGTTCTCGTAGGTTTGGCCACCATAGATATAATCTCCGGCACTATCGATATGATCCCCTCCACTTACTTCGATCATAAAGATCGATCCATGACCCCAATCGTTTTTGCCGTGGCCGAAGATGTAATTGTTCCTGATTTTTGCGTTTCGGGTGTTTCGAGTATTCACGGCCGATACAACCGCCGCAGGCCCTGCCCATGGTCCAATATGCTCTATGATGTCGTTGTATTCAAAGACATGGTCATCACCATGCAACTGAAAGCATTCCCGTGAGGGGCGATAGTATACATTGTTGCGTGCCGTCCAATGGGATCGGTCGGAATATCTTGGAAGGATTTTTCCGTTAAGGGGTTTGTGTACCGTGTTGGCATCCAACAAGAAATGCATCCAACCGTACCGGAAGAGATTGTCTTCGATAATTACGTGCTTTTGATAGACCCGATCTTCTTCCCTATCGTATTTCCTTCGATGGAACTCAAATATTTTATTGAACAGGTAGAACTCAAATCCGCGTAAGGCGACAAATTCCAGGTTTCCGTCGAAAAGACCTCTGCCTTCCCCGTCTAAATGGAGAGTCCCTACCTCATAATCTTCCGGTCCGCCGTACCAAGATTCCCAAATAACGGAATTCGGATTTTTATCACCATAAGGTCTAACGAACAGTTCTGCTGTTTCGTGATCGTAGGTACGCATGCCGGGCGCCGTAATGGAATCGGTATAATCGGCCCAAAATAATGGCTCCCCATCTTGCATTAGCATATAGGGAGCCACTGTAAATAAAGAGGTTTCGGGGGACTCGTCTTTATTCGTAATCGGAAATCCTTTTTTGGTCCGCGTCCATGGCCATAGATTCTGTTGTGTCCATTCCAAACGCGTATAGCCTGGATCGGTCTTCCAGAGGTTTTTTTTTCCTCGTATTTTTTTCCAAGGCGTCTCTATTCGGTATCCCGCATCGAACACCACATTTTCATACCAGTTGCCGCTTTTTCGCTGTACACAACCAGGAGTGTTCGGTTCGCAAGGCATCGCACTTAATTCGGCAAAGTCATCGGGAGTTCCCTTTAGTTCCAGTCGATAAAGTGTTTTGTCCGAAATTTTCTTGTATCGGCCAGTTCGAAGATAAATTTTATCGGAACGGATTCCCTTTTTTACTCGGTTTGCAACCAATTCCAACGCGCTATCCAAGGTCTTGAATGGACTTTCGATAGCTCCCGTATTGGCATCGTCTCCTTTTTTGTCATCTACATAGAAGATGCTGCCCGAGTTTTGCGCAGCCTCCACTTGGGCATTTGACAACACCATACCAATACAGAAGCAAAGCAAAATCAGGATTTTTTGCATTTTAGGCATCATTTTCGTTGAAATTGTTTACTGGTAGGAGAGGCCGATTACACCTCAATTAAGCTATTTGGTTGAAAATTTGATTTGAAATAATTTAAAAGAGCTTGCCCTACTTAGTATTTTGGGGGAACTTTTTTGAGGACAAGCCCTTTTTAAAATTATGCTACCAATTCGGGTTCTGATCCATGGCCGGGTTAAGGCCCAATTGTTCCAAGGGCAAGGGCCACAGGTAATGCTTGGCGGGATCGAAATTTCTTTTTGTCGCAGGTTCAACGATCACATGGCCATCAGGGTCTAGGTTTAGATCCGCGACATCTACCCCCACGTATTCCTCCGGAAAGACTTTGGCACCTACTAGGGCTTTCGGCATTTCTGTTTCCGCTGTTTTCCACCGCAACAGGTCATCGTACCGGAAGCCCTCCAAACCAAGCTCTGTACGTCGTTCCCTTCGTATTTCGTTCCGCATTTCCAGGCCATTTCCCGAAACAAAGGCGTTGGTCAACGGAGCTATTCCTGCGCGAATCCGCAACAGGTTGATCGACAAATCAAGATCTGCATCGCTAATGGCCTCGTTCAGCTCAAAAGTAGCTTCCGCATAGGTAAGCAGTAATTCCCCATAACGCATCAAGATAAGGTCAAGGTTTCCATCGATTGCATTGCCATCGAATTCAAAATATTTGTTCATCGGGTAGCCTGTTAAGGAAATAAGGCTGGGCGCATAGGGGAGTTTCGTTAAATAAATGTCCCCTTTTTTTACGACGGTACCGTTCAAGCGGTGGTCCCTGTTAACGAATTCCGAGGATACGGAATCCCTACCCTCGTACAATGGGCTAAGCTCAATGGGCAGTCCATCGGTACATAGGTACGCATCTACCAGGGCTTTTGAAACGCCCATGTTACCATTGGATACATTTGCCGCAAAGGTCGTTGGCTGGATCCTGTCCACTTTATTGATACCATAGGTATAGGCCCATATCACCTCCTTGTTGTCAGGTCCCTGACCAGGTCCTTTAAACAGTTGTTTATAGCTTTCCACAGGATCCCCAAGATCGAACAGTTCGTATTCGGCACTCTGCATTACAGATAAAGCAGATGCCTTGGCCACCTGTAAATGACCGGCGGCATCTCCCGCATTGTGAAATTTGTTCCACGTACCTTCCCGTAGAGCCACACGCCCCTTTAAGGTCAGGGCCGCACCTTTGGTAACCATGCCATACTCGTTCCCATTGTTCAGTTCAGAGTCTAAGGGCAGGTTTGCCGTCGCATAATCGAGATCACCATAAATCGCTTGTATAACCTCTTCACGAGACGCTCTTGGGCTATAAAGCTCCTCGTCTTCGACGGCAAGGGTCTTCATAATCAAGGGTACGCCCCCATATCTTCTTAAGAGGTCGGCATAGGCATAGGCCCTAAAAAATCGAGCTTCGGCCATAAACCGCGCAGCTGATTCGGGCTGTTCCAATTCGGCCTGTTGGATAATATTATTGGCCGCCCTGATGACTATATAGTCCTGATCCCAAGGGCCAAAATCCGAGGAGGGCAAATAACTACCGTTGGCCACATCGTTACCGCCGTTGGCGACGGCATTGTCGGTAGTGACATCACTAAAAAGCGGATAGGCCTCTTCATCGTTGACCGGAAGCTGTATTGCCTTGTACAGATAATTGGTGCCTTCGCGGAAATCGCTATCGGATTTCCAATACACCTTGTCGGAAAGGTCGCCCTCGGGAATCCTTTCAAGTTCGCAGGAAGACAACACTACCAATGCCGTAATCAACCCAACTATTTTATAGTTCTTATATAACATGGTCATTTTTCTTTTAATTGTACGTTGTATTTTAATAATCTTAGAAACTAAGGTTCAGCCCAATGGAATATGATCTTCTAAAAGGATATTGGGATCTTGCCTTATTCGGGGTTTCGGGATCAATAAAATCTAGGGTCTTGGTCGACTCCCAAAGATCTCGGCCGGCCACATATACCCGAAATTTTGCAATTGCCGTACCTTCCAGCAGTTTGTTGGGTATGCTAAAGCCCAATTGAACGTCCTTTAACCGAATATAGGCCGCATCTTGGATAAATCGATCATTAGGCACAAAATTATGATCTCCCCGTACATATATTCTTGGCCAAAAGGCATCTGTGTTTTCGGGTGTCCAATAATCTAACATGGCCGCTCGTGGACTCATATAAGGTCTGAAATAGGGCTGTACCACATCATTGTCCATCAGGAAGGTGCGTTTTCCTACGCCTTGAAAGAATACGGAGAAATCAAATGCCTTCCAACTGAAACCGCCCTGTATACCAAAGTTGTATCTAGGGTTTGTATTTCCCAGATAAACCAGGTCGCCGTGGTCTTCCTCGGTCTGTTCTCCGTTGGTTATTTCGCCATCCCCGTTTATATCAACAAATTTGACATCACCAGGTCCGGTTAAATTACTTTGAAAGGCGTGATTATCAACTTCTTCTTGGCTCTGGAAAAGACCATCGTTCTTATAGCCCCATATGGAGTTGACCGGGCGGCCTTCTAACAATCGGGTCGTACCGGGGTCTATGATATTGGCTCCAATATAACTGACCAGTTCGTTTTCTGAATCGCCAATGTTGGCGTTGAGGTAATAACTAAAATCTCCTTTCCCGGATTGCCAGCCGAGATTGGCCTCCCAGCCCCAGGTCTTTAACTCTCCAACGTTCACATTGCTCAATTTAATGCCTATTACCGAGGGATAGGCCACTCTTGCAAGCATGTCCTTATTCCGTTTGATGTAATAGTCACCGCTGAGCGACAACCTGTTCCCAAAAAAGGCGAGGTCGATACCGTAATTGGACGTCTCCACCGTCTCCCATCCAATATTCTCGGAGGCCAGGGTCTCCTGATAGATATATCGGGTCTGTCGGTCTTCGCCACCATCGTTGCCCAATACCAAATCGTCTTCAGCCACCAATAAAGGAATGTAATCATAGTTGCCCAAAGCCCCAGCATTACCCAACCTGCCAAAAGATGCTCTAAACTTGAACTGATTTACGGCAGGAATATCGAACCAACTTTCCTCGCTGATCCGCCATGCGGCCGATGCTGAGGGAAACAGGCGATATTGGTCATCGGGATTCAATTTGGAACTACCGTCGTAGCGTAAATTGCCTTCCAACAGATACCTATCTTTATAATTGTACTGCAGCCTGCCGAAAACGGACTGGTACCGATTGGTCTCAATTTCATCGTTAAGTGCCGTATTATCAATGGAAGCCCAATCAAAAGAGGGAATTTCGTTGTTTATGAGACCGCCTGCGAAACCGTCGAAACCTTCCCGCCTATAGTCCTGAAAAGAATATCCTCCTAAAATCGCGATCGAATGATCGTTCAAGTCAAGATTATAATCGGCCAACATCTGAATTTCCTTTAGACTACTGTTCGTCTGCCCCTTCTTTATCGAAGACGGTGCCGGCAAACTGCTAAAATCTACCCCATCGATACCGTATTTTCTAACATTTTTTCCATGTTCGAAAACATTGTTAAAATTACCTTCAATACCACCAACAACCCTCAATTTCAGCCCCTTTACCACGTTAGAGATGGTCAAGGTCGAGTTCATTCGTACGTTGTTATCCCTACGCTCCTTTATGCCACGTTCGTAATTATAACCGAAGAAACGGGTTTGATCGGCCAAATGTCCGTTCGGATCACGGAGCGGTGCCGTCCCCAGATAGGTGTACACTTGGGCGAAGAGACCGAACCTGCCATTTGGATTGACAAACGGCTTTTCGACTTTGTTGTGCGAGTACGATAAGACCGTTGCCAAGTCTAAGTAGTCATTTAGTTTGGTATTCAAGTTTAGACGTCCGGAATACTTTGTATTGCTATCGGGCCCATCTTTAATAGATCCTTGATTGTCAAAATACGTACCAGAAAGTCTAAAGGTGGTTTTCTCGTTTCCGCCACTAACGGCTATGTTATGCGAGCTCATTGGGGTGAAATCCTTTAGCATCAAATCTACATAATCATAATCGCCCCAATACACAAATTGATTGGGCCTACCGGGATCTTCTTCCCAAAGAATATTAGGATCCGCTATCTTGGCCAGCTGTTCTTCGCTATAGGGTGCGGACCTGCCGGCATTGATTTCAGCCTCATTACGCAATTGGGCTCCCCGTAGCGACGGTATCCTTTGTGCCTGGCGACCCAATTTGGCCATACTAAAGTACTGGTTGTACTCTATTTTCATCTTACCGGCCTGGCCACCCTTCGTGGTAACCAATATGACCCCGGCAGCGGCCTTTGCCCCATAAATGGCCGCCGAAGCGGCATCCTTAAGAACGGAAATAGATGCAACGTCTTCCGGCCGAACATCGTTGATATCGCCTTCGACCCCATCGACTAGCACCAGTACCGGACTATCGTTCACGGAGGTAAGTCCACGTATCTGGATATTGAGTTCTTCATCGCCGGGTCCTCCCTGCGTTCTAGTAATGGTAACCCCTGGCATTTGACCTTGTAGGGCATCGACAGTACCGATTACAGCCTTGTCAATAAGATCTTCACTACTTACAGTGGCAACCGCCCCAGTAAGGTTCACTTTTTTCTGGGTGCCATAGCCAACCACAACGACTTCATCCAAGCCGGCGGCACTTTCTTCGAGAGTTACCTCGATTTCGCTACGCCCGTCTACAGCAATTTCCTTTGTGGCAAAACCCAAATAAGAAACTACCAACGTCGCATTTTCGTCCGCTACCTTTATCGAAAAGTTACCGTCGAAATCGGCAGTTACCCCATTTGTAGTGCCTTTTTCCAAAATATTGGCCCCTGATAAGGGTGCGCCGTTATTATCCGTAACTGTTCCGGAAACCTGCGTCTGTACCTGATCGATACTGGTCATTTCAGGCACAACAATGGGGGTGTTTTTCTCTTTGCCCAAGATGATTTGGGTCCCTCGAACTTTATACGATGTGTTCGTGATATTGAATATATCTTCCAACACGGTCGCAATATTCTCTTTCTCGACATGTATTGAAACAAGGCGTTGTAGATCAACGTGTTTGGTCTTATAAATAAATTTAAAACGGGTAGCCGCTTCGATCTCGTCAATGACCTCGAGTACGCTTGCATTTTCGACATTCAAGGTTACCTTGGTCTTCTGTGCATAGGTCTCGTTGGCATGCAATCCGAAGAGCACCGACAAAAATAACAGGGTGGTCAGTTTCATTTTTAGGTCAAATTTTGGTAATGGTCGCTCAAACCAACCTAAGTTCAGTAGTTTTTTCATATTTTTAAATGTTTCATTGTGGTTAGCAAATAGTTGCCGATCACTTTCAACTACCGGGAAATGTTCGCGCATTTTCCGGTTTTTTTAGAAAGTGGTCATGGGCAATTTTAAGTGTTACATCATAGTTTTTGGTTTTCGAATTGCATAATTGGTTGATTCGATTCTGCGATTAACATTTATTATGCAACCTTAATCTGCAAATATTGTCAGAATTGGTTTCTAAATAAAAACTTAAAATATGCACATCCGTAAATTTAAAATAGTATAAATGTAAATACTTAGCGTTTTTTGATAATATTATGTCATTTTCCTATTTACACTCTTGTCGTTCGGAATTTCGAGTTGTTGTCGGTTATTTTAT
>RCMY010000545.1_pt1 | contig 60386 bp, 52 predicted proteins | sample 2041341 | NCBI WGS metagenome assembly RCMY01 (sample SAMN09708234, study PRJNA481090) | Marine sediment metagenome, whole genome shotgun sequencing project.
GCACTGTTGCTGAAACCGACCATCTGCTGAACCTGCTGGTCGAGCGTCAGGAAGACACCAGCGACAGCAATGCAGCCTACAACCGTGCAACCCAATCTGTTGCGCTGGAATACCGTGGAAGCGTCGGCAATGGTATCGACCTGCAAGCCGGCGCGCGGTTCGACAACAACGACATATTCGAGGACGCCGCGACCTGGAATCTAGGTATGGCCTATACATTGCCCGGATCGGGTATCCGGTTGCACACATCGGCAGGTACTGGCGTTGTGAACCCCACCTATTTCGAGCTGTATGCAAATGCGTTTGGCTACACCGGCAACCCGAACCTGCGTCCAGAGGAAAACATGAGCTTTGACATCGGGGTTGAATTCCCTGTCTTTCAAGGGCGCGGTACGATTGATGTGACGTATTTCAACGAGAAACTGACGGACGAGATTTCTGCTTTGTCACTTGGTGGCGGCGCGTTCACCTACGAGAACCAGGCCGGTGATAGCACTCGTGAAGGTATCGAGGTTTCCGGCGATATGCAGGCGACGGATGCTGTTTCTCTGCGCATGTCCTATACCTATCTGGATGCGAAAAATCCCAATGGCAGCGTGGAAATTCGCCGCCCGCGGCATGAATTTACCCTTGGTGCGACCGTTGAAACCTTTGGCGGCCGTGGATCGGTTTCGGCAGATTTGCGGCATGTGTCCGCGAACTACGACACGCAATTCTTTGGTGCCTTTGCCACGGAAAAACTGCCGTCCTATACAACGGTTGATGTGGCAGCCGACTATGACCTGAATGACCGTGTGACGTTGACGGGTCGGGTTACCAACCTTTTTGATGATGATGCGGTTGATGTTTGGGGATACGCAAGCCGAGGCCGCGCGGCCTATATCGGTGTCCGTGCGAACTTCTAATCTCATCCACGCCACGTGGCTTGCGGGTGCGCTTTTAGGCGCGCCCGCACTTTGCCTTGCACAAGACGCGCCACTAAGAGTCGTGTCCTCAGATGCGCCACAACGGGTCGTGTCGATGAACCTTTGTACAGACCAGCTTGCAATGCTGATCGCAGGCGATGGGCAACTTTTGTCGGTGTCACAACTGGCCAGTGATCCGCGCAGCTCATCGATGGTAAAGCAGGCCGGGGACTACATCACAAACCAAGGTCGAGCAGAAGAAATTTATCTGATGCAGCCTGATCTTGTTCTGACCAGCCCATACAGCGCGCGTGCGACCGTGCGGATGTTGGAACGGTTGGGGATCAAGGTTGTGGCCTTTGACATAACAAACAGTCTCGCCGAGATTCCTGAACAGATGATGCAAATGGGCGAGGTTCTGGGGCAACAAGAACGCGCAGCCAAGTTGGTGGAAGAGTTTCAGGCGGGATTGGATGCTTTCCAGACAGATTTGGCAACGCGCCCCAAGGCGGCCCTGTATCAGGCGAACGGCTACACCTCGGGGGATCGGTCTTTGGCGGGTGAAATCGTAACACTTGCGGGGTTTGAAAACGCCGCAGTTGCAGCCGGATACGCTGGGGGCGGGATCATGCCGCTTGAGGTTCTGGCAATGGCCCAGCCCGATGCTGTGATCCAAAGCCTTCCCTATGATGGCGGATCACGCGCCGAGGAAATTATGAACCATCCCGCTGTAGCGGCCTTTCGCGATGACGGCCAAGCGGCGGGACTGACGAACCACGACTGGGTGTGCGGAACGCCTTTTGTACTGCAAGCCATTGCCGAAATGGCGGCTCTGCGCGAACGGGTCCAACAGCAGGGGGCGTCCGAATGAACCGGCTTGCGATTTTCCTGTCAACGCTCGTGGCCGTCTTGTTCGTGGCCGGCTTGGTCATCGGCCCCGCAAACCTGAGCGTGGGGCAAAGCCTGCATGCGCTTGTGGTGGGGGGCGATGGCCCGATGACGCTGGTGATGCGCGAAATACGTCTGCCGCGTGCCATTCTAGGGGTGCTTGTCGGGGGCTCTTTAGGGCTGGCAGGGGCCGCGATGCAAGGGTATCTGCGCAACCCGCTGGCCGATCCAGGATTGATCGGTGTATCAGGGTCTGCCGCACTTGGGGCTGTTCTGTCGATCCAAATGGGGCTTGCTGCAGCGATGGCGTTGGTGCTGCCAGTCATGGCTTTGGCAGGGGCGTTGATAGGTGTCTTGCTGGTCTTGATGCTGGCCGGACCACGCGGATCGTCGCTGACCCTTATACTTGCCGGAATCGCGATTTCAGCCTTTGCGGGGGCGCTGACATCGCTTGTGTTGAACCTGTCACCAAACCCCTATGCGGCAACGGAAATGATATTCTGGATGATGGGGTCGCTGGCTGACAGGTCTATGGTGCATGTCTGGATCGCCTTGCCACTGATTATCGTAGGGGGCGTGCTGCTCTCGACCTTGTCGCGCGGGCTGGATGCGCTGACACTAGGCGAAGACGCCGCAGAAGCGATGGGCGTCAACCTGACCCGCCTGCGTCTGTCGTTGATCTTTGGCACGGCGGCCGTTGTGGGGGCGTCGACTGCGGTCGCGGGTGCCATCGGATTTGTCGGCCTTGTGGTGCCGCATCTGCTGCGCCCTTGGGTGGGCGCACGGCCCGGTGCGTTACTTTGGGCTTCGGCGCTTGGCGGGGCGGCGATGATCCTTGCGTCCGATATTCTGGTGCGCGTGGTGCTGCCTGAAAGCGACCTTAAGCTGGGGGTGGTCACAGCATTGGTCGGCGCGCCGCTGTTCTTGCACCTGATATACCGTACGCGGAGGGACGGGCTATGACCTTGCTCAGTGTACGTGACTTCGCAGTGAAACGCCGGGACAAACAGATTTTACACGGAATCAACCTTGAGATCGGGCCGTCGGAAATCGTCGGACTGGTTGGCCCGAACGGCGTGGGCAAGACGACGTTGATGCGGGCCTGCCTTGGGTTGATACCCGCGCAAGGGCACAGTTCGCTTGCGGCGATGTCATCGCGGGATCGCGGGCGGGCCGCAGCATGGATGCCCCAAGCCCGCGAGATTGCCTGGCCGGTGGATGTTGAAACGCTGATCCGCCTTGGTCGCACACCGCATTTGGCTGCGGGGCAAAAGCCGACGGACACAGATACTGCCGCCGTAGAACGCGCCATCGCCCGCATGGACCTTGAAGGATACCGCCACCGCAAGGCGACGCAACTGTCGGGCGGCGAGCAGGCGCGTGTGCTGATAGCCCGCAGCCTTGCCCAAGAGGCCCCTTTGCTGATGGCCGATGAACCCACCGCTGGCCTTGATCCAGCGCATCAAATTGCGACCATGCAAACCTTTGCAGCCCTTGCCGAGACGGGGCAATCTGTGTTGGTATCTTTACATGATCTGGGTCTTGCCGCCCGCCATTGCACGCGCATTGTGATGTTGCATGGCGGCGGCATTGCAGCCGATGGCCCGCCCCGCGACGTACTGACCGCGGATCTGATCCGCACCGTCTTTGGCATCAGCGCCCATCTGCAAGAGACATCAAACGGTATCATTTTCCAACCGCTAGAGGTTCTGCCATGACCCCCCAAATGCTCGCCTTTCTAAATACCGGCGGTCCGGCGCTTTGGGCCATTGCGGTCTTGTCCGTTCTTGTTCTGGCCATCGTGTTGTGGAAACTGTGGCGATTATCGCTGATGGGCGCATGGTCCCATGCCGGGGCCGAGGCGATTGTTGCAGGCCATTCTGTTCCGCCAAAAGGGCTGCGCGCCCGTTTTGCTGTCGATGTGCTTGGCGCGCGCCGCTTGCCTGACGGCCTGGCCCGAGAAGAGGTGATGCGCCTTGCAGGGCGGGTGCTGGTGCAATTGCGTGGTGGTCTGCGCCCGCTTGAACTGATCGCCACCATCGCACCGCTGATCGGTTTGCTGGGCACTGTTCTGGGCATGATTGATGCCTTTCAGGCGCTGGAAACCACAGGCGGTCAGGCCGACCCAGCGGTTCTTGCCGGTGGCATCTGGGAGGCGCTCTTGACCACGGCTGCAGGCATGGGCGTGGCGATCCCCGCCGCAGTTGCCCTTAGCTGGTTCGAGGCGATTGCAGAACGTGTTCAGGGCGACATGGAAGACATTGCCACGCGGATCTTTACCCAAAGCGGGCAGGCGGGCTGATGTTTGCCTTTGCAACACCACGCCGCAGCCGCAGGCCCAGCCTAACGCCGATGATCGACGTAGTGTTCTTGCTACTCGTGTTTTTCATGTTGGCCTCACAGTTCGGCCAAGATGCAGCGGTGCGTTTATCTGGTGCAGGGGCAGGCGCGGCCTATTCAGGCCCACCGCGTCTGATTGACATCGCCCCTGAGGGTCTGACATTGAACGGCTTTGGCATTGATATCGCAGGTTTGCCCGAGGCGCTTACCCCGCTGACACAAGACCCTGGCGATACGGTTATTCTGCGCGGTAGAGACGGGGCAACCCTGCAGCGATTGCTCGACGTTGCACAAGCGTTGCAAACGGCGGGGTTCGCCAATCTGGTTGTGGTGGAGTAGCGCCATGAAATTCGCCCAGCCCCGCCGCCGTCAGCCCGCTGAATCAGTGGTGCCAATGATCAACGTCGTTTTCCTGTTGCTGATATTTTTCATGATGTCCGCCACGATCACGCAGGCCCCGCCGTTCGATCTGACTCTGCCTGAATCCCGCACCGAAGGCGATTTGGCTGGGGACCAGACCCTATACTTGTCTGCGCAAGGCAGCGTTGCCTTTGACGGCGCGCTGGACGATGCAGCGTGGGTTGCGTTGGGCATAGCCAATCCCGCACCGCTTACGATCCGTGCGGACGCAACGCTTGAGGCCCGCACGCTGGCGCAGGTTCTGGCACGGCTTTCTGCGATGGGCCATTCGGATGTCGAATTGGTAATCCGCACGCCATGAAACAGTTTTTCGAATTCTCCGCATTTCTAGCTGGTGCTACAGCACTGCACCTTTCGGTGGGTTATATCGCCCCTTCCGGTACGCAAAGCGCTGCGGGTGCGGGAGGAGATGCCCATGTGACCCTTGCAGCGGCAAATATGTCTGTGCAGGACATGGTAACCGCTTGGGAACAACCTGTAGAATTGACACAAGACGTGGCGCAGCCGGATCAAACGGTACCGGAGCTTTCGGTGCCCCAACCCATGATACCAGAAAGCGCCATTGCCTATCGTGCGCCATCACGGGGTCCCGCCGCGGGCAGTGCACCTGCTTTGCCTAACATCGATCAAACCCCCGCAGCCAAGCCAAAACTGGCAGAACAACGCCCCAAGTTGCGGCCCGTGCCAAAGCCGAAACCGGTGGCCAAGGCCAAGCCAGCGCAGCCTCAAAAGGCCGCCCCGCAGAAACCCCAACAAAAGAAATCTGAAAAATCTAACGCAGCACAACAAGCAGCGGGAGCCGGTGGGAAAAAGGCCAAAGGCACGGCTGGCACAGGAGCGGCAACCAAAGCGAAACCGGGTAATGTCAAAAAGCTGATGGCGTCTTGGGGCGGGCAAATCCGTACCAGCATCGAGCGGCGCAAACGCTATCCGTCGGGGACACGCGCACGCGGCACGGTCACGCTGGCCATTTCGGTCCACACGAGGGGGCAGGTGGTTGGGGTTTCTGTAAGCAGATCTTCCGGCGTGCCGCAGATTGATCGGGCGGCAGTGGCGGCGGTGAAATCCGCCCGCATCGCTGCCGCGCCGAAGGGGTTAAAGGCGGGGGTTCACAGATTCACCCTGCCGATGAAGTTCGCGCCGTAACGTACTGATTTAGAATTATTCTAGCGTCGCGCGATCAACCGCAATCAGGCCCAATCCACGTGCGGTGGCCAACGCCAAAATAGGGCTGTCAGGGCCACCCGCACTGATCTGATAGCTGCGCATCGCTTTGCGGGTGGGCTGATCGTATTGGCCCGAAATTGCTCCGGCGTATACGCCCCGCGCCTCAAGCGCGCGCTGCAAGGTTGAGACAAATTGCGGGGTCATTTGATCGGCACAAGGGGTCTGGAACCAATTGTCCATGCGCGGTGTCAGGATTTGCTGCCGCGTATCCGTGCGGTAGATCGGCAGCGATTGAATTTCTCCGGTCGTGCTGATTTGCGCGGGTTGGACCTGAACCTGTTCGGTCACAGTTTCAATTACGGCGGGGGACACGGTTCGCCCCCAACATGATCCGGGGGGGGCACCTGCGGGACCTTGAGTGGTTGCCTCGACCACGCCCGGCTCTGGCGGCTCCGCATCGGTGCTCGCCAAATCGCACCCCGACAGCGCCGCAAGGCACAGTGCGATGGAACACCCCTTTAACACTACTGATCGTGAAATTACCTGCACGCAACGCCTTTGTCGGTCTTGTCTTTTGCGGCAATCTAACCCGTTTTTCGGGCGATGCCTAGATCAATGGCCAAGGGGCAATCTGATTGGCAAGTTGCTGCGGCAATCGCGACGCAAAAGGGGCTGGCGAAGGGGGGCCGGGCTGGCTACACATAGGGCGATATTTATTGGACAGGGGGTCAAGATGGCCAAAATCACCTACGTAGAACACAACGGCACGGAACATGTGGTGGATGTGGCCAATGGCATGACCGTCATGGAAGGCGCGCGCGACAACAACATTCCCGGAATCGAAGCAGACTGCGGCGGTGCCTGTGCCTGTTCGACCTGCCACGTCTACGTGGACGCTGCGTGGTTGGACAAGGTTCCAGCAAAGGATGACATGGAAGAGGACATGCTTGATTTTGCCTATCAGCCTGATCCGGAGCGGTCGCGCCTGACCTGCCAGATCAAAGTGACCGACGCGCTAGACGGGTTGCGCGTCCAAATGCCAGAAAAGCAAATCTGATGCTGGCGGGGGCACGGCGTCTTCCGGCGTACCTGCCCTTAGGGGGTGCCCGCCGCGCTCGGCTTCTGTTGTGTGCGGTGGCTGCGTTGCTGGTGCCCGGTTCGGCCGTGGCAGAGACTATTGTCACGGCGCGCTATACGGATCCTACAGACCGCTATGATCATGGTATTCTGGGGGACGCGATTGAATGGGGCGCGCTAGAGGTCACGCTGGAGGACGGCACCAAGCGGCGGTTCATCCTGCCTGAAACGCTGGTTTTCGAGGACACAGCCCCTAGGGTTGCTGACCTTGATGCCGACGGATCACCCGAAGTCATCGTGGTGGAAAGCAGTCTGACTTTGGGCGCGCGTTTGGTGGTTTATGGCCCCAAGGGCCGGCTTGCCATGACGGATCACATCGGGCGCAAAAATCGCTGGCTGGCCCCGGTTGGCGCAGCTGATTTCACAGGCGACGGACGGTCCGAGATCGCCATGGTCGTGACACCACATCTTGCTGGCAAGGTTGAGGTCTTGGCATTTGACGGCGCGCAATTGACGCCAATTGCAACCATTTCCGGCCTGACCAATCACCGCATTGGTGACACGGACATCGCAGGCGGTATCCGAACCTGTAAGGGCACCCCGCAGATGATATTGGCGCAAATGCCGTGGCGCTCGTCGGCTGATACAGCAATGGTCGCTGTCAGCCTTGTTGACGGAACGCTAGCGATTGATCCGTTTAAAGAACCCTTTACGCCACAAAATATCGCAAAAGCCCAAAACTGCACGATCCATCCGGGCTAGAGGCAGATCTGGGTTCCAAATGGTCCCAAATCTTGGGGGTCCGGAGGCTAGCCCCCGGTTCGACACCAGATTACGTTAGCGCGCGCCAGCCAATATCTCTCCGGTAAAACCCACCCGGCCAATCAACTGCATTCACCATCTCATAGGCCCGTGCTTGCGCCTCGGCCAGGCTATCTCCTCGGGCGGTGACGTTTAATACACGGCCACCCACGGCGACGATCCGCCCGTCCTGCTCTGCAGTGCCAGCATGAAACACCATATTGCGACTATTCTCAGGCAAGGCTTCCAAACCACTAATTACGCTACCTTTGTCATAGGCACCGGGATAGCCTAACGCGGCCATCACCACTGTTACCGCATGATCCTCGGCCCAGTTCACCTGAATGCCCGACAAGCGGGTTTCAGCGGCGGCGTGGAGCAGATCAAGCACCTGCGCCCCCAGTCGCATCATCAGAACCTGGCACTCGGGGTCACCAAAACGGGCGTTGTATTCCACCAGCCGAGGTGCGCCGTCTTTGATCATCAGTCCCGCGTACAGCACACCCTGATAGGGCATCCCGCGTTTGGACATCTCTGCCATCGTGGGGCGGATAATCTCGGCCAAGGCGCGTTCAGCGATTTCATCGGTCAAAACGGGGGCTGGGGAATAGGCACCCATGCCGCCAGTGTTCGGCCCCGTGTCGCCATCACCCACGCGTTTGTGGTCTTGGGCTGTGCCGATGGGCAGCACAGTGTCGCCGTCGCAGAGCACGAAGAATGACGCTTCTTCGCCTTCCATGAATTCTTCGATCACGACCTCGGCACCGGCGTCACCGAATGTGCCATCGAACATGGTATCGACGGCGGCCAATGCTTCGGCGTCCGTTTCTGCGATGATCACGCCCTTGCCAGCGGCCAGACCGTCGGCCTTGATTACAATAGGGGCGGGGTGGTCAGCCAGATAGGCGCGGGCAGACGCGGCATCGGTAAAATGGCCATAGGCCGCGGTGGGCGCGTTCGCGGCATCGCAAATTTCCTTGGTGAACGCTTTTGATGCCTCAAGCGCTGCGGCGGCTTTGGACGGGCCAAATACCAGAAAACCTGCATTGCGCAGGTCATCTGCCACGCCAGCGGCCAAAGGTGCCTCTGGTCCGATTATGACGAAATCGATGCTGTTTTCATCGGCAAACCCGACCACAGCCGCGCCATTGTTGATGTCAAAGGACGCACATTCCGCAATTGCCGCGATGCCTGCATTGCCCGGTGCCACGATCAGCTTGTCGCACTTGGGGTTCTGTAGAACGGCCCAAGCAAGGCTGTGTTCACGCCCGCCGCTGCCCAAAATGAGGATATTCATGAATGCGCTCCCTTGGCCTTGGTTGCTGCGCGTTCTAAGCTGGGGCCGTGAAATACACAAGCCAGACACGAGCCCACACTCGAAGGACGCCCGAATGGACCTGATCGACGACCCTCGCGAGGGCCAAAACAGCCCCGAATTCACCGTGACCGAGCTTTCTGGTGCGATCAAACGGGTGATCGAGGGGGAATTCGCCCATGTCAGGATTCGCGGAGAGGTCGGGCGCGTTAGCCGTCCGCGGTCGGGGCATATCTATCTGGACCTCAAGGACGACAGTTCGGTGATTTCGGGTGTAATCTGGAAGGGCGTGTCGGCGCGGCTAGAAACCCAACCTGAAGAGGGCATGGAGGTGATCGCCACTGGCCGCATCACCACTTTTGGTGGGCAGTCGAAATACCAGATCGTGATAGAAGACATCAAACCTGCTGGCATGGGCGCGTTGATGGCGCTGCTGGAAAAACGCAAGGCGGCGCTGGCCGCCGAAGGGTTGTTCGCACCGGAACGCAAACGCGCGCTGCCCTATTTGCCAGATGTGATCGGGGTGATCACCTCACCCTCGGGGGCAGTGATACGTGATATCTTGCACCGTTTGCGCGACCGGTTTCCGCGCAAAGTGCTGATCTGGCCGGTGGCCGTGCAGGGCGCGAAATGCGCACCCGAAGTTGCACGTGCTATCGAAGGATTCAACAGGCTAACGCACGGCGGTGCGATCCCGCGACCTGATTTGCTGATCGTCGCGCGGGGTGGTGGATCGGTCGAAGATCTCTGGGGCTTTAACGAGGAAATCGTGGCGCGCGCTGCGGCGGCATCTGACATCCCGCTGATTTCGGCCGTGGGCCACGAGACGGACACGACCCTGATCGACTATGTGTCCGACATCCGCGCCCCCACGCCCACGGCGGCCGCTGAATTGGCGGTGCCTGTGCGCCACGAACTGGTTGCATGGCTGGACGGTCAAGAGGCGCGCATGACCCGTGCGCTTAGCCAAGGTTTGGCGCGGCGTGATCAGCGGTTGCGAGACATGGCACGAGCCTTGCCACGGGCTGAAAGCTTGTTGGATGGGCCGCGTCAAAGGTTGGATGTTCTGGCAGGGAGGCTCGGGCCTGCGCTTACCACGGGCGTTCAGAAACGCAAAGTGCGGCTGGCGAATATGTCAGGCGCGCTGCGCCCCGGCACGCTGACCCGCGCCTTGCAGGCTGAACAGCGTCGGTTGGCCGCTTTGTCGCTACGCTTTCGTCCCGAGGCATTGGCGCAAGACCACCTTCGTAAAACGGAGTCATTCCAAGCGCTTGCGCGGCGTCTTTCAGATGCCGGACAGCGTCAAACCCAAGGCTGGCGCAAGCAGGTTGCAGGGCTTGATCGGTTGCACGAAATGCTGAGTTACAAGTCGACCCTCTCCCGCGGCTATGCTGTGGTACGGGGTGATGGCGGGTTGGTCACGACCAAAAAGGCGGCCAAAGCTGCGACGTCGCTTGAGATTGAATTCGCGGATGGGCGCATGCAAATAGGCGGTACTTCGGCACCGCGCAAAGCTGCGAAAAAGGCCCCCGAACAGGGCAGTCTGTTTTAGACGCGGCTTGTCTAAACGCCGATCCTTGGACCGAGGCACAGCAGCTTTTCGTCGATGTCTTCGGCCTCGTATAGTTCGGTTGTCGCGGGGTCATTCTCGAACCGCGCAATCAATCCGCCGCTGCCCAGTTGGAACGTCCAGCATTGTGCATCGGGGTTGTCGTCATAGGTGAAACAAATCTGGCCATTTTCCTCGTACCATTGCCCGGGTTTGCATTCGCCATCTAGAAACGACCATTCAACACGGCGGTTCTCAAGATAGCGTTCTGCGCCGTAGGTCTGGCCATTGCTGTTGTAAAACAACGTCTTGCCACGGGTATAGGCGTCAAATTCTTCGGCAGTCATGGTCGATTGGGCTGCTAGCGGTGCGGCGATGACCATGGCAAGGAACATAAGGGTGTGTTTCATAGATCAAATCCTGCCAGAAACCGTGCGGCTGTTCCAGCGGCGATACGCACGGCTCAGGCGGTTTGCTGCCAGCGCGCGACACGGCGGTCCATGACGCGTCGCCAAAGCGGGGGCACAAGCGCAAGAACCGCCATCACCGGCAAGGATCGCGGCAGGACCGGCATCGTGTCTAGCGTGAGTTCCAGCGCGGGAAACGCGCGGGTGGGGCGCATGTGGTGGTCGGAATGACGCGGTGCGTTCAGCATCATCGCTGATGAATACCACGAAGGCGCATTCCAGCTGTGTTGAGGTCCGACGGGTTCCATACGCCCATCCGTGCTGCGTCGGCGGCGCAGCCCATAGTGCTGCACGTAATCCGACAACAACAGTTGCAACTGCGCATAAAAGGCAATGGCGAGCAGAGCAAGAACACCGCGCCCTCCAGCGACTAGAGCGGCACAGCCGAGCGACAGCAAGGCCCCCGTAATATAGGCGACATAGGGGTGGCTAAGCACAGATTGACCTGCGGCGCGCGCGCGATGACTGGTGTCGGCCTGCAGCCCTGCCAAGAATTCGCCACGTAGCACACGAAGGGCATAGGCATAGAATCCTTCGCCTAGGCGGGCAGAATTCGGGTCAGCATCGGTCGCAGCGTGGACGTGATGCACCCGCAAATGCGCGGACACGTGGTGACCGTGTAAAAGCGTACAATAGATTGCCGTTCCAATACGCCTTGGCCAGCGGCTGCTGGCGTGGATCAGCTCGTGCGCGTTGGAATTCGAGATTTGACCAAAAAACAACCCTGAACCAAGGTATATCAACACCTTATCTGCAACACTTAACCCGCTATTGGCTGCCAGCGCCCAAACCGCCAAAGGCAACAGCGCAAAATGCGCGGCAGCAAGGATCAGGCTTATGCCGCGCCCCGTTTCATCGCGCGCTGGCGTCAGCCGCTGGATGCGGTCTAGGAAAAACACCATCACCGTGATCGACAACAACGCCGCCAGCGGCCACGGCCCGCCAAAAAGACAAGCCAGCGCCAAAAGCACGGCGGGGGTCAGGCTGGCGATGGCGTACCAGATCATCTTTTAGGCTCCGTTTTTGATCCCGTCAGGGTTTGCTCGTTTCTTATAGGCTAAATGCGGCGCGAAAAAGGGCACACCCTGTCACAGGCACCGCGTAAAGTGCGAGGGAAAGGTCGTTTTTCGAATGTGCCGGGCGGCGCAACTTTGATAGTCTGGCCGCAACAACCTGGCGAGGGGGCCAATATGGCATTTGATGAGCACAAAAAGTCTGACGGCAAAGGCCCCGAAAAAGGCGTTTGGAAATCCGGCAAGGGCAAAGGGCGCACCCATACAAAGGGGCGTCAGTTAGACGATGCCGCATGGGACGAGGTGCGCGCATTGTTGGGCGACAAACCCCGCCGCGCTGATTTGCTGATTGAACATCTGCATCTGATCCAAGACGAATATGGCCATCTGTCCGCCGCTCATTTGCGTGCCTTGGCCGAGGAAATGCGCCTGAGCATGGCCGAGGTCTACGAGGTCGCGACCTTTTATGCCCATTTTGACGTGGTCAAAGAGGGCGAGACGCCGCCCCCTGCACTGACCATCCGCATCTGCGATTCCTTGGCCTGCGAGATGGCAGGAGCACAGGCGCTAAAGACAGCCCTCGAGGATGGCCTGAATGCGGCCGAAGTTCGTGTCGTACGCGCACCTTGCATTGGCCGCTGTGACGCGGCACCTGCGCTTGAGATCGGTCATAACTTTGTCGATCACGCCACGCTGGAAAAGGTCGAGGCGGTGATTGCTGCGGGCGACACCCATGTGCATGTTCCAGACTACGAAGATTTTGCCGCCTATGCCAAGGATGGCGGTTACGAGACGTTAAAGACCCTGCGCAGTACGGGCGACTGGAAAGTGGTCCAGAACCAACTGCTTGAGGCTGGCTTGCGTGGTCTTGGCGGCGCAGGGTTCCCGTCGGGTAAGAAATGGGGCTTTGTGCGAGGCAACGCGGGTCCGCGCTATATGGCTGTGAACGGCGACGAGGGCGAACCGGGGACGTTCAAAGACCGCTGGTATCTGGAGCGTGTGCCGCATCAGTTTCTTGAGGGAATGTTGATTGCCGCATGGGCGGTCGAGGCGGACAAAGTATTCTTGTACATGCGCGACGAGTACCCTCAGGTGCTGGCGCTGCTGCGCACGGAAATCGCGGCGCTTGAAGACGCGGGGCTTGTTGAACCCGGCTATATTGATCTGCGACGCGGGGCTGGGGCCTATATCTGCGGCGAAGAATCCGCCATGATCGAAAGCATCGAAGGCAAACGCGGCATGCCAAGGCACCGTCCGCCCTATGTGGCGCAGGTCGGCATCTTTGGCCGCCCGACTTTGGTACATAACATCGAAACACTGCATTGGGTCACGCGGGTTTGTCGCGAGGGGCCGCAGGTGCTGAACTCTACGGTCAAGAACGGCCGCACAGGCCTGCGGAGCTTCTCTGTCTCGGGGCGTGTAGCCAAACCGGGCATGTATCTGCTGCCTGCCGGATCAACGACCAACGACATAATCGACGCCGCTGGCGGCATGGCAAAAGGCCATGTGTTCAAGGCGTATCAACCGGGTGGGCCTTCCTCGGGGCTGTTGCCCGCATCGATGGCGGATCTGGTGATGGATTTTGACGTTCTGCAAGAGCACGGGTCGTTCATCGGGTCGGCTGCGGTTGTGATCTTATCCGAAGATGACAGCGCCAAGGCGGCGGCGCTGAACATGCTGCGGTTTTTTGAAGACGAAAGCTGTGGCCAATGCACGCCTTGCCGTGTTGGCTGCGAAAAGGCGGTCAAACTGATGGAGGCGGATCATTGGGATCAACCGCTGCTAGAGGAGTTGTCCCAAGCCATGGTTGATGCGTCGATCTGCGGGCTTGGGCAGGCCGCGCCAAACCCGATCCGGCTGGTGATGAAGCATTTCGCGGACGAGATTTAGTCCCCACGAATTGCAACATAGTCCGCTAATCTATCCTATTGCGGAGTGGACCGGTGCGTGAATAGCCAAACCGTTTGGCCGCGAGTTCACCTTGGAATTTTCGTTGCGGCCGTGCCGATTGGCGATAGGAATTGGATCGCAAATATCCGTTTAAGTTGCATTATCTGCGGCGTGAGCACTCAAGAGTTGCATTTTGATGCCCGTTGGACCATCCTGGGGTTGTAATCTTCTTGGGATCACAATTTCGAGTGATGTGCTGCCAGAATGGAAACGTAGCTATGGCCATACCTTCTATCCGTCCGCTTGTAATTTTAACTGTGTTTGCGATTTGCGCCTTTGCCCAAACCTTGCAGGCCGAAGACGTAAAGCTGAGCCTCGCGGTGGCGCTTAGTCCCCCACAGACCACCGCTGATCAAAATGGATATATCGACCTTATCGCCAAGGAAGCCTTTGCGCGCGCTAATGTTGGACTTGTCTATCAGCCAACCACAGTTCGTCGTGGAATGTTTGGCACCGCTACTGGTGGATTTGACGGCTTTATAGCAGCCCCGATAATGGCCGCGCCTCAGCTGAAGCCTTTGGTTCGTGTGCTGGAACCGATTTTTGCCAGCATCGCAGGAGGTGTCTTTCTGCGCGACGGTATCGAGATTAATACGCTCTCTGATTTCAGTAAGTACCGCGTAGGCTATCCCAAGGCCTGCAAGCGAGCGGCAATGCTGCTAAAGGACGTGCCGGATAAATATGCGGCGCATTCGCCCGCGCTTTTAATGGAGATGCTGGCCCAGAACCGGATTGATGTCGCCTACATCTTTTTCTCGCAGGCCCGACATATCGCGAGCGAGAGAAAGACCACGGAGCTAAAGTTCTCGAAATATATGAATTATTCGCGGCTATATATAAATCTGAACTCGAAACATGCTGAAATTGCGCCAGAGTTGGCGCGGGCTATCCGGTCTATGAAGGTTGATGGGACTTATTTCGAAATCCTCGGTCGCGCCAATACTGTGACGAAACAGGATGTTTCGGAGTGATATACCGTTTTTTCCCAGCGGGCATACGACGAGAAATCTTCAAGGCGATTTGGGGGCCGATGATCGGTTTGATTATTGTCGCATGTCTCGTCCCATCGGTTTTCTACTACGACATTTCCGAGGCGCGGTTGAAAGAGCGCGTTGATAACGTGGCCGCCAGTACTGTCCCAACGATGCAAGATGACATCTGGCAATATGATCTTGAGAGCGCCCAAAGGCTTCTCGACAGCTATGTCGAGATTGGGGTCGTTACAGGGGCAACAGTTTCCGACGGGAATTTGATCAACCTAGTTGCGGGCGCTGTTGACCAAAAATCATTTGCCTACCGGCTGGAAACGCCTCTGTTCGGAGCAGGCCCGTCAAGCGGTGTGCAGATCGCTACGCTGGTTCTTGAGGTCTCGCGAGGCGAAATATGGGAAGTGATACTTCTCCGAATAGCGGCCACGATCGTCATCTCGGTCATTTTTATTTTCTTCATTGGCTTTTTGGTGCTGCGGCTTTTGGATCGCGCTGTGCTAAGGCCAATCCTTAAAATTTCAGATACTCTCAAGCAGTTCCCAGAAGAATGGGAGACGCTTAAGATTGACTTGGACGATGGGCCAATCCGGCGTCCTCGGGATGAATTGACAGCCCTGGTTGAAGCCATTCACGGCATGCGCGAGCAGATTTTGTCGTCGCAGGCTGCTGGTAAGAGTTCGAAAAAGAAGCTGGCCTACGCAGCCCGGTTGGCGCGGCTAGGCTTTGCAACCTTTGACGTCACACTGGACAAGTTCCTTGAGTGTGATCCGATCTTTGCACAGGCCCTTAATATGACCGTACAGCAGGTTATCGATATGGATGTGCGGCAGGTCTATGTAGGCTCGATGTTGCGCGATGAGAGCCCTGAAAAGCTGCAATTAATCCGGGAACGTTTCGAAACAGGAGAGATCGTCGAAGCGACCCTAAAATTCTCGCTGGAGAACGGCGAAATTCGGTTTTTGCGCCAAATCCTACGGCCCTTTCATCATCCAAAAACGGGCAATCTTTTGCTCGAAGCCGTATCTCAAGACATCACCGAACAGAAAACAATCGAAGAACAGCTTTTGCAGGCTCAAAAATTGGATGCCATTGGCAAGTTGACCGGTGGCGTGGCCCATGATTTCAACAATTTTCTGGCGATTATTTCTGGCAACATCGAACTAACCCTTCTTACATTAGAAAGTCCAACCGAACGCGCATTTCTAAACGTGGCGCTTTCTGCGGTAGGCAGCGGGGCAAAATTAACCCAGCAATTACTTTCCTTTGCGCGCAAACAGCCATTGTCGCCCAAAAACTTTGATGCAGCAAAGCTGGTTCGCGACTCCAGCGCCTTGTTTGACACATCGGTTCGCGAAGCCATCAATCTTGAGATCATTGCCGAAGACGATCTCTGGAGCGTCTACGCCGATCCGGAAAAACTCAAGACGACGTTGCTGAACCTTGTGGTGAATGGGCGTGATGCCATGCCGGACGGCGGAACGCTGACCATCGAGATCGCCAATTTCCGGCTGGGTAGTGATTGCGAAACGACTCATCCGGGTGTGGCCGCTGGTGAGTACGTCTGTATTTCCGTCAATGATATCGGCCATGGGATGTCAGCTGATACAATCCAGCAGGCGATCGAGCCGTTTTTCACCACCAAAGGGGTCGGCAAGGGGACAGGTCTTGGGCTGCCCATGGCGTTCGGATTTGCCAAACAATCGGGGGGGCACTTGACCATCCATTCCGAACTAAATGTCGGCACATCGATCAAGTTATATTTACCACGCGCAGCCGAGGTGGATGCCCCAGCGGAAGTCAGCGCCCCGAGTTTGCCGCGCCCTGACTTCACAGGCATGGTCGTCTTGCTTGTCGAAGACAACGAAGCCCTTCGAAACATGTTCAGGGTTATGCTGATTTCCATGAGGTGCATTGTTCACGATGCCGAGGACGGGCCAGACGCTTTGGCTTTGGCAGAAACGCTACCGCATGTTGATCTGATTCTGACCGATGTTGTGTTGCCACATGGCATGGACGGCAATCAGGTGGTCAAACGTCTTGCTCCCTTTTACCCCGATGCCGCCGTTATTTTTATGTCCGGGTTCAGTGATAATTCGATCGTCCATAATGGGCGATTGGATCCCGGGGTCAAATTGCTCCAAAAGCCTTTCGGCGCGGCTGATCTGGTGGCTGCAATCATGTCGGTACAGGTGTAGCACCATTGCTGGCGGGGCAAAATCTTGGCTAGTTTTTGATGATCAGGCAGGTGCACCGGTTTTGAAGCAGGCGTGCGCAAAGCTTTTGCGCGCCGCTGCGGGTGTCCGAACCGTATTGCGCAAAATAGAAACCCTTTCGCCCCGAGACGCGGTTTTTCTTGAAAACCATATCCAACCTTTTGCCGCTCAGCGCCCTACGACAAGATGAAGTGTTCGATTTCGCCTTTGATTGGGCTGAAGCTTTTGAAACCCCAAATGCGATCTGCACGCCCCACGGTTTCAGGATCGGTGGCGGGGGCGTGATTTTGAGCGGTGTGATACGACGCGACGCCGCCATTTTATAGCAGGCGGCCAAGAACGGTTTGTCCTTTGACAGTCGAAAATCGGGCTTTTTGGGCGGCGTGTCACGCCATGCTTCGGCGGCTAGACCTGTGATGATGGGAACATAGTTCACGGTTTCAGAAGCCAAACCTTTGCCCTCCAGAAACCCTTCGGCGCGGCGTTCGCCCCCATTATAGCCAATCGCGGCCATGCCCTCGTTTCCATATTTCCCGACCATTTCCGCAAGATACTGCGCGGAATGCTCTAGTGCGTCAGCGGGGTTGTAAGGGTCTTTTAGCCCGCGCAGCGCTGCAGTTGACGGGATGAACTGCGCAATCCCGCGTGCGTTTGCATGGCTCAGGGCATTTTGATCAAAACGGCTTTCTTGCCAGATCAGCCGTGCAAAGAAATCACGGTTCAGCCCGTGACGGTCTGAAAAAACCTTGATCGCATTGCAGGTGTCAAATACGAAATGCGCCGGTCTGATGCATTGGACGTTGCCCCATTTGGTGCTGGAACAATAGCGTTGCCCGGGTTCCGCGTGCCCCGCGTTCCCCAAAAGCAAAAGGGTAAATATCAATACGAACCGCATATACTCTTGGTGGGGCAGGGCGCGTGCGCTGTCAATTCCTGTTGCAGCCCTTTCCTCTGGCCCAGTGAGCCTATAGATCATTGCAAACGCCTGACACTTTTGCGGAGACTACGCTTGGCCTTTTTCAAGAAACTGAAAAGCAAACTGTTCAAATCATCGTCAAAGATTGACGAAGGTCTTGAGGCGATTGTTGACGATGGCGGTGCTGTTGATACGCCCGAAACCATCGACGAGGTACCCGTTGATCAGGTGATGGAAACGCCCGCCGCCGCGGTCGAGGTATTGCCCGAGGCGGTCAATGATGATCCCGCGCCAATGCCCGCCGTTGAAGATACCCCGCCCGAACCCGTTCCCATGCGCGAGGTTATCGAACCCGCAGTTTCCGATTTGGAAGCGCCTGAACCCGCCAAGCCGGAACCCACGGAACCCGAGCCCGCAAAACCAGGGTTTATGGGGCGCTTGATGGGGCGCAGCACGGCCGCGCCAGTCGTGCGCCGCGTTCTGGATGACGAAATGCTTGAGCAGTTGGAAGAACTGCTGATTTCAACCGATATGGGCGTTGATACCGCATTGCGCGTCACTGCAAACATGGCCGAAGGGCGCTTTGGCAAGCGGTTGTCAGTTGAGGAAATCAAACGTCTGTTAGCGGCCGAGGTGGCGCGGATTATGGACCCGATTGCCAAGCCGTTGCCGTTGTATTCCAAGACACCGCAGGTGGTGTTGGTTGTGGGCGTGAACGGGTCCGGCAAAACGACGACCATCGGCAAGCTGGCCAGCCAGTTCAAGGCGGCGGGCAAGCATGTGGTGATTGCCGCTGGCGATACCTTCCGCGCCGCTGCGGTGGAACAACTGCAGGTCTGGGGCGACCGCGCGGGCGTGCCTGTACTGACGGCGGCCCAAGGGTCTGACCCTGCCAGCCTTGCCTTCGACGCGATGGGGCAAGCCGAACGCGATGGTGCGGATTTGCTGCTGATCGATACCGCTGGACGGCTGCAAAATCGTGGTGATTTGATGGAGGAGTTGGCCAAGATCGTGCGCGTGATCCGCAAGAAAGACCCCTCGGCCCCGCATAATACGCTGTTAGTGTTGGACGCGACGACGGGGCAGAACGCGCTAAATCAAGTTAAAGTATTCCAAGAGATTTCGGATGTGTCCGGTCTTGTGATGACAAAGCTGGACGGAACGGCCAAGGGCGGTGTGCTGGTGGCATTGGCGGATAAATTCGGATTGCCGATCCACGCGATTGGCGTGGGTGAACAGATCGACGATCTACAACCGTTTGACCCGCAGGAATTTGCGGATGCACTGATGGGCCTGGACCCTCAGTGACCCCTTTCATTGGGGGCGACGCCCGTGACTGACTGGATTGCCCAGATTGAAGGCACCGCAGCGGGCCATCAAGCGGCCCTATATCTTGCATTGCTGGCAGCATTCTTGCATGCGGTATTTGGCGCGTTGCAAAAGGGGCGGCATGACCCATGGCTGACGCGCGGGGCGATTGATTTTTCCTATGGTATGATGGCGGCTCCCTTTGCGCTCTTCGTTGTGCCTTGGCCCGAACCGCATATGTGGCCGATATTTGCAGGCGCATTTGTGATCCATGTGATCTACAAACTGCTTCAGGCGTGGGCCTATACCAAAGGGGCCTATACCGTCGTCTATCCGGTAGTGCGCGGCACGGGGCCGCTGTTCACTGTGATCGGGGCCTATCTGATTTTCAACGAGAGCTTTACCCTAGCGCAGTGGATGGGCGTGGGCGTCCTTATGGCCGGTATTTTTGGGCTGGCGTTGTATAACATGGTCTATCTGGTGTCCGAACGCGACACGTTGAACATGGCGCTGGGCCTTGCGGTGCTGACGGGGCTGTTTGTGGCGCTGTATACTACCTTTGACGCCTACGGCATTCGCGCGACAGAAAACCCGTTTACCTTTCTGGCGTGGTTTTTCATGATCGACGGGCTTGTGATGCCCGTGATTGCTGCGCGCCGCTACCTGAAAATGACCAACCCGCCAGCACTTGGCCCGCTGATGACACGCGGTGTCGCTGGCGGATTTGTGGCGTTCTTCAGCTTTGGGTCCATCATGCTGGCCACGCGCTTGGACAAGGTCGGCGAAGCGGCGGTGCTGCGCGAAACCTCGACCGTATTTGCCGCGATTATCGGCTGGTTGGTGCTGAAAGAAACCGTCGGACCGCGCCGCGTGGCGCTGATGGCATTGATTGCAGCTGGCGCTGTAATAGTTGAAATGGGCGGCTAATGGAGAGCAAGATGACCGAAAAACGCGAGATAAACCCGTTATTGAAGACGGCCCTGGAATTCGGGCCTGTGCTGATTTTTTTTGCGGCCTATCTGCGCTACAAAGACGATGTTTTCACGGTTTGGGGCACTGAGTACAGCGGCTTTATCCTGATCACCGCCGCCTTTGTGCCGCTGCTGATCGTGGCCACGGGTACGTTGTGGGCGCTCACGGGCAAACTAAGCCGGATGCAGGTCGCGACTGTGATTTTGGTAACCTTGTTTGGCGGGCTTTCGGTCTGGCTGAACGACGAGCGGTTTTTCAAAATGAAACCAACCGCGATTTACCTGCTGTTTGGTGGATTATTGGCCATCGGGCTTGTGCGCGGGCAATCCTATTTGAAATATGTGATGGAAGAAACGATGCCCCTGCAAGACGCCGGCTGGATGATCCTGACCAAACGGCTGATGTTCTGCTTTTTTGGCTTGGCGCTGGCGAATGAACTGATCTGGCGTTTTGCCAGTACGGAAACTTGGGTCTATTTTAAAACCTTCGGGCTGACGGCCGCTGTGTTCGTGTTCTTTATGGCGCAAAGCAAACTGTTTCAGACATACGCGTTGGAAAAAGACGACGCTTAGTGCGCTGTGGGGGACAAATCGGGGCGCCAAATAGCTTCTTTCGGGGCCACGGAATGGGCGACTTTTTGTGCCAGATCCAAGGATAAAGTCGCCTCGAGCGCCATCTTGAACCGCGCTGATTTAATCGAGGCGCGGCGCAGATCTTCGGCTGACCATTCCAGAACTTCAGACCCCTTGCTCATCAATGTGGTGGCGGATGCGCGTTGATGGGTCAAAAATGCGACCTCGCCCACGAATATGCCGGGTGGCATTGTGAAAGCATCGTGTTTTTTGGTGATCTTCGTTTCGCCTGACAGGGTATAAAAAAGCCGCGTCATCGGCGCGCCTTCGATTGTCAGCTTGGTTGGTTCATCCAGCTTGTACCGCTTTGCATAACGCATCAGCGTTCGGAAATCACCGGGCGGCAGGTTGGGAAAATGGTCATAGATGTCACGATGCGCACGCGGGATGGAAAGCCGCGATTTGCGCACCTTTAGGGCCAGCAACCCGACCATGTCGGCCAAACCAATCATGCCGCTGATATAGATTGCATCCCACAGGGGGGTGTCAGCAACGTTCCAGTAATACAGGATGTAAAAGCCCGTCCCCACCATCAGCACCAACCGCAATGCAATCTGGTTGATGATAAGGAACCCCAGCACATAGCAAGCGCCTGCCGCATACACGAGCATTTCAGAGTTGAAATCGAAGGCAGCCAAAATCAATTTCCCTTAAATTCAAGGGTTATTCTGCCACTATTTGCCAAATTCACAAAGCCATTTACTGCGGCGCTCTTATTTCGGTTTGAAAAGGGTCGTTTGAGCGTTGCTGTCTTTGCTGAAATCCGCCCGCTTTTCCGCAAAAAGCGCACGTCCCGCTTGAACGCCTTTGCGTGCACCCATCGTTTCCAGCCAGCGGGCCATGTGCGGCTTGTCATCCAGAGTTTGCTGCTGCCCTTCCCACAGGGATGCCCACCCCCAAATCGCAAAGTCCGCGATCGACACGAAATCACCGGCGACGAATTCGTGTTTTGCTAACTGCCGGTCCAGAACCCCGTAAAGCCGCGCGGTTTCACTGCGGTAGCGGTCTTTGGCATAGGGCAGATCGTTAGGCGGATCCATGTGGGGAGCGTATTTCAAAAAGTGGTGCGCTTGCCCCGCCATGGGCCCAAGCCCACCCATCTGCCACATGAGCCATTCTTCGACTGCGATCTTTTCGCGTTCGGTTGTGCCGCCAAACCGGCCTGTTTTGCGGGCAAGATATTGCAAGATTGCACCGGATTCAAAGATCGAAACGGGTGCGCCTTCAGGACCATCAGGGTCAACAATTGCGGGCATCCGGTTGTTGGGCGCAATCTTAAGAAATTCGGGTGCAAATTGTTCGCCAGCACCGATATTGATCAGATGCGTGGTATAGGGCAGTCCCATTTCCTCGAGTGCGATTGAGATTTTCCAGCCGTTCGGCGTGGGCCAGTAATACAGATCAATGGGGGCGGTCATGACAAGCTACCTTTTGGAAACACAGGTTCCCCCCATACTGCGCGTTTCTGGGTGGCCCACAAGGGAAAGCGAACCGTGTTTTGGTGCTGACTGTTGACGTGGGCCGCGCACAGGCGTAGCAGATGTCGCGTGGCGATTTGTTACCGGATTGCGGGCCACGGGCAGGGCGACCTGCTGAAATACCGCTAAAAGGTCAGGATGAAAGCCCCCTTTCGCTTGACCGCGTCTGGGGTTTTTTTACGCCCGGTTTTTCGGGTTAGAAGGATGAAAAAGATGAGCAACGATTGGAAACCACGCACCAAGGCCATTCACATGGGCACCCGCCGCAGCCAGTATAACGAGCTGTCCGAGGCGATGTTTATGACCCAGGGGTTTGTCTATGACAGCGCCGAACAGGCCGAGGCACGGTTTCAATCGTTGGGCGACGACGAATTTATCTATGCCCGTTATGGTAATCCCACCGTACGCATGTTCGAAGACCGCATCGCGGGCATGCTGGGCTACGAGGACTGCTTTGCTTGTTCGTCGGGGATGGCTGCGGTCAGCGGTGCGCTGACGGCTTTGCTGAAAGCAGGCGATCATGTGGTTGCAGCGCGCGCGCTGTTCGGGTCGTGCCTGTATGTGCTCGAAGACATCCTTGCGCGGTTCGGCGTCGAGATCACCTTGATTGACGGCACTGACAACGCGGCGTGGGATGCGGCAATCCGGCCCGACACCCGAATGGTGTTTTTCGAGAGCATCTCGAACCCGACATTAGAAGTGGTGGACATGCGGCATGTTGTGGCCAAAGCCCATGCCGTTGGCGCGTTGGTGCTGGCGGATGATGCCATGGCCACACCAGTCTATTCCTATGCGCGTGAGTGTGGGGCCGACATAGCGATCATTTCGACCACAAAGCACGTGGACGGGCAGGGGCGTCTGCTGGGCGGTGCGATCTGCGGTTCCAAAGATCTGATCCGCGGCCCGATCGAGGCCTATATGAAACACACAGGCGGCGCGATGAACCCGTTTACCGCTTGGACTCACCTGAAAGCGTTGGAAACCATCGACCTGCGTGTGCGCGCGCAGTCCGATGCGGCATTCAAGCTGGCTGATGCGTTGGACGGCCACCCGCGTTTGACCGCTGTGCGTTATCCGACGCACCCGTCACACCCGCAGCACGCGCTTGCGTTGGCGCAAGCCCCGTCTGGTGGGACCGTTTTTACAATCGAAGTGAAGGGCGGCAAAGAGGCTTGTTTCAAATTCCTTAACGCATTGGAAATTATGACCATTTCCAACAATTTTGCTGACGCCAAATCAATTGCCACACATCCCGCCACCACGACGCATCAGCGGTTGCCACAGGAACAAAAAGACGTTTTGGGCATCTCGGATGGACTGGTGCGCATGTCGGCTGGGCTTGAGGACGTGGATGATCTGCTTGCGGACATCAAACAGGCTTTGGACAAGTCTGCGTAAGTTTCTAACGTCCTTTTCCACTATTTTCACCAGTTTGATGGAAACGGTGCGATGATTACCCTATATATTGTACAGCTACCAAGGGGGGCTCAATCATGAATGTCGTCGCACCCGTTCCCGTTTCACCTGACCGTGACGCCGCTGTTGCGGCGCTTGATACCTTGCGGGCTTGGGCCTCGGAAGCGAGCCAATCGGACATTGACGCACTTGACCCGTCCTTGGCGCAGCTGTTGACCAATGTCGACCAATACCCGGAATTCAACCGCGTTTACCCCAAAGATTTCGCCGTGGGCGATAATTACAAGGCGACGTTGCCAGACCTGCAGAACGGACCTTCCAGCCTGATCCGCGGGGCCAAACAACAAATACAGCATGTCGGGATTTCAAACTTTCGGGTGCCCTTGCGGTTTCACACCCGCGACAATGGTGATCTGACGCTTGAAACATCGGTGACTGGCTCGGTCAGCCTTGAGGCTGAAAAAAAGGGCATCAACATGTCCCGCATCATGCGCAGCTTTTACAAGTACGGAGACGAGACATTCAGCTTTGAGGTGATGGAAGCCGCGCTGGATGACTATAAGGCCGATCTGGAGAGCCTTGATGCGCGGATCCAGATGCGTTTTTCCTTTCCGATGAAGATCGAAAGTTTGCGGTCGGGCCTGTCAGGATACCAGTATTACGACATCGCGTTGGAACTGGTTGAATTCGCGGGCGTCCGCAAAAAGATTATGCACCTTGATTATGTTTATTCATCGACCTGCCCCTGTTCGCTGGAACTGTCTGAACACGCCCGCGCCACGCGGGGGCAGTTGGCGACACCGCATTCGCAACGCTCTGTCGCGCGGATTTCGGTTGATGTGAATTATGATGCTGACTGTCTGTGGTTCGAGGACCTGATCGAGGCGGCCCGCCGTGCGGTGCCCACCGAGACCCAAGTGATGGTCAAACGCGAGGATGAACAAGCCTTTGCCGAGTTGAACGCCGCCAATCCCATCTTTGTCGAGGATGCGGCGCGCTTGTTTTGCGAGCAGTTGCAGGCCGATACGCGCATTGGCGATTTTCGGGTCGTGGCCAGCCATCAGGAAAGCCTGCACAGCCACGATGCGATCAGTATTTTGACCCAAGGCGAAACCTTTGCCGCACAAAGCATCGACCCCAAGTTGTTCACTACGTTATTTCACGTCGGGTGATCTGACACCGCCATAGTCGCTGCTGCACAAATCTTGTGCGGCGTTTTCCCATTTCATTTATAGGTATTTTCTAGGATCGTTCAGGCAATGATCGCAACGAGCGCCAATTCCGCTCGCTTGCGGAAAATCGAAACCTTGAATGCGAAATCCGTCACAGAACAGGCAGAATTGGGCTTCAAACGCGAAGAAATCGTACACCACGTATTCCGCGATCTATACTATATCTAAGCTAGCCTAACGACGCAGAAAATGCGGCCCCGCTGACATCAGCGCGGGCCGTTTTCGTTTTCCGGCCGCCTGATCCTTGACTCCGCCGCTTTGCCACGCCAACGCTGCCGTCATGTTGGATATGCGACCAGTTGGATATGTGATCGGCCTTTTGGTGGCTGTGCTTGGCATCACGATGATTGCGCCAATGCTGGTCGATATTGCAGAAGGGCGCGGGCATTGGCCCGTGTTCGTCGAGGCCGGGCTAATCACCATTCTGGGTGGCAGCCTGATTGCGTTGGCCAGCGCCAATGGCGTAAAAGAAGGCCTTACGATCCAGCAAACGTTCTTGTTGACCACTGGCGTCTGGGTGATGCTGCCCCTGTTCGGGGCACTGCCCTTTATGCTGGGCGCAACCGAGGCGCGGCTGGTCGATGCGGTGTTCGAGGCCATGTCGGGCCTGACCACCACGGGATCGACGGTGTTCACAGGCCTGGATGAATTGCCCAAAGGGTTGTTGCTGTGGCGCGGTATTCTGCAATGGCTGGGCGGCATCGGTATCATTGTTGTCGCGATGGTTTTCCTGCCCGAACTGCGGGTCGGCGGCATGCAGATTTTCAAATCCGAAGCCTTTGACACCTTTGGGAAAATCCTGCCCCGCGCCGGTCAGATCGCCACCCAGATATCTGTGATCTACTTATGGCTTACGTTTGCCTGTACCCTGACCTATTCGGCCCTAGGGATGAACCTGTTTGACGCAACGGTTCACGCGTTGACCACGGTATCGACAGGGGGATTCTCGAATTATGACGCGTCTTTTGGCACGTTTTCGGGCTCATCCGAATATGCGGCGTCCTTCTTTATGATCCTCGCGGCGCTACCATTTGTGCGCTACGTGCAACTCTTGAACGGGCATCCGATGGCGCTGCACCGTGATCCACAGGTGCGTGGGTTCCTTCTTGTCGTATTTGTTTTGGTAATCTTGATCTTTATTTCGATCCAGGGGCTCTTTCCGCAGCATTGGGAGCAATCCCTACGCGAGGCATTGTTCAACATCACTTCGATCATTTCTGGAACCGGATATGCGTCGGTTGACTATATGCAGTGGGGGTCATTTCCAGTTGCCGTGTTCTTTTTCACCGGCCTGATCGGTGGCTGCGCGGGGTCAACTGCCTGCTCGATCAAGATCTTTCGGTATCAGTTGCTGTTCGCCTCGATCCGGGCGCAGTTGCAACGGATCAGATCGCCCCACGGCATCTTTACGCCGCGGTATGACGGACGTCCAATTAGCAGTGATGTCATGATATCGGTCATGTCATTTTTCATGTTTTTCACCCTGACGCTGGGCCTTGTCGCCGTCGCACTCAGCATGACTGGGTTGGATTTCGTGACATCCGTTTCCGGGGCAGGGGCTGCCCTTGCCAATATCGGGCCGGGTTTGGGCGATATCATCGGACCAGCGGGCAATTTCAGCACGCTGAATGATACCGCCAAATGGATCCTGACTGCCGCAATGCTGATCGGGCGGCTGGAACTGATGGCAGTTTATGTCATCCTCACATTTAAATTTTGGAGAGCCTGATGGCCAAGCAAAAGATCCAACAGACCCGCCCCTTGGGCGCGCAGATATCGCATATGTTGAAGGATCGCGGGGTCGAGGTGATTTTTGGTATTCCCGGTGTCCACAATCAGGAAATGTACCGCGGGATTGAAGAGGCCGGCCTGACACATGTGCTGGCGCGGCATGAGCAAGGTGCCGGTTTCATGGCCGATGGATATGCGCGGGCCACCGGCAAGCCCGGCGTTGCTTATGTGATCACGGGGCCGGGTCTATGCAATATCATGACTCCCATGGGCCAAGCCTATAGCGATTCTGTGCCGCTGCTGGTGCTGTCGTCTTGTCTGGATGAAACAGCGGCCCACAAAGGCCAGTTGCACCAGATGAAAGACCAGCAAGCCGCCGCAGCCACTGTCTGCGACTGGTCGGAGGAAGCCCGCACAGCAGAGGCTGCCTATACCCTGATTGACCGCGCGCTGGTCGAGTTCACGCTGCAGCGGCCACGGTCGAAGCACATTCAGGTGCCGATTGGAGTGCTTGAGGCAGGGGCGGAGTCCCACCCGGCAGCAGTTGCGGCGGTGGCACGGCCCAGAGGGCCAAGTCCCGAAGACGTTGCGCAGGTACATGCATTATTGATGGCATCCAAGCGCCCGCTATTCGTCTTTGGCGGCGGGGCGAAAGATGCCGGTGATATCAACACCCTGTTGCGCCGCACTGGAGCTGCGTCCTTTACCACTTATGCTGGTCGTGGCGTTGTGGCCCCTGATGCGCCCTTGCATTTTGGGTCTGCCCTCGCGCGCCCCGGCAGCGCCGAGGTGATTGCAGGCGCTGATCTGGTAATCGCGGTCGGTACAGAACTGGCCGAGGTCGATATCTGGCGCTCGCATTTGGGCCACACAGCCCAGTTGGTACGGGTCGATATTGACCCGACGGTGCTGACCGACCCCCAAGGCGCGCAAGTTCAGGTGCATGGCGATGCAGCTGCGTTTGTGACTTCGCTATGCGACATGGATCTGGGGCAGCCCCGCACAGGCTGGACCCCGCAGGAGGTCTCATCCGCCCGTGCCCGCTGGCGGTCAGAGATAAAGGCCGAGCGTCCGGGATTGTTGCCTGTCATTGACGCGCTGCAATCTGCGGTACCCAAGGATGCGATGATCTATTCCGACATGACCCAGTTTGCCTATGCCGCCAAGGAGGTCTGGGATATGGACGCGCCCGGACATTGGCATCATCCCTATGGCTTCGGCACGCTAGGCTATGCCACCCCTGCGGCCATCGGAGGCGCAATCGGCCGGCCCGGATTGCCCACGATGGCAATTATCGGTGATTATGGGTTTCATTATACGGTTCAGGAATTGGGGGTCGCTGTCGAACTAGGCCTGTCGCTGCCAATCATTCTTTGGGATAATGGCAAGCTGGGAGAGATCGAGGATAGCATGACCCGCGCGCAGATCGCGCCCAATGCCGTGGTCGCCCATAACCCTGATTTCTGCAAACTAGCCGAAGCCTTTGGTGCGTTGTCAGCAGCACCAACGTCGTTGCAAGAGCTGCCTGAGATTTTGAAAGCCGCCTTCAGCGCCGGGCGTCCGACACTGATTTACCTGACACCTAGCATTACTGCTTAGTCATTTTCATGCAATGAGAACGGGCGCAGAATTATTCTGAAAATTCAGCGCCCGACTGCGTGTGTTATTCCCAGCAGCTAACAAGGACGGTCATGCCTTTGGCCTTGGCCCGCAAATCCTCGGGGTGAAGAACGCCTGTTCCTTGGTTGGTCTGTACCGTCACGCCAGCTTTTTGCGCCACGCCTGCAATCTGGGTCGCCTCGACAGCAAAGTTTACGTCGTCAGGCAGCTGCTGTGCACCGTTCTCGCGGGGCAAAAGCATCCCCAAGACTCGGCCATCGCTGTCAAAAACGGGGCCGCCCGCATCGCCATCCTGCGAGGCAAGGTCCAGCCGCGCGATGTTCTCTTCGCCCTGCAGCCCGCGCACATCTGCTAGGGACCCAAAGGTTACCGTCGCCGCGCCCAGCACACCCTCGTAAGGGAAACCCGCAACAGCAATTTCTGATTGCAGCCGTGGCGGGACAGTATTGAAATTGGCCACTTCGAGAGGGGCCAATGGGTTGCGTGGCTTGAGCAGGGCAATGCCGCTGGCCGTATCATTTACAACAAGGTCCAGTTCGGTGTCGTCGTCCAACGTGATGCGGTTGCAGTTTTGAACGGCTTGCGACGTGGTCGCGATGGTCCCTGTGGCATCAACAAAGAACCCTGACCGTGAAAGTTTTGGCAAACGCACCTGCAGCCCCGACACCAGATCAATCGCCTGATCATTCCCACCGCCGGCTGCCGCATCCAGCACGCCTGGAATGCGCGTAAAGCTTTTGATCAGCTCGGTCATCACGCGGCGGCGACGCTCTTCGTCACCTGCGGGCCAGATAAGGGTAAAGCCTTTAATCTCGCCGTCTTGCAACGATGCCTGCGTCTGACTGACAACGCTGCCGTTTTCGCCGATCATCTCAAAGCTTTTGGACTTGCGCTCGCGTGGGCCTTCTTGGGGGACAATTTCAAGGGTCTGCATGATGTCGTACAGACCGAAAAGTGTGTCTTGATCGCCCGCTTGGCTGATCAGTAAAATGCGCGCATTTATATCGCCGATTGCATTGTACTGCACAAACGGCGGCTCAAGCTTTTCAAACGCCACTATCGCGGTGGGCAATAGCATTTCAATGCCCGCATCCGTGTTGCGAACCAATTGCAGGCCAAGACCTTCAAGGACGGCGTTGTACTGCTTGTTCAGTGCCGCGCGTTGCAAAGTGGTCAGCACGCCTGTCGCATCATAACCGTTGGCGGTTTGCCAATCGGCCATCGACCCGCGTGTGCCTCGCCCAAAGGCACCGTCGATGGCACCATTGTAATATCCGGTCCATTGCAAAGAGACCTGCAATTGTTCGCGTTCCTGACGGGTTAGGTCACGTTCGTTATTGCGTGCCTCTGCCAAAGTCTCGTCCGCTGGAGGCTCGGGCAGGACGGGCACCATTGTGGTCTGGGCTGGCTCTGCATCCACGGTGGTGTCGGCGTCTACGGCTATGGCCTCGTCTGCTGGGGGCAAGGTGGTCTGTGTGATGGGGGTTGATGGATCTTCGGCTGTCGCCGAAGGCTCATCTGCCGCCAGATCAGAGACGATAGGGGCAATTAACGGGATGTTCAGTACATTCACGCCGACCGGCCAGAATTGCTGCCGAAAACGCTCCGAGAATTGCACAAAGCTGTCATTTGGCACTACGCCGTCGCGACGGTATTCGCGTAGCAGCAATTCTGCATCGCTGCGGCGATACGGACCCACGACGATTGCATACCAGCCGCCTCCCAAGGAAAACCCGTTCACGTCCTCGATGCTGTTGCTATAATCTTGTGCACGCTGGGTCGCTTCCGACAAGGTAGGTTGCGCTTCGATCTGAATCCACACAACATCGTTGGCGGACTGGGCCATCAAGGAAAAAGGGGTCAAAATCAGGGTGGCCAACAAGGCCACGATCAATCGCTTCATTGTAAAACTGCTCTCGTGCATTGAAATCAAAGGCAGATAAGCAGGAACGGGGGTAAAATGCCATGGCTGATGCGCGTTAAATCATCACAAAGCTGCCAATTGACCCTTGGCCAAGCGCGCCGTAGGAAAGGCGCGCAGCAGTAAAGGCTTTTATCCCATGTCCGATCCGGTTCAGCGCCCCCGTTCTTTTCAGGAAATCATCCTTGCCCTCCAAACTTATTGGGCGCGTCAGGGCTGTGCGATTTTGCAACCCTACGATATGGAAGTGGGCGCAGGTACGTTCCACCCTGCGACGACGTTGCGCTCCTTGGGGACCAACTCTTGGGCAGCCGCCTATGTGCAACCTTCGCGCCGCCCGACCGATGGGCGCTATGGCGAAAACCCGAACCGTTTGCAGCATTATTATCAATATCAGGTCCTGATCAAACCAAGCCCACCCAATCTGCAAGAACTGTATCTGGGGTCGCTTCAGGCGATCGGCATTGATATGACGCTGCACGACATTCGGTTTGTAGAAGACGACTGGGAAAGCCCGACCTTGGGCGCATGGGGTTTGGGCTGGGAGGTCTGGTGTGACGGTATGGAAGTGTCGCAATTCACCTATTTCCAACAGGTCGGCGGGCATGACTGCCACCCGGTGTCGGGCGAATTGACCTATGGGTTGGAACGGCTTGCGATGTATGTTCTGGGCGTGGATCACGTCATGGATATGCCGTTCAACGACCCTGACGCGCCGATCCCACTGACTTATGGTGACATTTTCAAGCAGACCGAAGAAGAATTCGCGCGCTGGAACTTTGACGTGGCCAATACGGATGTCCTGCTGGACCACTTTGTCGAAGCCGAAAACGAATGTAACGCGATCCTGTCGCAAGACGCTATTGATCCCAAAACCGGCAAACGTATCGTCATGGCGCATCCGGCCTATGACCAATGCATTAAGGCAAGCCACATTTTCAACCTGCTCGACGCGCGCGGTGTGATCTCGGTTACCGAACGACAGGCCTATATCGGGCGCGTGCGTACATTGGCCAAAGCTTGCGCTGACGCCTTTGTTCAAACCCGCGCAGGTGGCTGGTCCGAGGACGCAGCATGAACGGTAAAATCGTAGGAGGCGTCATCTTGGTCGCAGCAGCCATTGCGGGCATCGCGCTCTATTACGTTCAGGTCTATGGCTATTACCGCGAGGTGCCTACGCCGCCTCAAGGCGTTGAACTGGTGTCGCTGTCGACCAACATGCCTGAACCGATCCTGACTAATAACTTCCGCGCCATTGACGCAGACAGCTCTCCGATCCGGTATCGCGCCTGTTTCGACACGACGCTTAGCCTTGCAATGCTGTCGAAAACCTATGTCGTCACCGAAGAGATCGAGCCGCGCAATGCGCCGGGTTGGTTCGATTGTTTTGACGCCCAAGCCATTGGCATAGAGCTTGAAGCCGGCACAGCCCTGACGTTCCTAAGCCAAAAGAACGTCCATTTCGGCGTGGACCGGATCGTGGCGATCACATCGGACGGGCGCGGCTATGTCTGGCACGAACTGAACGATTGTGGTGAAAAATCCTATGATGGCACCGTTGTAGGCGAGACATGCCCGGAACAGCCGACCCAATAGGGCCTTCTCCGGCTCCTAAGTATCCTCGCGCAAAGCGCAAAAAATCAAAGCCGTATCCCGACAAGCGGCCCCCGAAAGGTACCACCCATGCCCGACCTGCTGATTGAGCTTTTCTCCGAAGAAATTCCCGCCCGTATGCAGGCGCGGGCTGCGGATGATTTGAAAAAACTGGTAACTAACGGCTTGGTCGAGGCGGGTTTGACTTATGCCTCGGCCGCTGCGTTTTCGACCCCGCGCCGATTGACCCTGACGATCGAGGGGATGCTGGATGCCAGCCCGTCCATCACCGAAGAACGCAAAGGCCCCAAGGCCGACGCGCCCGAAAAAGCCATCGAAGGTTTCTTGCGCGGTGCTGGTCTGACCCGTGACCAGCTTGAGGAACGCGAAACGCCCAAGGGCAACATCCTGTTCGCGATGATTAAAAAGCCGGGCCGCCCCGCCGCCGAGATCGTGGCAGAAGTGCTGGAAACCACCATTCGTGATTTTCCATGGCCGAAATCCATGCGCTGGGGCACCGGTTCCTTGCGTTGGGTGCGCCCGCTGCATTCCATTTTGTGCATCATGTCCGCCGAAGACGGCGCGCAGATCGTGCCGATGGATGTTGACGGGATCGAAGCAGGGGCCACCACGCGCGGCCACCGCTTCCTTGCGCCCGACACCATCACAGTCAGCAATTTTGATGATTACACAGCCAAACTAAAACGCGCCTTTGTGGTGCTGGACCCAGCCGAGCGGCGCGATGCGATCTGGCATGACGCGACCAACATGGCCTTTGCAAATGGCCTCGAAGTTGTCGAGGATGCAGGCCTGCTAGCCGAGGTCGCAGGGCTGGTCGAATGGCCCGTCGTGCTGATGGGCCGTATCGGAGAGGCATTTCTTGATCTGCCGGCTGAAGTTTTACAGACCTCGATGAAAGAACACCAAAAGTTCTTTTCCGTGCGCAACCCCAAGACGGGCCGCATTGAGCGTTTTATCACTGTTGCCAACCGCACAACCGCTGACGATGGCGCGACGATTTTAGCGGGGAACGAAAAGGTGCTGTCAGCACGTTTGTCGGACGCGAAATTCTTTTGGGAAAATGACCTGCGCATCGCCAAGTCTGATGCGGGCATGCAGGTTTGGGTGGACCGTCTGTCGAACGTGACATTCCACAACAAGCTGGGCACACAAGCCGAACTAATTTCGCGCATGGAAGCGCTGGCGGGTGAGCTTGCCCCCATGGTTGGTGCCGACGCAGACGAGGCCCGTCAGGCCGCGCGTTTTGCCAAGGCCGATCTGTCGTCCGAAATGGTCTATGAATTCCCCGAACTTCAAGGGCTTATGGGCAGCTATTACGCCAAAGCGGCGGGCAAGTCTGATGCCATCGCGGCTGCCGCGCAGGATCACTACGCCCCGCTAGGGCCGTCGGACGACGTGCCCACCGCGCCGGTTTCCATTGCCGTCGCATTGGCCGAGAAGATCGACAAGCTGACTGGCTTCTGGGCGATTGATGAAAAACCGACAGGATCGAAAGACCCGTTTGCGCTGCGTCGCGCGGCCTTGGGCGTGATCCGGATTTTGGTTGAGAACAACCTGCATGTGCGGTTGGATCATCTGCACGCTGCCCAGTTGCTGCGAAACAAGCGCAAAGTCATGCCCGGTCTAGAAGATCACCACGTCGAAGACCTGCTGAGCGAAATTGCCAAGCATGGTGTGTTTGGTGCTGCATATGATGCGTTTATTCACCGCAATGATAAACAAGCACCCAACGTCGACATCGCCAAGCTTGAGACATCCGTTCCCTCAAAAAGCAATGACCTCCTTTCCTTTCTCCATGACCGCCTCAAGGTCTACCTAAAGGACCAAGGCGTCCGTCACGACATCATCGACGCCTGTATCGCGATGGAGGGGAATGACGATCTGACGCTCCTTGTGAAACGCGCCAAAGCCCTTAGCGAAACGCTGAAAACCGATGACGGCGAAAACCTGATCCAAGGCTTCAAGCGGGCCAACAACATCCTGTCCCAAGCGGAAGCGGCGGATGGCGTTGAATACTCCTATGGGGCAGACATCAAATTTGCCGAAACCGACGAGGAACGCGATTTGTTCGCGGCACTCGACGCGGCAGAAGCACAGATCAATCCGGCCATGGCGGCGCAAGACTTTACCGACGCCATGTCCGCGATGGCGTCTTTGCGCGGCCCGATTGATGCGTTTTTCAATGCGGTTCAGGTCAACTCCGATAACAGCACTGTGCGGCGCAACCGTCTGAACCTGCTGAGCCGCATCCGCACCATCTGTAGCTCGGTCGCGGACTTGACCAAAATCGACGGCTGACACACGGATACTTTGGTCTGGTAAGGTGTATCAAGCCTTGCCAGACACCAGTGAAAGCTTATGCTGCGGACAAACCAAAAGGTGCCGCAGTGCAGAAAACGCCCATGACAACACTGGTAACCCAGACCGCCGCCATTTCCACGGACACCCACGGCGGACGGGCGAAATGTTTGCAACGTCTGGTGCGTCTTGATCTGCCAGTGCCGCGCACGGTCACGTTGCCCTTTAATGTAGTCGGCGAAATCGCGCATGGCAGGATGCCCGACTTGCAGTCGGTTGCTGATGAATTTCCACGCGGCGCGCTGCTGTGTGTGCGCCCCTCCAGTCAGGATCCTGATTGGGGCGGGCCGGGGGCTGTTTTAAACATCGGTATGAACGATGCCCGCTTTGAGGAATATTGCGCCCGCATGGGCGAGGGGCCTGCATCAGCGCTGTATACGCGGTTTGTGCAATCCTATGCCGTCAATGTTGCGCGGCTGGACCCGGATATGTTTGACGATGTCATTGGGGACGGGCGCGAAGCGTTGGATCAATCCTTGCGCGCCTACGAGCTTGAGACCGAAGAGGCGTTCCCCCAAGATCGAGTAACCCAATTGACAGCGGTGCTTAGTTCCATGGCCCGCGCTTGGGAGGGCACGTCGGCGCGTCTGTTGCGGCAGGCGAAAGGTGCGCCAGTCGATGCGGGGCTAGGGCTAATTGTGCAGGAAATGGCCTTTGGGGTTGGCACAGGGGTATGTGGGTCGGGCGTCTTGCAACTGGTCGATAGCAACAGCGGCTTGCCCCAAATCACTGGCCGTTACCTAAGTCAGTCGCAAGGGCGCGACGCATTGGAGGGCAATGCCGATGCAATGTACTTGACCTGCGATCCGCGCGGCCCATCTCTGGAAGAGCACGCGCCCGAGGCGTTCGAGACGCTGAAACAACATGCTGAATTGATGCGGGTCAAACTGCGCGCCGAGATGCAGCTGGAATTTGTGATCTCGGACGGAGAGCTGTTTATTCTTGATGGCGTGCGGGTATCCCGTTCTTCGCGGGCCGCTGTGCGAATCGCCGTCGCACTGGCAGACGAGGGCATCATCACACGCGAGGAAGCATTAATGCGGGTGCAGCCGCGCACCTTGACTGAATTGCTGCACCGGCAAGTTGATCCGCGCAGCAAGCGCGACCTGATCGGGCGCGGCATTGCGGCTAGTCCCGGTGCCGCCACGGGCAAGATCGTGTTCAACGCCAATGAGGCGCAGGCCAGTGCCGCGCGGGGCGAAAAATGTATTCTGGTGCGCCGCGAGACTTCGCCCGAGGATATTCGCGGCATGCACGCGGCCCAAGCCGTGCTGACCGAACGCGGTGGCATCACCAGCCACGCCGCTGTGATCGGGCGCGGTATGGGTTTGCCCTGCGTGGTGGGGGCGTCATCAATGCGGTTTGATCTGGTTAAAGGGCAAATTACCGCCCCCGACGGCCGAGTTTTCAAAGCCGGCGACGAGATCACGATTGATGGCACCAAGGGCGAAGTTCTGGCGGGGGCCGCCCAGATGCTTGAGGCGCTGTTGGATGCGACCTTCCAAAAGCTCATGGATTGGGCTGAAGAGGCCGCTGACATCGGAATTCGTGCAAACGCAGATACACCTGCTGATGCGCAAACGGCACGGAATTTCAACGCCCATGGCATCGGTTTGTGCCGGACAGAGCACATGTTCTTTGATCCCAGCCGGTTGACCGTAATGCGCGAGATGATCTTTGCCGATAGCAGTGAAGAGCGGCGTGCGGTGTTGGAACGTCTGTTGCCTATGCAGCGTGATGACTTCATACAGCTTTTCCGCATTATGCAGGGCCAGCCTGTGTGCATCCGGCTGTTCGATCCGCCCTTGCACGAATTCCTGCCGGCGAACCGATCGGGCCAACGTGATCTGGCCGAAGCGCTGGGATTGCCCCTGTCTGACGTGATCCGCCGGATCGAGGCGATGTCAGAATATAACCCGATGTTGGGTTTGCGCGGTGTGCGCCTGGGCATCACTGTGCCTGAGATCTATGAGATGCAGGCCCGCGCCATTTTCGAGGCCACAATCGAGGCGAGCCGCGATGGCGAACCCGTCGTGCCCGAAATTATGATTCCGTTGGTATCGGCCAAGCGCGAGGTCGAACTGGTCAAGGCCAGCATCGACAAGATCGCAACTGCTGTGCGCAATGAACGCGGGGCGACGTTTACTTACCGGTTGGGTGTCATGGTTGAAACGCCGCGCGCCGCATTGCGTGCCGGCGAAATCGCGCCCTATTGTTCGTTCCTCAGCTTCGGGACGAACGACCTGACGCAGATGACATATGGCCTTAGCCGCGATGATGCGGGGCGGTTTATGTCGGCCTATGTCCAGCAAGGGGTTTTCCCCGAAGATCCGTTTCATATGCTGGATCAGGACGGCGTGGGCGAGCTGCTGCAACTGGGTGCATCGCGTGGACGCGCAGCGCAACCTGGCATCACTTTGTCCATCTGCGGAGAGCATGGCGGCAACCCCGAATCGATTGAATTCTGCCGCGAGGCCGGTTTTGACTATGTTTCCTGTTCGCCATTCAGGGTGCCAGTGGCACGCCTTGCGGCTGCTCAACTGGCGGTTGCCCACAAGATCGGGTATCTGGAACCGTTCTAAATCAATATATAGTTGAGCTGGGCGATTTGCCGCGCAATTGACTCTCGAAGGGTTTACGTAAGGCACCACGTTGTCTAATCGCCTTGACTGAAATCACCAGCGAGGCGCTCAATGCGTTATTCTACCTTCTTATCACTTTGCGCCGCAGTGGCGTTGCCCCTCTTGACCCCAATGGCGGCTACAGCCAACTCTCAGCATGCCAAGACACTGGCCGAGATCGAGGCAAGGGGCCTGCAAGCTGTCGGGTCGGAGCGGCTAGAAAGTATGATCGCGTTCAACGCTTCGGCAAGCAACGTCGAGTTCACCCGCAGCTGGCTGGCAGAGCAACCGAAAGCATCTGGCGGCGAGCAGTGGAAATGCCTGTCCGAGGCGTTGTACTTTGAAGCGCGGGGCGAGACGGTCAAGGGGCAGTTCGCCGTGGCCGAAGTGATTTTGAACCGGGTCAAGTCGGCTCGTTTTCCCGGATCATTGTGCAGCGTTATAAATCAGGGCACCGGCAAAAAATACCAATGCCAGTTTACCTATACGTGTGATGGCAATGCCGAAGTGATCGCAGAACCGCGCGCCTATACGCAAGTTGGCAAGATCGCGCGCGCTGTTTTGGACGGCAAGGCACCCACGTTGACGGATGGGGCCACGTATTACCACACGACCGCAGTAAAACCGCGCTGGTCGCGCGTGTTCACACGCACTGCGCACATTGGCGTTCATCTGTTTTACCGCGATGGCGTGCGGACTGCGTCTAACTAAGCAGCACGTCCAGTCGCCTTTGAGGTCTGGCCAGACGCAACTGGCTTTGTTACATCCGGCCAAGCGGTCTAGGATCGTGTTGACCCTGGAAACGTAGAGGCCCGCATGATGACCACCGATACAAGGCTTGCCTTTGCACATCCCTCAGAACGCGCCGCAGCGACAGCAGGGCCGGAACCGCTAGACCGCATTTCATTGCGCGACCACATCGTAGAGGTCGAGATTGGCGCGTTTCAGGCCGAACGCGGCGTCACGCAGCGGATTTGCTTTAACGTTGTGGTCGAAGTGCAGCCATTGACCGGACCAGTCGATGACGATGTGGACCGGATCCTGTCTTATGATCGGGTGACTGAGGCCATTGCCTATGAGCTGTCAGACGAGCGGTTAAATCTGTTGGAAACGCTTGCCGAGCGCGTGGCCGACCGGATTTTGCTCGAACGACAGGCGATTCGGGTTTTTGTGCGTATCGAAAAATTGGACCGTGGGCCGGGGGCCTTGGGTGTGGAAATCGTGCGCGGCCGCGATGATGCGCCGGACGCAAAGTCTGAGGCAGCCGAGGTACCGCATCCGGAATTGGTTTATCTGAGCAATGACGCGATCGTGTCGCCGCATCTTGGGGGATGGCTGGACCAGCTTGAACAGTTGGGGCGTCCGCTGATCCTGTGTGTGGGGGCGTCGGAGACGCCCGCCCCGCAGGTTGCACATAAGATGGCACAGCGGCGGATTGATTTGCTTGCGATTGAACAAAATGCCTGGGTCCTGGCGTCCAAAGACGACCGTTGTGTGGTCGTATCGACGCGCACAGAATTGGACTGGGCCATGAAAAACGGCCAGACTAGCGTTTGGGCCCCGTCAAAGATCGTGTTGGACAGCGTCGATACCCCCTCAGCGCAGCCACGCGATGCGGTTGCATTGGCCGCCTGGTTTGCCGCAACATTTGATGCAACTGAAATGCTGGTGATCGGGGCAGAACTGCCCAAGCAAGCATCCGTGCCCTTGCGCAAGGTGCCCGTTGATCAAAACCAGATTTAGGCCCATGACCGACTATTTTAGACCGCTTGTGCAAATTGGCCCCGCACGGCCTGACACGGCTGTGCCGCTAGCAGGCGGGTGGGGATGGTTCACACATGTAGAGGTGCTGTCGCGCAACGCACCTGCACAGGTGATACCAGCAGGCGAATTGCCAGCCGCAGCAGTGATGCGATTGACCACACCGCGCACGCCGATCGCTGGGATGTCGCTGGACCGGCCCCGTATCATGGGCATTTTGAACACGACACCTGACAGTTTCTCGGACGGGGGGCTGCATGCTGATGTAGCGAATGCCGTGGCGGCCGGGTTGGCAATGGCGCAAAGCGGTGTTGATATCATCGACATAGGCGGTGAATCCACGCGGCCCGGTGCCGGATTTGTGCCTATCGAGACTGAGATCAACCGAACAGCCCCAGCCATTAGTGCCTTGCGTGCGGCAGGGATAACCCTGCCTATTTCGATTGATACGCGCAAATCTGCAGTAGCCCAAGCTGCTGTGGCGATGGGGGCAAATCTGGTAAACGATGTATCGGGTTTGACTTTTGATGCGGGGTTGGCCCCGTTCTGCCAAAAGCATGGTTTGCCGGTTTGTGTAATGCATGCGCAGGGTGATCCGGAAACGATGCACTTGAACCCAACCTATGAAAATGTGCTGCTCGATGTCTTTGATGCGCTTGAACATCAGATCAGCATCCTTGAGGCAGGCGGAATTGCGCGCAATGTGATCCTTGCCGATCCCGGCATCGGGTTCGGGAAAAATCTGGAACACAACCTGGCGTTACTTGCGCGGATCAGCCTGTTTCATATGCTTGGCGCGCCATTGTTGCTGGGGGCGTCGCGTAAAAAATTCATCGGAACACTGGGCAACGCCCCTGACGCCAAGGATCGCGCGCCGGGGTCAATTGCCGTCGCCCTTGCAGGATTGGCGCAAGGCGTGCAAATGGTGCGGGTACATGATGTGGCTGAAACCCACCAAGCGATTGCGCTTTGGCACGCAGCAAATTCGGAGAATATTTTATGACGAAGTTATTTGGAACAGACGGTATTCGCGGCGAAGCGAACGTATTTCCCATGACCGCAGAAGTTGCGCTGAAGATCGGGGCCGCGGTCGGACGTTACTTCAGCAGAAGCCGAGTGGGCGAACATCGGGTGGTGATTGGCAAAGACACGCGACTGTCTGGCTATATGTTTGAAAACGCGCTGACCGCAGGACTGACGTCCTCGGGGATGAATGTGCTTTTGCTAGGGCCTGTGCCGACACCTGCCGTGGGTCTGCTAACCCGGTCGATGCGCGCTGATCTGGGCGTGATGATCTCGGCCAGCCACAACCCTGCGACAGATAACGGGATCAAGTTTTTCGGCCCCGACGGGTTCAAGCTGAGCGATGCGGTCGAGGCAGAGATCGAGGACCTGATCGCCAACGGGGTGGACCTGAACCCTTCGAACAAGATCGGTCGGGCGAAACGGATTGATGACGGTCGGTTCCGGTATGTGGAACGGGTCAAATCATCCTTTCCAACTGGTATGCGGTTGGACGGGCTGAAAGTTGTGGTGGATTGCGCCAATGGTGCGGCCCACCGTGTGGCCCCCGAAGCCCTGTGGGAACTTGGCGCCGAAGTGGTTCGGATCGGTGTCGATCCGAACGGATATAACATCAATGAGAATTGCGGTTCGACGCATCCGGAACAGGCGGCGGCAGCGGTGCTGCAGCACAAAGCAGATGTCGGCATTTGTCTGGACGGCGATGCGGACCGGGTGATATTGATCGACGAAGCCGGAAATGTCGGTGACGGCGATCAGTTTATGGCGCTTATGGCGTCACGTTGGGCGGCCGAAAAGCGGCTGAACAATAATGCACTGGTGGCCACCGTGATGAGCAACCTTGGTCTTGAACGGTTTCTGCAAGGCCAAGGTGTGCAGCTTGAGCGGACGTCAGTGGGCGACCGCTATGTTGTTGAGCGGATGCGCGAAGGCGGGTTCAACCTGGGCGGAGAGCAATCAGGCCATATTGTCATGACGGATCATGCCACCACGGGCGATGGCCTGATGGCGGGTCTGCAATTTTTGGCCGAGATGATCCGGTCGGGCAAACCGTCGTCAGAATTGCTGCGCAACTTTGATCCCGTACCCCAGTTGCTTGAAAACGTGCGGTTTGCTGCAGGGCAAACGCCATTGGAAGATGCCCAAGTGATGGCCGCAATTGCGCAAGCCGAGGCTGATCTGGCCGGACAGGGCCGTTTGCTGATCCGCAAATCTGGTACCGAGCCGTTGGTGCGTGTGATGGCCGAGCACGAAGATGCAGGCCTGATGGCACGGGCGGTAAATTCGGTTGTTGATGCGGTAACACAAGCCGTCCGGACCTAAAGTCGCGCTGGCGCGCATTTGATTTATTAGGGATTGGCGCTGCGGTGCTGTGCCGGTCCAGACCGTCTGAAAAAGGTTTAAGCTGGGATGCCTTCGGTGAGGATCTTTGGCTATTTGAATTTATCCGTGGCTTTTTGTGAATAGCCGGCGCAGGGCTCCATATTGGCTTAGGGCGACACCGGCCAGGATCAGGGCGAGGGACCAGATGAGCGAAGCCGGCAGGGGTTCGCTGAGAATAAGTGCCCCGAGGCAAACCGACCAGACCGGGACTTGGTAGTTCACCAATGACATAAAAACCGGCCCTGCGCTGCGCACGACCAGCACGCGCAGGAAGTTTGCAGCGGCGGTCGGAACAAGACCGAGAAACGCAAGAACCCAAAGGATTTTGGCTGACGGGAGTGGCGGGAGCCCTTCGGTCAGGAGCGCAAGAGGGATGGTTATTCCGCTGGCGATGATAAGCAGAATCGTAGCGAGGCCAATTGCGTCGATTGCGGGCAGGCGGCGCATCGCGATGGAGCTAAGCGCATAGCAACTGGCGGCCCCGATACAGGCCAGTCGGCCGGGGGTCTCGAGCGCGGAGCCGGTGCTTTCAAAGGCTTGTGCGCCGATCAGGAGTGTGACGCCAGCAAAGCCAATCATAAACCCAACGGTTTTGCGGGGTGTCATCTGTTCACCGTCTACAAAGAAGTGCGCCAGCGGCAAGATGATCAGGGCGACCGCCGCCATTGAAACGCCAGCGAAGCCGGAGGTAACATATTGTTGGCCCCAAGCCAGCAGGCTGAAGGGGACGGCAGAGCTGGCTGCACCAATAAAAATAAGGGCCCCGAGGTCTGTCTTGGTCGGGGCGGAGGAAAAGAGGTGAAAGCCGCGCAGTGACCAGATGGCGATCATGACAAGCGCAGCTAGGCTGACCCGGCTGGCTGCAATCCAGAACGGTGGCATTTCAGTGAGCGCTATTTCGGTGACAAGGAAAGTGCCGCCCCAGATAAAGGCCAGAAGGGCGATCATCAGCCAACTGCCGGTCGTGATTTTGGGAGCGTCTTGCATGGACCGGCCTTTTTAGATCGAAGCCCGTGCTTTATGGCAGTGCCGTGTGGCCTGCAACAGGATGTCGGTTTAGTGTGGTCCCAAAGGGCCGATAGGTAAAAAAGCCCGGAGGTTTATCTCTCCGGGCCTTACTGTGTTTAGTTCTTGGCTTTGTCGACCATTTTGCCTGCAGAAATCCACGGCATCATGTCACGCAGTTTGCCACCAACGATTTCGATCTGGTGCTCGTCGTTGGAGCGACGCGACGCTTTGAGGGTAGGCTGGCCCACTGTGTTCTCAAGCATGAAGTCGCGCACGAATTTGCCGGATTGGATATCGCTGAGAACATCCTTCATGCGGGCCTTGGTTTCGGCGTAAGGCAGGATGCGAGGGCCGGAAACATACTGGCCATACTCGGCTGTGTTGGAGATCGAGTAATCCATGTTGGCGATGCCGCCTTCATAGATCAGGTCCACGATCAGCTTGGTTTCGTGCAGACATTCAAAATAGGCCATTTCGGGCTCGTAGCCTGCTTCGACTAGAGTTTCAAAACCCATGCGGATCAGTTCAACGATACCGCCACACAAAACGGCCTGTTCGCCGAACAGATCGGTTTCGCACTCTTCGCGGAAGTTAGTCTCAATAATGCCGGAGCGACCGCCACCGATGGCGGAGCAATAGGACAAGCCGATTTCCAAAGCTTTGCCAGAGGCGTCTTTGTCAACGGCCACAAGGCAAGGCACGCCGCCACCCTTGGTGTATTCGCCGCGTACGGTGTGGCCTGGGCCTTTTGGGGCCATCATGATCACGTCGATGCCTGGCTTGGGTTCGATCAGGCCGAAGTGTACGTTCAGACCATGAGCGAATGCGATGGCGGAGCCTTCGCGGATGTTGTCGTGAACGTACTTCTTGTAGGTCTCGGCCTGCAATTCGTCGGGCATGGTGAACATGATAACGTCGGCCCAAGCTGCGGCTTCGGCAATTCCCATTGTCTTGAGGCCTTCGCCCTCGGCTTTGGCAATCGAGGCAGAGCCTTCGCGCAGAGCAACAACAAGGTTTTTCGCGCCAGAATCGCGCAGGTTCAGGGCGTGGGCGTGGCCTTGGGAGCCGTAGCCGAGGATGGCGACTTTTTTATCCTTGATCAGGTTAACGTCGCAGTCACGGTCGTAATAAACGCGCATTGGGGCGTCCTTTCGTATTCGTTGAAATCTGGGGTGGTTATAACGGATGGTTTGGGTGATGCCATTGTCGGAATATGAGTTTATTTGCCAAAATGAAGATGGTAATGCGTGGTTTCATGGAAATATGGAAAAATCATGCTTGATGATGAAGATCGGCGCATTCTGCGTCACTGGCAGGCGAATGCAGGGCTAAGCCCGGGCGACCTGGCGGAACGGACCGGGATCAGTTCCGGTAAGGTCGCGCGGCGTATTGTTCGGATGCAAGAGGCGGGAATTGTCGAAGGCGTGGGGGCTGTCGTCGATTGGGCGGCGCTAGGCTATGCGGTTGAGGTGTCGTTGCGCATTACCTTGGACAAGACCCAAGGCAATGCGTTCGACGTGTTTTTAATCGCGGCACGCAAGGTGTCTGAAGTCATTGAAATACAAACGTTCTTGGGGCGCGTCGATGTACGCTTGTCGATTATTGCAACTGATATGGCGCATTATCAGGCGATCTATCGCGGCAAAATTCTGACCCTGCCGCATATCGCTGACATCGAGGCGCTGATGCATGTAGCTCGGATCAAGTCGGACGAGGCGCTGCCGCTATGATTGCGCTGGACGAGATCGATCACCGGTTGATCCGGTCGCTGGCGCGGGATGCTACGCAAAGTGCGGGCGCTTTGGGCCGACATCTGGGGCTGTCGCAGCCAGCGACATGGCGGCGCATCCGGCGGCTAGAGCAAGCAGGCATCTTGCGCGGCAAACGGTTGCGGCTGAACCGCGAGGCGTTGGGCTTTGGCGTGACGGTTTTTCTGGGCGTCAAGCTGGCCACCAAGGGGCGCGTCAGCCTTGATGATTTTGAACGCGCGGTCAGTGCGATTCCTGAAGTGCAAACGGTCGAGCATGTTTTGGGGCTATATGACTACCGTTTGCGGGTCGTGGCACGGGATCTGGCAGATTTTGAGCGGGTCTTGCGTCGGCGGATTATGACCTTGCCGGGAGCCGGTGCAGTCGAGGCTAATGTGTTGCTAAGCGAGGAGCGTCTACCCGGTCCGTTGGGGCTATAACTTTGCGTGACACCGCGATATGTTTCGCGGAACAGAAAAGGATAGCTCCATGCCAGCATTGCTAAACACCGTCGATCCTACAGGTCTTGAAGAATTTTCGGTCGTGTTCACCGACCGGTCGCTGAACCACATGTCGGCGGCGTTCCAAGGTGTGATGCGCGATATCAGCGCCATGCTGAAAGAGGTGTATAATGCCGATGCCGTGGCCATCGTGCCCGGCGGTGGTACTTTCGGGATGGAGGCCGTGGCCCGGCAATTCGCCCGAGATGCCGAGGTTGTCGTTGTACGCAACGGTTGGTTTTCCTACCGATGGAGCCAAATCATCGAAAACGGTAATCTGACCGGAAACACCACTGTTCTTAAGGCGCGGATGCAGGGCAACAGCACGCCCGCACCCTTTGCGCCATGTCCGATCCAAGAGGTGGTCGACACGATCCGCAGCCAAAAGCCGCAGGTCGTGTTTGCGCCGCACGTGGAAACCAGCGCCGGGGTGATCCTGCCGGATGACTATATCAAACAGATGGCCGATGCGGCCCACGAGGTCGGCGCGCTCATGGTGCTGGACTGCATCGCGTCGGGCTGTGCCTGGATTGATATGAAGGAGCTTGGCGTTGATGTGTTGATCTCTGCCCCGCAAAAAGGCTGGAGCGCGTCTCCCTCTGCCGGGTTGGTGATGATGTCAGAGCGGGCCGTTGCGCGGTTAGCCGAGACCAAATCGGACAGCTTTTCCATCGATCTTGGCAAATGGCACAGCATCATGAAGGCCTATGAGGATGGCGGTCACGCCTATCATTCAACGATGCCGACCGATGCGTTGCGGGTGTTTCGGGACACGATGAAGGAAACGCAGGACTACGGCTTTGCGCGCCTGAAAGAGGCGCAGTGGCGCTTGGGCGATGGTGTCCGCAAGATGTTGGCAGAACGTGGTGTGGTTTCTGTGGCAGCCGAAGGATTTGGTGCGCCGGGTGTGGTGGTCAGCTATACCGCCGACCCGTCCGTACAGAATGGCAAGGCGTTCGCCGCCGAGGGGATGCAAATCGCTGCCGGCGTGCCACTAATGTGCGACGAGCCGGATGATTTCAAAACATTCCGGCTGGGTCTATTCGGCTTGGACAAGCTATATGACGTCGATGCGACGCTCGCGCGGTTGGCACGTGTGGTCGACAAGGTTATTTGATTTCAAGGTGTTGCGGCGGGGTCTTTACCTTGCCGCATGCCCAACCCCATCTCCATCAACATTTTGCGCACCGGGGTCATCGCATATAGCGCATTGAGGCCTGTTGCGCGGGCGTCGCGTGCGACGGGCGTTGACGCTTGGCTGGCGCGGTTCAGCAGATCAATCCCCCGTACCCGCAGCCTGATGTCACCAAACCGCGCTTTCTGGTAGGCATCAAGCATCTTTTGACTTCCCAGATCAGTGGGGTTGGCCTGCGCCAGTTCCAGCAAAGTGGCCACGTCTTGCAATGACATGTTCAGCCCCTGAGCGCCGATGGGGGGCATCACATGGGCGGCCTCGGCGATTAAAGCAATCCGTTCGCCAGAAAGCCGCGCGGCGTGTTGGGTGATGATGGGCCAGACATTGCGCGCGGTAGCCAGGGTCAAGGGGCCAAACAGGTGGCAACTGCGCACGGTGGCTTCCTCGGCAAACGAATCGGCATCCAGTGCCATCCGGCGGGTGCATTCGGCTGCGCTGTCCATCCAGACCACAGCAGAACAGGGCATCCCGTCGCGATCGGGCAGCGGCACAAGCGTGAACGGCCCACCCGTACGGTGAATTTCGGTCGAGACGTTTTCATGGGGCACGGGGTGCGTGACCGCAAAAACCACCGCCTTTTGACCGTAACCGGTTTTAGTCACGCCAATGCCTGCGGCCTTGCGCATCGGGCTGTCGCGCCCGTCTGCAGCAATGACCAGCGGCGTGGTGATGCGGCTTCCGTCGCTTAGGCCGACACGTGCTTCAGCCGTCCGTGTGAACAGCGATGTTGTGCCGGTGCCGGGGCGAAAATCCACATTGGGTAATTCGGCCAATCGGTCCAGCAGGGCGCGGCGCAATAGCCAATTTGGAAAATTCCATCCGAAAGGCTGATCAGAAATCTCGGCTGCGTTGAATTCTCGGGTCACGCGAGGTTCTGGGTTTTCCCCGCCTGCATCGACAATTCGCATGATTTGCAACGGGGCGGCGTGGTCCTCAAGGTGGATCCAGATGCCTGCGGCCTCAAGCACGCGGCGGGCAGGTTGCAGCATCGCCGTGGAACGCAGGTCGGCACCGTCGGCATCGCCGTCGGTGATTGGTGGGGCAGGGTCGACACAAATAACCTTGAACCCTGCGCTGCCAAAGGCGGCCGCCGCGGTTAAGCCGGCAATACCGCCGCCAGAAATGAGAATATCGCAATCCATAGTCATCCTCAAAAGCTAGCCCGTGATCCGCCCAAGAAAAGCGCTTAGGTCGTCGGTGTGAAAATGAATGTGATCGCCTGCCAGTGGTTCGGGGGCGACATGCACCGTGCCCATGCCCATCGCGTGTGGTGCGGCCAGATTGCGGGCGTCGTCCTCGAACATCACCGCCTTGGTCGCGTCCAGTTTGTCAGTGTTGAATACATGCTCGAACGCGGCGCGTTCTGGTTTTGGCAAAAACTGCGCATGTTCAACGCCATAGATCGCATCAAACAAACCGTCCAACCCACGTGCTGCTGCGACGCGTTCGGCATATGGGGCGGTGCCATTCGTATAGATGATGCGCCGCCCGGGCAGGGCGCGGATGCGATCAGCCAACACTGGATCGGGCATGAGCGTGTGAAAAGAAATATCATGAACATCGTCCAGATACGGGCCCGGATCGACCCCGTGTTCCCGCATAAGCCCCGCCAAGGTTGTGCCATAGGTATGCCAATAGTGCGTGCGCAGGTAATTGGCGCGGGCATGATCGACCCCCAGCGAGTCCATAACCCAGCGGGTCATCCGGACTTCGATCTGGTCAAACAACCGGGCGGAAGGCGGGTAGAGTGTGTTATCGAGGTCAAAGACCCAAGTATTCACATGAGAAAAAGCGTGCTTTGGCATACGTCCTACCTACGCCTCGCCGCAGGTTTGCGCAAGATCGTGGGCTTGTACAAATGGACGCGGGGGATAAAGTGCTGAAACCTTATTGAAAGAGACCCGATGACTGCGCCAAGACCTGGACCAACCGACGCCTATGCCATGATTCTTGAAGCTATTGATCTGGGCACCTACCGGCCGGGAAGTCGTCTGGTGGAAAGCGAATTGGCGGAGCGGTTCGGCGTCTCGCGCACCCCTATTCGCGAGGCATTACAACGGCTTGAAACGCAATCCTTGCTAGCGCGAGATGGCCGCAGCCTGATCGTGGCATCACTTGATCACAACCAAACGGCGGAGCTCTATGTGGTGCGCGGAGAGTTGGAAGGGCTGGCCGCGCGCCTCGCTGCGCGCCATGCCACGGTTGAAGAGGTCCGCGTTCTTCGCGAAATGGTCGAAGATGACAACGCCCTGCGCGATGATCCGGTGGCCTTGGCGCGGGCAAACCGGCGGTTTCACAAACAAATCCATCTGGCTTCACACAACAGGTATTTGGTGCAGCAGCTAGATTTGGTGCATCGGTCGATGGCGCTAATGGCGACGTCATCGCTTGCGGTGGAAGGGCGGGGCCACATCGCGCAGGCTGAACATGACAAGATCGTGCGGATGATCGAGCAGCGCGATGAGGATGGCGCGGACGAAGCTCTGCGCTTGCATATCTCGGTGGCCTTTATGACCCGCCTCAAGCAAGAGGCAGCGCGGCGCGAAGAAGAAGGTTAATCCGCACGGACCGGAGTTTTCCGTTCGGATTTCGTTGACGCTTGATGCGTCACGCCATGTTCTGTCTTATCCCAATAGAATGGATGAAAGACGAATTCGTACAGGGCTTTGTAAGCCGCGAATGTCCCTAGAATAAAATAGAACGGCAAGCCGAGCGCCCAAGGGATCAGATGCCTGTGTTCGTGCCCTGATACCGCGCGCACAGCGATGGAAATATTCAGGATTTCGGCGAAGATAAAAAAGCAGAACAGCCCCGTCAGCATATCTGCGCCAAGGGTCATTTCGACGGGGTGTGTGACGCCCAAGAGCGTGAGGCATAGCGTCCACAGCAAGGGCGCGCACAGAAATTGACTAACCGTTGCCAGAAAAAGCGTTTGCAGACCCAGAAATCGTAAAAACCCGACCTCTTTTATCAGTTTAAGCGGGTGACGCATGTGGACGCACCAAGTGATCAAGAACCCCTTGAGCCACCGGGAACGTTGTTTGACCCATGGCCAAGCGCGAAAATTCGCCTCTTCATAGGTGACCGTGGGCAGAAGGTCGGTTTTGTAGCCATGCCGCGCGAGCCTTACACCCAAATCTGCGTCTTCGGTCACATTATGAGCGTCCCAGCCGCGCAATTCCTCAAGCGTGTCCCGGCGAAAGAAGAGCGTTGTGCCGCCCAGTGGAATGATCAGCCCAAGACGTGCAATGCCGGGCAGGATCACCCGCCACCACGCGGCGTATTCGATGGTGAAACATCGTGAAATCCAGTTGGTTCGGGCGTTGTAATAGTCGAGTATGCCTTGAATGCAGACGACATCTTTTGGTGCGTCGGCAAAATGTTGAACGATGCGGTCAATTTGATCAACTTCGGGCGCATCTTCCGCGTCCCAGACGCCAATGATGCTGCCTTTGCAAAAATCCAAGGCATAGTTCAGCGCACGCGGCTTTGTGCGCAGATTTTTCGCCTGCGGCACTTCGATCACGTCAAACCACGCTGGCAGAGTGGTGCGGGCAATCGTTTCACGGGTCATTTCATCGCCTTCCTCAAGGACCAATACGATCTGAAGGAGCGATTTTGGATAGGTCAGTTTTGAGAGTCGAGCAATCAACGCCGTCGCGATTTCCTTTTCCCGCAATAGCGGGACAAGGACGGAAACGCGGGGAAGGGCGGCGCGGTCAGCGGGTTGTCGGGGTGGTGGTTTAGGTGGTGCCTTGCACACAAAGAGGTCCGCAAAGAACGCAATTGCCCGCAAACACACCGTCATAGTGCTGGTGCAAAGTGCCCAAAGGATGATGATTGTAAAGCCCCATGCAGGTTCTAACACCAGAAGGATGGCAACCAGAGCAAGCACCGAGATTGCCCAAGCCCGCCTGTTTGTGGCATCCAAACGCCATGTGCGACAGCTTTCAATCGGGGGGACTCGCACTGCGGCACGCTGTGCCAACTCGCCCCCATAAAGTGCTGTAATACTTTTATAAATCTGCTTTTCATCTGCAATTACCGGCAGAAGGCTGATGTGGTCGCGGTTGATTTCAGCAGAGACCTGATCAAATTTATCTGGTTGGCTGACGGCAACCAGAATCGTGTTCCCCAAGGACCGCCATGGGACGATGCCGAACCTCAGGCAATCAAGCGCGTCGAGATGCCGTGCCATACCAAGTTTTGGCGGGTCAATCTCAAGATCGATATGCTGAAGGCTATATTGCAGCGCCAGTGCCGCGCAAACCTGTGTCGAGGACACCACCCCGTTGGCAATCAGGCATTCCCCCAGAGGCACATCAAGATTTTGCTGGTCTTGCAAGGCGCGAACAAGGTCGGCCTGACCAATCGCGCCCGAATTGACCAATATCCGGCCCAAGGGCTGGTGTGTTAGTGCCGGTGCCGCAGGTTCGGGCGTTGTGAAGTGCAGACGTAGATCGCTCACCCGGCGAATCCCCCCTTACGTAGGTGGGAACAGGGTGCAACGAATTGCCTTAATCAGTTGTTAACAGGCAGTAAACTAGACGGTCTGGCCTTCGCGTTCGGCCATTGCAGCGGCGAAACGTTCAAACAGATAAAAGCTGTCTTGCGGGCCTGGGCTTGCCTCGGGGTGGTGTTGAACGGACCAAACGGGGCGGCCTTCCATGCGGATACCGCAGTTCGATCCGTCAAAGAGCGACCGATGCGTTTCAACGACACCGTTAGGCAGAGTTTGCGCATCAACCGCGAACCCGTGGTTCATCGACGTGATTTCGACTTTGCCGGTTTCCATGTCTTTCACGGGATGGTTCGCTCCGTGGTGGCCGTGGCTCATCTTGACTGTTTTGCCACCAAGGGCCAGTGCAAGCATTTGATGCCCAAGACAAATACCGAATACAGGAAGTTCAGTTTTGCCGATAATATCTTTGATCATGGGCACTGCATAAACGCCAGTTGCCGCTGGATCGCCCGGACCATTCGACAAGAAAACCCCATCTGGGTTATGCGACATCACGTCGTCAAAAGTGGCGGATGCTGGCAGCACAGTCACATCGCAACCAGCCGAGGCAAGACAGCGCAGGATGTTTCGTTTCGCACCATAGTCGACGGCAACAACTTTGTGTTTTGCATCGGTCTGCAGGGCATAGCCATCGGGCCACGCCCACCGCATTTCGTTCCAGCGGTACGACTGCGCGCAAGTAACGTCTTTTGCTAGATCGGCACCTGTCAGGCCAGCAAACCCACGGGCCGCTGCAACCAGTGCTTCAATGTCAAAATTGCCATCGGGATCATGGGCAAGGGCAGCATGTGGTGCCCCCTGCTGACGGATGGCGCGGGTTAGGCGACGGGTATCAATGCCGCCAATGGCGATGCGTCCACGTGCCGACAACCATTCGGACAGGGGTTGAACCGAACGCCAGCTACTGGGGTCGGTCGGCATCCATTTGACGACAATGCCAGCCGCCACAGGATCGCCGGTTTCGTCATCCTCGGGTGTGGTGCCGGTATTGCCGATGTGCGGGAAGGTAAAGGTGACGATCTGGCCCGCATAGGATGGATCGGTCATGATTTCCTGATAGCCGGTCATGGCCGTGTTGAAACACAGCTCGGCCACGGTTTGCCCTGTCGCCCCAAAGCCCATGCCGTAAAAAATCGATCCGTCCGCAAGTGCAAGGCAGGCGGTCGGGCGGGTGGATACTGGCGCAGTCATTGAAGGGGCCTCCAAGGGCAGATTGGTGGGGCTAAACGGGTGCAATCTAAAGCCGGGTGCGGGCAGGGTCAAGACCGAGTGAAAAATGAAAAATCGTTTATTAACAAAGCCTTATCATTAATTTGGGGCATTGCCTGTTTTAGGGGAAGTGTCTATGTTGGGCGGCTAACACCGCATTGGTCGAAGGACGATAGCAATGGAACTGCGCACACGCATCACAGACGCGATGAAACAGGCGATGAAAGACAAGGCCGCAGACCGGCTGTCTACGCTTCGTCTGATCAACGCGGCCATCAAAGACAAAGACATCGCTGCGCGTGCAGATGGTGGGGACGATGGCGTCGGCGATCCGGAGGTTCTGGCGATCTTGGGTAAGATGTCCAAGCAACGTATGGAATCAGTGCGCGCCTACGAGGAGGGCGGTCGTTTGGACCTTGCTGACCGCGAGCGCGAAGAAATCAAGATCATCGAAGAATTTCTGCCGCGTCAATTGACAGAGCAAGAAAGCGCCAAGGCCGTGGATGATGCCATAGCCGAAGTCGGTGCAACATCGATCCGCGACATGGGCAAAGTGATTGGTTTGCTCAAGGGCAAATACGCCGGTCAGATGGATTTCGGTGCTGTCGGCCCCAAAGTCAAAGATCGGCTAAGCTAAACCCCGCGCAGCAGCGAGCGGTTCAATTCGTCAAACAGCGCGATCCGCTCGTCCTCGCTTAGGAATTTGCCAATCTCGACCTCGCGGCCCTTGCCGCGCAGGGTTACGTAGTGTGGCACGGGGCCGTCTTTCTCGTATTTCGTGACGACGGCCCAATAGCGATTACAATCCCATTCCTTAATGTCGCCTTTGGGCGTGGTGTGGGTCAGGTGCACGGTATCGTCGCTGATGGTGAACACTTCCTCGATCTGACGGGCTTTGTGATTGCCCTGCAGGGCGAAATACATCCCCCCCACAGCCGCCAAGACAAATGGCAACAGCCCCCACAGCAGAGGTGTGCCCAACAGAGCCAAGGTTGGGATCAGGATCAACGCAAAGGTCGTGAGGATAAAAGCGGCAAACCCTTTCGGCGGCAAGGATTGGTGCGGCCACAGGCGCAGTTCCTGAGTTCGGGCGTTCGGGGCGGTTTTCCATTCATAGGGCATGGGGTGGGCGGTCCGGTTAACCTGTCTAAAGCCCCAATTTAGTACGTTTCAGGGGCCAGACAATGCGACAGATCGCGTCTGGCCCCGAACTTCTCTATTCCAACTCTACCAGCAGATCCTTGGCGTCGATTTGGCCGCCTGGGCTGACGTGAACCGCTTTGACCACCGCATCGCGGTCGGCATGAATGCCGGTTTCCATCTTCATCGCTTCGATTGTCAGCAGCAGATCGCCTGCTTTGACCTTTTGACCCACGATTGCCCCGACCGACGCCACAACGCCCGGCATGGGCGCGCCGATATGGTTGGCATTGCCGATTTCGGCCTTTGGGCGCTTTGCGGTCGTCGCTTTGACCAGACGGTTCGGGATACGCACCACACGGGGCTGACCGTTGAGCTCAAAGAATACTTTGACCTCGCCGTCTTCGTTGGTTTCGCTTAGCGCTTGCAGGCGTATTTCCAGCGTCTTGCCAGGATCAATTTCGGCGGTGATTTCTTCGCCCGGTTCCATCCCATAAAAGAATGTGCGCGTCGGCAGAACGCGTACAGGACCGTAGGTGCGATGACGGCCCATGTAATCAAGGAAAACCTTGGGGTACATCAGATAGCCTGATAAATCGTCATCTTCGACCTTAGCGCCTTCAAGCTGGGCTTCCAGCTCTTTGCGTGTGGCCTCAAGATCAGTGGGGGGCAGATGCGCGCCGGGGCGATCTGTATTGGGCTTCTCGCCCTTCAGAATCTTGCCTGAGATGCCCGCGGGGAACCCACCCGGAGGCTGGCCCAAGTTGCCGCGCATCATATCGATGACGCTGTCGGGAAAGGACATTTCCGCACTCGGGTCTTCGACCTGTGCGCGGGTTAACCCTTGAGACACCATCATCAACGCCATATCCCCGACCACTTTGGACGATGGCGTGACCTTGACGATATCGCCGAACATCTGGTTGACGTCGGCATAGGTTTTCGCGACCTCGGGCCAGCGGTCGTCCAGCCCCATGGACGCGGCCTGCGCCTTAAGGTTGGTGAACTGGCCGCCGGGCATTTCGTGCAGATACACTTCAGACGAAGGTGCCTGCATGCCAGTCTCGAAGGCCGCATATTCGCCACGAACTTCTTCCCAATAGTTGGAAATTTCACGTACGGCGTCCATTGACAGGCCGGTGTCGCGGTCGGTGCGTTTCAACGCTTCGACCACAGAACCCAGTGTCGCTTGCGATGTGTTGCCCGACAGCGCATCCATTGCGCAATCGACCGCATCGACGCCCGCCTCTGATGCGGCCATAATCGTGGCGATGGCGACGCCTGCGGTATCATGGGTGTGGAAATGGATCGGCAGGCCGACTTCGGTTTTCAGCGCTTTGATCAGCACCTTGGCCGCGTTTGGTTTCAGCAGTCCGGCCATGTCTTTCAGGCCCAGAACATGCGCACCTGCCGCTTTCAAGTCTTTGCCCATCGCCACATAGTATTTCAGATCATATTTCGCGCGGTCCGGGTCAAAGATTTCACCAGTATAGCAAATTGTACCTTCGCAGATTTTGTCATTTTCGATCACCGCATCCATCGCAACGCGCATGTTTTCAACCCAATTAAGGCTGTCAAATACGCGGAACACGTCAACGCCTTCGGTGGCGGCGACACGCACGAATTCTTGCACCACGTTATCAGGATAGTTGGTGTAGCCGACACCGTTAGAGGCGCGCAGCAGCATCTGGGTCATGACATTAGGTAGCGCGGCGCGCAGGTCGCGCAGGCGCTGCCATGGGCATTCTTGCAAGAACCGATAGGCGACGTCAAAGGTAGCGCCCCCCCAGCATTCCATCGAGAAAAGCTGCGGTAGATTGGCAGCATAGGCAGGGGCGACTTTAATCATGTCATGGCTGCGCATCCGTGTTGCAAGCAAGGATTGGTGACCGTCGCGCATCGTGGTGTCGGTGATCAAAAGCTGACGCTGCTGGCCCATCCAGTCCGCGACTGCTTTAGGGCCTTGTTGCTCAAGTAAATTGCGGGTGCCCATTTGCGGCTCCGCCTTGGCAACAGGTGGCATCGGTGCACGCACGGTGGCCGCAGGCCGGTCGAACCCTTTTGTCTCAGGATGTCCGTTTACCGTGATGTCAGCGATATACGTCAGCACCTTGGTCGCACGATCGCGGCGCTTTTTGAAGTTGAACAGCTCGGGCGTCTGGTCGATGAACTTTGTGTGGTAGGTATTGTCGAGGAAAGTCGGATGTTTCAGCAGGTTTTCGACAAAGGCAATGTTGGTGGACACGCCGCGTATACGGAATTCGCGCAAGGCGCGGTCCATACGGGCGATTGCCTGTTCCGGTGTCTGGGCCTTGGCCGTGACCTTGACCAGCAAACTGTCGTAATAACGCGTGATGACCCCGCCGGAATAGGCCGTACCACCGTCCAGCCGGATGCCCATGCCCGTGGCCTCACGGAAGGCGGTGATGCGCCCATAATCGGGGATAAAGTTGTTCTGTGGGTCCTCGGTCGTGATGCGGGTCTGCAGCGCATGGCCGTTTAACTGCACATCGGCCTGGCTGGCTTTGCCCGTGGCTTGCGCAATGGTTTTGCCTTCGGCGATCAGGATTTGCGCCTGAACGATATCAATGCCGGTGACTTCTTCGGTGACGGTATGTTCGACCTGAACACGGGGGTTCACCTCGATGAAATAGAATTTGTCGTCGTCCATATCCATCAGGAATTCGACGGTGCCTGCACATTCGTAATTCACATGGGCGCAGATTTTGCGGCCCAATTCGCAGATTTCGGTACGTTGTTCTTCGGTCAGATACGGGGCAGGGGCGCGTTCAACGACCTTTTGGTTGCGCCGTTGGACAGAGCAGTCGCGTTCAAACAGGTGGTAAATCTCGCCATGCTTGTCGCCCAAGATTTGCACTTCAACATGCCGCGCTTTGAGGATCATCTTTTCTAGATATCCCTCGCCATTGCCAAAGGCAGCTTCGGCCTCGCGACGGCCTTCAAGGACTTTTTCCTCAAGCTCCTTCTCGGAGTTGATCGGCCGCATGCCGCGCCCGCCGCCGCCCCATGACGCCTTGAGCATCAGCGGGTACCCGACTTCGGCCGCTTGTTTGCGCACTAGTTCCATGTCATCGCCCAAGACTTCGGTGGCAGGGATGACGGGCACGCCTGCCTCGACCGCGACGCGGCGCGCGCTGGCTTTGTCGCCAAGCGCACGCATGGTTTCAGCACGGGGGCCGATAAAAGTGATGCCGTTTTGTTCGCACGCATCCACGAAATCAGGGTTTTCCGACAAGAGGCCGTAACCGGGGTGGATCGCATCGGCCCCGCACGCTTTGGCAACGCGAATGATTTCGTCGATGCTAAGATAGGCCGCGACGGGACCAAGCCCTGCGCCAATACGATAGGCTTCGTCCGCTTTGAACCGATGCAGGCCCAATTTGTCTTCCTCCGCAAAGACCGCAACAGTCTTTTTTCCCATTTCATTGGCTGCCCGCATGATGCGGATGGCAATTTCACCACGGTTGGCGATCAGGATTTTCTTGAAGTCGGTCATTAGGCCTCGCTTAAGTTAGGCTGGGCTGGGCGCGGCATTAAGGCCGGACCCGGGGCTATTGCGGCAGTGCAGCATTGTTGCGTTCGTTTGCAGCGGTGTGCAAGGAAGTTTATGCCTCTGGCGGGGATTTCAGGCCATCTGGAAGCACAGCGCGCTGATCGAGGTTGAGGGGGGCGGGTAAAGCACCCAAGGACTTTGCGCCAATTTGGCCCATGTTTGCAACCATATCCTTGATGAAAATATCTATCAGATGATCGATGCCCTTTGGCCCTAGCGCGGCAAGCGCATAGTGAAAGGCACTGCCCATCATCACAAAATCGGCACCGAGAGCGCGGGCGCGTAAAACGTCCAAGCCGGTCTCCATGCCACTGTCAAAGATGATAGGCAAAGTAGTGGCCGCGCGGATAGCGGGCAGCATGTCGATAGCCGCGGGGGCGGCATCGAATTGCCTGCCTGCATGGTTTGACACCCAAATGCCGTCGGCACCGATCGCCTCAAGGGCGGTAGCATCTTCGGGGCGCAGCACGCCTTTAATCATGAACGGGCCGTCCCACGCGTCACGCAGCCATTTGACATAATCCCAGTCGGGCGAGGTGCGCAGCAGGTATCCAACATGCGCAGTCGACGACAGCCCTTTGGCACTGGTGCTCTTGTATTTGTCCAGCATTCGCATGTGGGGCATCCCGCGTTGCGCCATGCCGATGGCCCATGCAGGGCGCATTGCCGCTTGCGCCATCAGGCGCGGCGTCAGACGTGGCGGGTTGGTCAGACCTGACCGCGTCTGCCGTTCGCGGCGGCTGGCCACAGGGACATCAACGGTCAGGATCAGGCCGTTGAACCCGGCAGATTTGGCGCGGTTCAACATGTCCGTGCGAATGTCGGGGTCGCGGGGCGGATACATCTGGAACCACGCGTTCTTGCCAATATGAGGGGCAAGGTCTTCGGGGCTTTGGGCTGCGACGGTGGACAGGCAATATGGGATGCCCGCACGGGCGGCGGCACGGGCAAGGTGGCCTTCGGCATCGGGCCAGATCAGGCCGGACATGCCAACCGGGGCGATCCCAAAGGGCAGGGGAAATTTGTTCCCGAAAAGTGGCGTCGACAGGTCAGGGTCGAATTCGCCATGCAGAACCGATGGCATGAACCCGATCCGGTCCAGCGATTGGCGATTGCGGTGTTTGGTGGCCTCTGACCCGGTGGCGCTGCCCAGATACTCCCAAACGAATTCCGGGATACGCCGTTTTGCACGGCGACGTAGGTCGGATAATTCCGGATAGGTTGCATGTAAATCCATGCGCATATTTGTGCCGGACAAGCAGGGATTGTCCAGCAGGCATGTGGTCCGATTTGATGATCGTAAATCCGAATAGTTCGAGCCCGGGTATGGCGCTTTCCTGCCGAGAACATTTTGCGAACGTGTCTTTCATTTAAGCGTTTGTCGCGCTAGGTTATGGCGCATGAATGATTTTGACGAAATGGACGCCTTTGAAGGCGCATCTTTATCAGCGCGTGCCATGGCCGCGCGGCCTCAACCTTATCTTGACGGGTTGAACCCTGCACAGCGCGCCGCGGTCGAACAGATGGACGGCCCGGTGCTGATGCTGGCCGGTGCCGGCACTGGCAAGACCAAGGCGCTGACGGCGCGGATCGTGCATTTGATGAATACAGGGCGGGCACGTCCGAACGAGATTTTAGCGGTGACATTCACCAACAAGGCCGCGCGCGAGATGAAAAACCGTGTCGGCGGGATGTTGGGTCAAAGCATCGAAGGCATGCCATGGCTTGGCACATTTCACGCGATCTGCGTCAAGCTGCTGCGGCGTCACGCAGAACTGGTCGGGCTAAAGTCGAACTTTACCATTCTGGACACCGACGACCAGCTTCGCCTGCTCAAGCAACTGGTCAAGGCCGAGGATATCGACGACAAACGCTGGCCTGCGCGGATGCTGGCAAACATCATCGACGGTTGGAAAAACCGCGCACTGACCCCTGACAAACTACCAAGCGCTGATGCGGGGCACTACAACCACCTTGGACCCAAGATTTACGCGCAGTACCAAACGCGCCTGAAAGAGCTGAACGCCTGCGATTTCGGCGATTTGCTGCTGCATATGGTGACGATATTCCAGAATCACGATGATCTGCTGAAACAGTATCAGCGCTGGTTCAAGTTCATCCTCGTGGACGAATACCAAGACACGAACGTTGCCCAATATCTGTGGCTGCGGTTGCTGGCGTCGGGGCATAAGAATATTTGTTGTGTGGGCGATGATGACCAGTCGATCTATGGCTGGCGCGGGGCCGAAGTGGGCAATATCCTCAAGTTTGAAAGCGATTTCCCCGGTGCGCATGTCGTTCGGCTGGAACAGAATTATCGATCCACGCCGCATATCTTGGCCGCTGCGTCTGGCATAATCGCGGGCAACGAGGGGCGGCTGGGCAAGACACTGTGGACCGAAGCGCGCGACGGCGAAAAGGTCCGCTTAATCGGCCATTGGGATGGCGAGGAAGAGGCCCGCTGGATCGGCGACGAGATTGAATCCATGCAGCGCGGCACCCGTGATCTGCGTCAGTTTTCGCTGGACGAGATGGCGATCCTTGTGCGGGCCTCGCATCAGATGCGCGCGTTCGAAGACCGGTTTTTGACCATCGGATTGCCTTACCGCGTGATTGGCGGGCCACGCTTCTATGAGCGGTTGGAAATACGCGATGCGATGGCCTATTTTCGCGTTGTGACATCACCCGATGATGACCTCGCGTTCGAGCGGATTGTGAACACGCCCAAACGCGGGCTTGGCGATAAGGCGCAGCAAAGTATCCAAATTACCGCACGTGAAAACGGTGTGAACCTTGTGGAAGGTGCACGGATTTTGCTGGCCAATGGCGGGATTGGTGGCAAGGGTGCCGCGCAATTGCGGCTGCTAATCGACGGAATTGAACGCTGGGGCGAAATGGCGCGCGGGCCACGGATCCGGGTTGAGATTGACGACAATTCCGTGATCGACGATGGCGCGCCAATCACCCGCTATGAATATGGTCCGCCCGAGATGAGCCACGTCGAGCTGGCACAGGTTATCCTCGATGAAAGCGGCTATACAGGGTTCTGGCAGAACGACAAAACACCAGAGGCACCGGGGCGGTTAGAGAACCTCAAAGAACTGGTCAAGGCATTGGAACAATTCGAAAACCTGCAAGGGTTTTTGGAGCATGTCAGCCTGATTATGGACAACGAAAGCGATGAAGCCGGGGCGAAAGTGTCGATCATGACACTGCACGCGGCCAAGGGGTTGGAGTTCCCCGCTGTCTTTCTGCCTGGGTGGGAGGACGGGCTATTTCCGTCGCAACGCTCAATGGACGAAAGCGGCCTGAAGGGGCTCGAGGAAGAGCGCCGTTTGGCCTATGTCGGCATCACACGGGCCGAGGAAATCTGCACCATTTCATTCGCCGCGAACCGGCGGGTGTTTGGCCAATGGCAAAGTGCGATGCCCTCGCGGTTTATCGATGAATTGCCCGAAGATCATGTAGATGTGTTGACGCCGCCCGGCCTGTATGGCGGCGGGTTTGGCGCTGCGATGCCGAAATCGGATTTGCACGAAAAAGCTGCCGAGGCGAATGTCTACAACTCGCCCGGCTGGCGGCGTCTGCAGGCCCGCAGCAATGATCGTGGGATGAGCCAGCCAAAGGAGTCGCGTAATGTGACCATCGATATGGCAGCCGTCAGCAGCTTTACGATGGGCGAACGCGTGTTCCATCAAAAGTTTGGCTATGGCAACGTGATCGGGATCGAAGGCGACAAGCTTGAGATCGAATTTGAAAAAGCCGGGATCAAAAAGGTCGTGGCGCGGTTTTTGACCGGATCGGACGACGTCCCGTTTTAATGCGTGGCCTTTAATCATAGGGCGCGGCGCGTGTAGCGCCCTATGATTACGTCATTGCAGATTTAGCCCAAGACAGATGTCACGGCGCGGTGGGTCGCTGCGACCACCTGATCGGCCTCTTCGGTGCTTAGACAGAACGGCGGCGCAAAGCCCAGAATGTCACCTTGAGGCATGGCCCGCGCGATGACTTTGCTTTGCTCAAGCAGTTTGCCGGCAATCTGCGGCCCGATCTTGTCGGCTGCGTCGTAAAACCTGCGGCTGTCCTTGTCGGCCACAAATTCGACCGCGCACAGCATGCCTTCGCCACGGATGTCGCCCACATGGGGGTGGTCGGCTAGGGTGGCGCGCATCTGGGTGTTCAGATAGCTGCCAACCGTGCCTGCGTTTTCCATCAATGCAAGCTTGTCGATCAATTCAAGGTTCGCCACGCCCGCGGCGGCACCGATAGGGTGCGCGGAATATGTCCAACCATGGCCGATAGGGCCGTTCTCATCGGTTCCTTTTTCCAGCACGGCCCACATTTTCTCAGAAACAATCGACCCCGACAACGGCGCATAGGCAGAGGTCAAACCCTTGGCAATGGTGATCA